>JAEEGL017097081.1_pt1 | contig 10386 bp, 11 predicted proteins | sample 9134231 | NCBI WGS metagenome assembly JAEEGL01 (sample SAMN16246548, study PRJNA631951) | gut metagenome | biome: gut microbiome; feature: rumen; material: fiber-attached | host: Bos | place: Iran: Karaj | collected 2018-10
CTCCTGACCCAGAAAACCCACAATGTCAAAGGACGGCAGACCGTCCCCGTAATCTGCTTCCACCATTACCGGCTCTCCGTCGATCCCGATGATCGCGGAAGTCTCCGTTCGTCCGAACATAGGCATTTCCTCTCATTTTCTCCCCCTCATCGTAAAGGAATCCGTACGCCTCCATCAAGAAAGACCGGCGCCAAAGCGGCGCCGGCCTCATAAAGTTCATGCTTTTTCAGTACATTCCGCACTGCTTTTTCGGGGTTTCAGGACAAAACAGACCGGAAATCCGTTTCCGGATTCACCTTCTCAGGTTCTCAATGATCGTCGCGACGCCCTGACCGCCGCCACAGCAGGTCATGACGAGCGCGTAGCGGCCGCCGCGCCTTTCCAGTTCGCGCATGGCAAACATCGTGATGCGGGGGCCGGGGGCGTCGTTGGGATGGCCGCAGGCGACCCCTGGCGGCTCACGGGCATCAGTTACGGTCCCTCCCGCTTCAGCCATGACGAGAACCCGGTCTTTGACATCTACAACGCCGGGAAGAAACTCATCTCTGTGAATCTGAAGACAGAGGAGGGAAATGCCATCTTCCACAGGCTTCTTTCGCAGTCGGACATTTTCCTCACCAATAACCGTGAAGCGGCCCTTCGGAGGCTTCACGTCTCTTATGAGGATCTCAAGGAGCAGTATCCGGCCATGATCTTTGCGCAGGTCACGGGCTTTGGGGCGGCTGATGCGACAGCCTTCCCAGGCGATCGGACGGCCGGAACTTGCGGAAGACCCTCGTTTCGCCACGCAGGAAGCGCGCATGGCGCACCGGGAAGAACTGTATGGAGTCTTCAAAGAGGCTTTCCTCGAGAGGCCCTCGGACGAATGGCTTCAGAAAGCCAAAGAGATCGATTTTGCCGCTGTCAAGGTCACCCATTTCGCGGATCTTTCGGAGGACGAGCAGGCGATCGAGAACGGCTTTGTAGAGGACGTCACCTTCCGGAGCGGGAATACGGACAAGATGCCGCGGGCGCTTCCTTATAAGCTGGACGTTTCGGATCACGAGGCGGTCCATGAAGTCTTCACGAAGCTTTACGAGGAGCTCGACAAGATCGACATCCTCGTCAACAATGCCGGCATCAACCGGGACGCCATGTTCCACAAGATGACCTATGAACAGATGCGTTCCGTCATGGAGGTCAACTTTTTCGGCATGTATAACTGCTGCGCGGAAGTCATCCTCCCGATGCGGAATCAGGAATACGGAAGGATCATCAACATCTCTTCCACCAGCGCGCAGGGGAACGTCGGACAGGCCAACTACGCCGCGTCCAAGGCCGCCATCAACGACTTCACCAAGACGCTCGCGCTGGAATCCGCCCGGAAGAACATTACTGTCAACGCGGTGGAGCCGGGCTTCATTGACACGGACATGCTGCGCACCATTCCCGCGGAGAAGCTGGAGGGGCGCCTTAAAACCATCCCGCCGCAGCGCTTCGGCACTGTGGAAGAACTGGCGAACACAGTCCTCTTCCTCGCGAGCGGCGAGGCCAGCTGGGTAAACGGCCACATCCTGATCGCGAGCGGTGCGACGAGGGTCTTCTAAAAATACGTTCAGTCGTCGATCTTCGAAAACATTTCCCTGGGGATCTCTGAGTCTGCCAGGACGTTGAACATGAGACGCCCGGGGTGGCTGGACTTTCCGAACCGATTCCGGGTCCTCCGTCCTCTTCTTTCTCGCCATGATGTTCAGAATGGCCAGAAGATAGGCCTTGGCCGCTTCGTCCGCGCCCGTCCCGGCGTCCAGATAGTCCTGAAGGATCTTCTCGGAGAGCATGAGGACCGCCGGATCCTCCGACAGGATCGCATTCTTTCCTGAAAGCAGTTTTGATTCCAGGGGCGGATTCTGGAGCATGAATTTGATCTCGATGCACTCCGCGGTCTCTTCGGCTTCAAGGAGGATGTGACGCACCCGGAAAGGCTCCTCAACGTCCATTATTTCAACCCCGCGCTCGTGATGAAGCTGGTCGAAATCTGCAGAGGGACGCATACCGCGGACGAGACCGTGGAGGCCGCCTTCGAATTCGCCCGTGCGACCGGCAAGACGCCCGTCCGGATCGAGAAAGAGATCGACGGCTTCCTCGCCAACCGCATCCTGACCGCGATCCACAACGAAGCCCGCTTCCTGGTCGAGGAAGGCTACTGCACCTATCAGGACCTGGACACGGCCTGCGAAAACGGACTCGGCCATCCCATGGGGCCCTTCCGCCTTTCAGACCTGACGGGCATCGATCTCGCCTACGACATCATGAACCGCCGCTATCAGGAATCCGGCGTGAAGCCCCGCGGATACGACCTCTTCGGAGAAATGGTCCGGGAAGGCCGCCTCTGCCGGAAGACCGGAAAAGGCTTCTATGACTACGAGCAAAAATAATCGCTTGTACTGAGGCATATGCTTTCGCGGACAAACGAAAGCGCTAAAGCATACGTTCATGAAAACGCGCCGGCCCGGGGGCCGGCGCGTTCTGCATCGGAAGCGGCTCAAAAATTTCTTCTTTTTCTCAGCGGATCATCCTTCGGACGGGTGGCCAGTCTGCTTTCAAGATAAGTGTCCTGCTCATTCTGAAAGGCCAGGACCTTCTCTCTCTTCTCCTCGCTCAGATGCGGGCAGGGCGCCGGTTCTTTCCGTTCCGCAGCCCATTTCTTCGCGTATTCCACGCAGGACGCGCAGCCGCATTCCCCGCAGTCCGTCTTCGGAAGTTCCGCGGTGACGGCCTTCTCCAGCTCATTTGCCTGTTTCCGGAAAAAGCGGTTCGCGGCCCAGATCACGATGCTCCCGCTCGACAGCGCGAGAAGAAAGATGACGGCCACCACCCCGATGATGACCAGAAGGACGATCAGCCAGTGTTCCATTTCTTACCTCAGATAATCCGTATTGCGGTACGGAATAGACCGCAATGCTGTCCTTTTAAAGTGTGCCGATGGCTTTGAGGAGCCCCTCTGCGAGAAGGCCCATGCCCTTGTCATTCGGGTGGAGCTTTCGGTCATAGAAAAAATCTTCCTCGTGCGGCACGAAATCCCAGGTGTCTATGACCCGCGCGCCGATCCCTTCCGCGAGACGCGCGTAATAACGTCTTGCTTCCAAAAAATCCCCGTTGCCGAAGCCCGGGATCTCCGATTCCTTGCGCCATATCGGAAGGATCATATCGATCGGCGTGTCCGGATACATTTTCTTGAGTTTCTGAAAGAACGCGCCGGGATGGGTACGGAATGCTTCGCTGCATTCCGAATGACGCCAGTCATTGGTCCCATAGGAAACGAAAATGCGGTCCACGGGATACGCCAGCGCTTCATCCAGGCTTCGCGGATTGAAACGCGCGCCGCCGATCCCGAGGTTCAGAAGATCCGAATCCGTGCGCCAGGCGATCTGACTTGGGAATGCCTTGGAGGGATGCTCCGCGTGATACCCCTGGGTGATCGAATCGCCCAGAAATAGGAGCTTCCGTTTCTTCGGAAGAGGCGTTACTTCCGCGCCTTCCGTGACGCTGAACTCCGTAAGCGCGATCCGGCACATTCCGCTCAGAAAGACCGTGACACGGTTCCTTCCGGAAGGAAGGTGCATCGAAAGGCGTCCGGAACCGTCAAGGAGACTGTCCCGCCTGAGGATCCCGAGAGACTCTCCGTTCACGAGTACCTCAAGAACGATCGGGCATCCCTCGTAATCATGGAGCATCGTGATCCCGATCTCCAGTTCCGGGCTCCCCGTCATGAAGTCCAAAAAGATCCCGGCGTCATTCCGCGCACGGGTCTCATAGACTTCGCTGATCTGTTTTGCGAGGGCGATCTGCTCTTCCGGCATTCTGGAAAAACGCGTCCCTCTCTCATCGGAAAATACTGCCCACGCCCCGAAGACGAGCCTGGAAAGCTCCTCCGGCTCCAGTTTTCTCATCATTTCCTCAGACTCCCGATCCTTACAGGAAAGACCGCCGCCCGGAAGCGGCGGTCCTCCGTTTTCAGGAATGAATCAATGGTTCTCAGGATCTGTCCAGTAACCCATGTGATAGACGTACCAGCCGTTGTTGTTCCTCAGTTCTAGCGTCTTCTTGCAGACCACGCAGGAAGGCTGGACCATGATGATGCACCACGGGCAGTCGTTGATGACTTCCTGGCAGAGCTCGTCCCAGATCTCAAAACTCTTCTCGGTGTTGTACGGAGTGGTCTTGAGGTCGTTCAGAAGGCCGAGGACCTTGTCATTGCCCCAGCTCCACGGTGTAGAGAAGGTGTAGGTCCATCCGTCAGGCGTGGAAGCCAGCGGGTTGGGCCTGTAGACCATATCCCACTGACCGGTCTGGCTTTCATCCGTCGCGTAGCCGCGGAGGGTCGCATTGTCCAGTTTCGTCCATGTGTACTTGATGCCGAGTTCGTCGAGGAACTTAAGAGCCGGCATGAAGGAATCCTGATAACCGGTCAGTTTCAGTTCTTCGCCGTTGTAGTTGGATTCCGCCAGATACTTCTTGGCGATGTCCATCTTGCTTCCGCCGTACCAGTCCTGGCTCCTGTAAGGATCTCTCTCGTAGTATTCCGGATAAACGCCCTTCACGAGGATGCTGTCCTGGAGCTGAGCGAGCGTGCCGTACATGGTGACGGCCACTTCCTGATAGTCGAACGCCGCGCAGATCGCCTTTCTGAGGTTGGCGTCCGCCATGGGGCTGCCTTCCTTGCAGTTGAAGAAGCAGTAATAGGTGCCGGTGGAATTCATCTGGACCATCTTGAAGGCATCCGTAGGTGCCAGCATGTTGTTGAAGGTATCCACGTCCGTGGATGAGAACGCGTCGAGTTCATCGCCCTGCACGGCCAGGAATGTCGTATCGGCACCCAGCTTCTGAAGAACGACTTTGTCAAAATACTGATAGTTCGGAGACGCGAAGCCCTGTCCTTCCGGATTGTCCAGATTCGGCAGGTAATACTCGTTGCGCTCAAAGGACGCTTTCTGCTCGATCTCGCATTCTTCCGGAATGATCTTGTAGGGGCCGGTGCCGATGTTGTCGGCCGGATCCATGATCAGATCTTCGCCGTACTTCTCGACGATCTCCTTTTTCATGACGGCGTTGTTGGAATTGTGCTCATCCGCGAGGACATTTCTCAGCGTGCCGGCATTGTACTCCGTCATGTAGAGGGTAATGGTCTTGCCGTCGATCTCATAATGATCCAGGATGTCCCACAGATATTCCTTGGTCGCCGCGATCAGTTTGCCCGCTCTCTCAAGGGACGCGATGATGTCGTCCGGGGTGACTTCCGTACCGTCGGAGAATTTGACGCCGTCACGGATGGTCAGCTTGATGACGGTCTGATCTTCATTCAGCTCGTAGGTGCAGACCTGCGGATAGACGTTGCCGTCGTCACCTTTGATCAGCACGGACTGATACATCGGGGCGCACCAGAAGTGCGTGGTCCAGGAGACCTGTCCCATCGGATCCCAGGTCGGGCTCCAGTCGCCGTAGCTGCCCTTGACGGTGCCGCCGTAGCGCTCCGGATGAGCGCTGTCCCACATGTACCACGGAAGCGGCGCATCGGTCTCGGCCGGAGTCGTCGCTTCATCTGCCTTGGTCGTCTGGTCCGGTTTGTCCGGAGCCTTGGTCGTTTCGCCGCTCTGGCAGGCCATCAGTGAGAAAACCATAGCGAATGAAAGGATGATAACAAGTAATTTCTTCATTTTCTTCATTTTCTTCCTCTCTTTCTCCTGTTTTAGGAAAATATTTTACAAACCCTGAAACGGGTTTATATTTTCTCAGATCTCTCCCGCCAGGCGGCAGAGGGCCGTCCGGCTTTCAGGCTCAAATCTCTCCCGCCAGGTGGCAGGCGACCATCCGGCCTTCGAGCATTCTCATCTCCGGCACTTCCGTCCGGCATCTCTCCGTCGCGTACCTGCAGCGCGTGTGGAAGACACAGCCCTTCGGCGGGTCGATCGGGCTCGGGATGTCTCCCTCCAGAACGATCCTCTTCTCCGGCTCCACGTCCTCGTTCGCGCTCGGGACCGCCGACAGAAGCGCCTGCGTGTACGGATGCTTCGGCGTGTCGAAGATCAGTCTCTTCTCACCGATCTCCATCATCTTCCCCAGGTACATGATCGCCACACGGTCCGAAATGTGCTCGATGACCGACATGTCGTGCGATACGAACACAAAGGTCAGGTGGAACTTCTTCTGGATCTCCGCAAGCAGGTTCAAAACCTGCGCACGCACTGACACGTCCAGCGCCGATACCGCCTCGTCGCACAGAAGAAGGTGCGGGTCCGTCGCCAAAGCGCACGCGATCGCCACCCTCTGTCTCTGGCCGCCCGAAAACTCATGCGGATATCTCTTCACGTACTCCGCCCTGAGCCCTACCGCCTCCATCAGCTCCGCGACACGCTTCATCCGTTCTTCCTTCGTGCCGTAGATCTTATTGATGACCATCGGCTCCTCAATCAGCGCGCCCACGCTCCAGCGGTCATCCAGTGAGCTGTACGGGTCCTGGAAGATCATCTGCATGTACTTCCGGTACGGCCTCAATGCCTTTTGGGACATGTGCGTGATGTCCATCCCCTCAAACTCGATCTTTCCTTCCGTCGGGTTCAGAAGACGGATGATGCAGCGGATCAGCGTCGACTTCCCGCAGCCCGATTCTCCCGCGATCCCAAGCGTCTCGCCTTCGTAAAGCTCCAGGTCCACCCCGTCCAGCGCCTTTACGTACTGCTGCTTCTCCCACAGCATCTTGTTCACGGGGAAATACTGTTTTAATCCTTCGATCCTGACGACCGTTTTTCTTTCTTCGCTCATGACCGGGCCTCCGTTTCTACGTTCTTCCCCTCAGGCCTGATCTTTCCAGAAAAGATCTCTTCCGCCCTGAAGCATCGGACTTTATGCCCCGGCTCGATCTCCGTGATCTCCGGCTTATTCGATACACACTTCTCACACGCATACGGGCATCTCGGCGAAAATACGCAGCCCGCCGGGAACTTCCCCGACGGCGGCACCATGCCCGGGATCGTCGGGAGCTCTCCCTCCTCACCGTACTTCGGCAGCGTCCCCAGAAGCCCGATCGTATACGGATGCGTCGGCTTCCCGAACAGCTCCTTCGTCGGCGCTTCCTCCATGATCTCTCCGCAGTACATCACGATCACGCGCTCGCACATCTCCCGGATGACGCCCAGGTCGTGCGTGATGAACAGGATCGCCGTCCCGAGCCGCTCCTGAAGCTCTCTCATCAGCTTCAGCACCTGCGCCTGGATCGTCACGTCCAGCGCCGTCGTCGGCTCGTCCGCGATGAGAAGCTCCGGGTTGCAGGCAAGGCACATCGCGATCATCACCCGCTGGCGCATGCCGCCCGAAAGCTGGTGCGGGTATTCCTTTACCCGTCTCTCCGGCGACGCCACGTTGACCGCGCGGAGCATCTCGATCGCTTTCTCTTTCGCCTGCCTTCTGGTCATCCCCTGGTGGAGCCTCAGAACTTCCGAGATCTGGAAGCCTACCTTCAACAGCGGGTTCAGGCTCGTCATCGGCTCCTGGAAGATCATCGTGATCTTGTTCCCGCGGATCTGCCTCATCCGCTTAAGCGGCACCTTTAAAAGGTTCTCCCCGTGGAAATCGATCTCCCCCGCATGTTCCGCATTGCCCTTCAGAAGCCGCAGGATCGAAAGCGACGTCACCGACTTCCCACAGCCGGACTCACCGGCGATGCCAAGCGTCTCACCCTTATAAACGTCGAAGCTCACCTTGTTCAGGATCTTCGGCTTCGCATAGTCTTCCTTGAACCAGAGCTCCAGGTCTCGGATCGAGAGCGTCACCTCTCTCTCTCCGTTCTTCTCCTCTATGCTCTCCTTAGCGTCGGGGGCCTCCCCCTGATCGCGCTTCTCTTCCTCCGGCACGGCCGGCACTATCTCTTTCAGTTCTTCCACGGCCGTCCCTCCTTAACGGTATTCCGGACTCGCGTAGTCACGGATGCCGTCGCCCAGCATCGAGAACGCGAATACCGTCACCGCGATGAACGCCATCGGGATGAACACCTTCTCCGGGAACGCGAAGATCTGCTTCTGCGCGTCCGATATGTCCTGTCCCCACGTAGGCGCTCCGCTCTGGAGGCCTACGCCCAAAAAGGACAGCGTCGCGACCGTCAGGATGTTGCCCCCGAGGCCCTGTCCGAAACGCACCAGAAGGTATGACGAGCAGTGCGGCAGCACGTGGCGCACCAGCGTCCGGAACGTCGGTGCTCCCATGATCACCTCCCGCTCCACGAACTCCTGCTTCTTAATCGACAGCACCTGCGCCCTTGTGAAACGCATCACCCCGTACAGGCCCACGATCGACATCGCAAGCACCATACTCACATAGTTCGCCCCCATGATCATCACGAGGACGTACAGGAGAAGGATCGTCGGGATGGCGTGGAGTGACTCCAATAGTCGTGTCAGTATGATGTCCACCTTCGGGAAATATCCGCAGACGAGCCCCAAGAGCGCGCCCCCGGCGATGACCAGCACCTGGGTGGAGACTGCGATCAGAATCGTCGCCCTCCCACCGTACAGGTATCTCGCCATCAGGTCCCTGCCCAGGGAATCCGTCCCCCACACGTGGCCTTCCTGCCCCGGTCCGAGGTTCCTCTGGTATCCGTTCGTCTTGTTCGGATCCTGGTCCGTGAAGAGCGGCGCCCCCACCGACAGGAAGATGATGATGAAAAGAAGGACCGCGCCGATCATGATGCGCCCGTTCTTCTTCGCAAATGTAAGCGCCTTCCTGAAGCCACCGGCCTTCTTCTCCGAAGGGACCGAAGCCTCAATGGCCGTATTTACAGGATTCTGTTCCGTCTGTCTTGTGTCCATGGCTTCCTCCCTTCCTTAAGCAAGATCGATACGCGGGTCCAGCGCCTTGTACACGATGTCCAGTATGATGTTCACCGCCACGAAGATCGCCGCGAAGAACAGCAGGATCGCCTGCTCCTGGGTATAGTCGAAGCTCGTCAGCGACGTATACGCCAAAAGTCCCACTCCCTGGATCGTGAAGACCTTCTCCATGACCGTGGAACCGCCAAGATGTCCGACGATCGTTCCCGCCACCATCGTGATCATCACAGCCAGCACGTTCTTCAGGCCGTGGCGGTAGTTGATCACCCTCTCCGTCATGCCCTTCGATCTCGCCGTCCGGATATAGTCCTTCCCCAGGACGTCCAGCATCTGCGACCTCGTGTGGCGGGCGTATCCGGCTGCCCCGGAGAGCCCGATCGCGAAGCTTGGGAGCGTCACCGACCACAGCGCCTTCCAGAAGCCGTTCTTCGCGATCGTCTGATAACCGAACAGCGGGAACCACTTCAGCTTGAATGCGAACAGATACAGCGCCCCAAGGCCCAGGCAGAAGCCCGGGATACACACCACGATCATGGACACGCTTGACAGGAAATAATCCAGGAAACTGTTCCGGTGCGTCGCCGAAAAGATGCCCAGCGGGATGCCGATGATCAGCGCGATGATCGTCGAATAGATCGTGATCATGATCGTCGGCTCCATCTTCGCCAGTATGTTCTGGAACACCGGCTTCTTGTTTAACAGCGACTTCCCGAAGTCCAGCTTCACCACGTTTCGGATATACTTCGCGTACTGCTCGAAGATCGTTCCGTTTAAGCCGTACATTTCCTTATAGTATTCCACCTGCTCCGGTGAAAGCTCCGTCGCGTCCGCCGTCAGGGCATAGATTGGGTTGCCCGGTACCAGACGCATCAGAATAAAAACCACCGTCAGCACGATGAACAGGACCACAAAGGATAGAAGGATCCTCTTGAGTATGAATTTACCCATAAGCTCAGCCTCTCATCTTCTCTATGACCCGCCGTTTATGCGATTGGAAAGCCGTATCGGCGGGACTGTTTTCTGTCCCAGATAACGCCCTGTGAATTTGGATTTATTTTCACACACATTGTTGAAAAAGTCAACCTCTGCGGGCAATTTGCCGGCATTCCGGTCGAACAAACTCACATTTTTAGGGGATCAGGGCCGTTCGGGTCCGATCAGAATACCGCCCGTAATGTGAAGAGATACGGGATGAAAGGATGATTCAGCCCCTTCACATCCCGTATCCCTTTCCGGATCCCTGCGGCCGGAGATCCCGGCCGCAGGACAGAACGCAGATTATCTCACGTGCTGATCCGGGTTGTCCCAGTATCCCAGATGATACCAGTATTCATCAATGTTCCTTCTGAGATGCAGGTCGTTGCGGGTCATCATGCAGTGCGTCTGCGTCATGATGATGATCCACGGGCACTGTTCGCACACCAGCGCGTTCAGCTCATCCCAGATCTTGTAGCTTTCTTCCGTTCCGTAAGGAACCGCTTTCAGCTGATCCATCAGTTCCTGCGCCCTCGGTTCGCCCCAGGACCAG
>JAEEGL011437459.1_pt1 | contig 10385 bp, 11 predicted proteins | sample 9134231 | NCBI WGS metagenome assembly JAEEGL01 (sample SAMN16246548, study PRJNA631951) | gut metagenome | biome: gut microbiome; feature: rumen; material: fiber-attached | host: Bos | place: Iran: Karaj | collected 2018-10
CACTTTCGTGTCAAACTCTTTGGAATCTTCGCTGTCTCTTTCCTATTGCGCGTTTCTCTCTTCTGTATCGTTTTCAAGGTTCGGCTTGCTCTCCCCCAGGTCCCCGTCTCCGGCTCCCCGCGAGCGAGCTTTGTTAGAATACCAACTTTCTTCCCCCTTGTCAAGCACTTTTTTGAAAAAAATCGCATAAAAAATGAGGAAAATCAACGTTTCCGGACGTTGCTTTCCTCGTTTCAAAAAACGTTCGTGTTTTTTCGGCCTTCTTGTGGCTGTTACCTCTTTATACCACAAGTACATTCGCCCGCATCCAGGATCTCCGTAACGATCCCGCCGCCCAGGCATTTCTCTCCGTCATACAGCACCGCGCTCTGTCCCGGCGTCACCGCGCGCTGCGGGGTCAGGGAACGGATCAGCAGCTCCCCGTTTTTCAGGGTGGCCTCCACGCTCTGGTCTCCCTGGCGGTAACGGTACTTTGCGCTGCAGCGCAGCGTTTCGCCCTCCGCGATCGGAGCGTCGCCGACCCACGTCACGTCCTCCGCGCGGCACAGGCTGCTGTACAGCATCGGATGATCCTCTCCCTGCGCGACCAGAAGGCGGTTTTTCTCCAGATCCTTTCCGATCACAAACCAGCTTCTTCCGTCCCCGCGGCCGCCTATGCCCAGACCCCTCCGCTGACCGAGCGTATAATACATCAGCCCGTCGTGCTTTCCGACCACTGTCCCGTCCGGAGCGGTCATTTCCCCCGGCTGCGCCGGCAGAAATTCGCTCAGGAATTTTTTGAAATTCCTCTCGCCGATAAAGCAGACGCCGGTGGAATCCTTCTTGGCGCTGACCGGCAGCCCGTTTTCCGCCGCGATTCGGCGAACCTCCGCCTTTGTCATTCCGCCCACCGGGAACAGTGATTTCAGCAGCTGCTCCCGATGTACCATATATAGGAAGTAACTCTGGTCCTTGTTCGGGTCCGTCCCTTTCAGCAGGTGCCCCTCCCCGTCGGTCCTGACAAAATGGCCGGTAGCCATTCTGGCCGCGCCGAGGGACATCGCAAAGTCCAGAAATGCCCGGAATTTGATTTCCCGGTTGCACAGCACGTCCGGGTTCGGCGTCCTGCCCGCCCTGTATTCCTTCAGAAAATAGGAAAACACCCGGTCCCAGTACTCCTTCGCGAAATTGACGCTGTAGCAGGGGATCCCGATCAAATCGCAGACTTCCCGTACATCCTGCCAGTCCGCTTCCGCGGTACAGGTGCCGTTTTCATCCTGTTCCTCCCAGTTTTTCATAAAAACGCCGATAACGTCATAGCCCTGCTCCTTCAGAAGCAGGGCAGCAACGGAGGAGTCCACTCCCCCGCTCATTCCGACGACAACTCGTTCCTTCACGTTTCGGCCTCCGTAAGCCTTTTCAAAACCTTTCCCGCTATTTCTTCTGCAATTTTCTCCCGGTCTCCCAGGGCATTCACCACCACATACCGCCGCGGATCCCGGGAAATCAGCTCATGATAGGCGTTCTCCACGGCTGCGTGGAAGTCTTCCCCGGCAAGCTCCATACGGTCCGGCTGTGTTGCGGCGATCCGGCGCTTCATGGCTTCCCGGTGATCGATATCCAGATAGACCGTCACATCCGGAAGCGTCCCATCCACAGCCGGCGCATTGATCTCCAGGATCCTGTCCACGCCCAGCCCGCGTCCTCCGCCCTGATAGGCTACGGAAGAGTCCAGATAGCGGTCGCAAAGCAGGACCTTCCCTGCCGCGACCGCGGGACGGATGACTTCGCGTACATGCTGGGCGCGGTTCGCCGCGTAAAGCAGCGCTTCCGTTATATCGCTCATTTCCTGATTGGCCGGATCCAGAAGGATCGTCCGGATCTTTTCCCCGATCGGACTCCCGCCCGGCTCCCGGCTGAGCTGTACGTCGAAGCCGTACCGGTCCAGCGTGTCCGTCAGGCGTTCCAGCTGAGTTCCCTTTCCGCTTCCGTCCGGTCCCTCCATCGAGAGGAAAGCGCCTTCCGGCACGGGCGCGCCGGGGCAAAGGATGTCAGCGATCTCATCCACCGTATGCGCGATCCTTTCGGCGCCGGCATTCAGCAGCTCCTCTTCGCTGCCGTAGCCCCAGGTCACGCCGATCGTATGGGCTCCCGCTCTGCAGCCGCCCTCCATATCAAACAGCCGGTCCCCGACCATCCAGATGCAGGCGTCCGCGTCCGGCACAGCCCGGCGGATCAGCGCTTCCTTTTCCGCATGGCCGTCCGTCGCGCAGGCTATCGTTTCAAAAAACTTCAGCAGATCGAAATGCTCCAGGATCCGCCGCGTCGCTCCTTCAGGCTTCCCGGTCACGATTCCCATTTTCATGCCCTGCCGCCCCAGGGTGCGGAGCATCCTCCGGATGCCCGGATATACCCTGTTTTCAAACAGCCCGACCGTGTTATATCTTTCCCGGTAGACCGTCTGCGCCTGCAGCGCCTGTTCTTCCGTCATCCCGCAGTATTCCCGGAAGGAATAAAGCAGCGGCGGACCGATAAACTTCCACAGCGTCTCCGCGTCCGGCTCCGGAAAGCTCAGCTTTTTTGCCGCGTATCTGACACAGTTCCAGATGCCTTCCTCGGACTTGGTCAGCGTTCCGTCCAGATCAAACAGGATCCAGGTCTTTTTCATTTGGCCTCCGTTCTGTTCCGTTCGTAGATCAGGCGCAGGCCCTTCAGCGTCAGCAGGCCGTCCAGCTTGTCAATGGCCTTGCTTTCTTCAGCGATCATCAGCGCCATGCCTCCCGTCGCCACCACGAAAGCTTCCTGTCCCAGTTCCTGACGGATCTTCCGTACGATATTCCGGACCAGGCCCACATAGCCGTAATACATTCCGCTTTGCAGATTGCTCAGCGTCGTCCTCCCGATCACGCTGTCGGGCTTGGTCAGTTCAAACCGCGGCAGCTTGGCCGTTCCGGTCACCAGCGCCTCACTGCTCAGCTTGATGCCGGGGCAGATGGTTCCGCCCAGAAAAGCGCCGTTCTCATCCACTACCCCGAAGGTCGTCGCTGTTCCGAAATCAATAAAGATACAGGGGCCGCCGTATTCATCGTAAGCAGCCACTGCGTTGGCGATCCGGTCGCTGCCGAGCTCCCGGGGGTTTTCATAACGGATGTTGATGCCCGTTTTGATCCCGGGAGCGACGAACAGCGGCGTTTTCCCGAAATAATTCTGCAGCATATGCTCGATCGTAAAATTGATCGTCGGCACCACGCTGGAAACCACGATCCCCTCCACTTCCTCCGTGGAAACACCCTCATGGGCAAACATGGAGGTCAGACGGATGCCGTACTCGTCGGAGGTGGAATTGATATTGGTGGACATGCGCCAATACTTGTACATTTCCTTCCCGTCAAACAACGCGGTTTTGATGTTGGTATTTCCGACATCCATCGCCAGAATCATGGAGTTCTCCCCCCTGTTTTATTTGATCTTTTTTACCGCCATCAGAATGGGCGGGCAGAGAATTCCGGCAACAGCAGCTTCACTGCTGCCTGCAATCAGGCCGGTTCCTCCGATCAGCCCGAGAACCTTGGCTGTATCTATTCCGGCTAAAACATAAAAGAGAAGCATCAGCCCCAGGTAAAAAACCGTATTCGTCAAACTGCCGCAAACCGCACCGACAGCGGCCGCGATACCTTCTTTCCGGTTCTTCTTCATTTTTTGATAGACACTCCAGGCAACCACGGGAATCAGAAGTCTCGGCAGCAGGCACATGATAATCACAAGCACCGGAGAAGCGCCCATCAGCGTTCCGACAAGACTGCTTGGCTTGGTAAACGCCGAATAAATGCTGACGCCCGCAAACGCAATTCCAAGCACGATCCCGTATTTCCATCCCATGTACAGCGTTCCGATGATGACCGGAATGCAAAGGATCGTAACATAAATAAATCCCAAAGGAATCATTCCCAGCGGGGTTAAGCCCAGCAAAATAATCAGCCCCGTCAGCACTCCGAGTAAAGCCATGTTTTTTGTTTTCTTAGAGATGTTTGCCATAAAAACCTCCGTTCGGACTCCCTCCGGATGTCCGTCGATTTTATTTCCGCGTTTCCGTGGTGCGTCCGGTGCCTGAGCTCCCGGCGCGGAAACCTATGCGGATAAGCTTATTATACCCCTTTTCCGGGGATTGTAAAGAAAAAGCCCTTCCGGGGAAGGGTTTTCGGGATCATTCCGGATATTTTGCCGTGCTTTCATCGCAATGCTTCAGTACTTCCAGATAAGCCGCGGCTTCCGCTTTCGCGCCGGACAGATCATGCTCAAGATAATTGCCGCATTCCGGGCGTGTCGCTCCGGGGATCGCCCCCTCATACGCGGCCGCCCAGGCAAACGCTTCCCGCAGCAGGCCGGTCAGATCGGCCGGGGAAACGCTGTCACGGACCACCACATAGAAGCCCGTCCTGCAGCCCATCGGCCCGACATAGACCACCTCATCGGAACGGCTGCTGTTCCTCAGCCTGGTCGCCAGCAGATGCTCCAGCGTATGCAGGGCTTTCTGCTCCAGATAATCCCCGGCGTTCGGCGTTTTCATCCTCAGGTCCCAGGTCACGCAGTCTCCGTCGATTCTGGAAATATACAGACCCGGGGTCAGCAAATCATGATTGATGGTGAAAGACGCGATTTTTTTCATTTTTTCTCCTTCTTCACACTTCGTTCTCCAGCTCCTGCAAAACCGCGGGGATCTTGGCCGCCTCCTCGCTGTTCAGCGGAGGGAACCGGGGATCCATATCCTCCAGGGTCGAAACCAGGATCTCGCTCATCAGGTAACGGGTAAACCATTTATTGTCGGCCGGAAGCACATACCAGGGCGCATGCTCCGTACCGGTCGCGTTGATGCAGTCCTCATAGACTTTGTCATATTCCTCCCAGAGGGCGCGTTCCTTCATATCCGCCACCGAAAGCTTCCAGTGCTTTTCAGGCAGTTCCATGCGGTCCATGAAGCGCTGCTTCTGCTCCTCTTTGGAAACATTCAGATAGATTTTGATCATCCTGAAACCGTTTTCCCAGAGATACCGCTCCCAGTCGTTCAGCTGGCGGTAGCGTCTTTCAAAGAAGTCCTCCGTAATGCAGCGGGGGGCCATATTGTAGCCCTTCTGCAGCTGATGCACCTTTACCACCAGCACGTCCTCATAATGGCTTCTGTTGAAAATGCCGATGCAGCCCCGCTCCGGCATGGCGCGGACGATCCGCCACAGATAGTCGTGCCCGAGATCAGTCGGATTCGGTCCCTTGAAGGATTTGACTCTCATTGCTGCCGGATTCAGACGGGAAAAGACCTTCTTGATCAGGCTGTCCTTTCCCGCGGCGTCCCGGGCCTGCAGCGCGATCACCAGTCCCTCGCTTTTGGAAGCATAAAGCTTCTCCTGCAGCTCGGCAGCCCGGATCAGGTTCTGCTCCGTCCTGGCAGTCAGTTCGGCTTTCTGGAGCTTGTATTCCCCGGCATCCGTGGGCATATTTTTCAGCCTGCATTCTTTTTTGCCGTCAAAACAGTAATCCTTCAAAGACATTCTTTATTTCTCCCTCCGGATTGGTCTGTCCATTATACACGGGAAGCCCTCCCGCCGGCAAGCGGGAACGGTTTTCCTTACAGCTCCGCGGCCAGGATGTTCCGGCATTTCCGGGTCGCGCCGGATGTGCCGGTATCGGTGGTGTTCTGGTTCATCAGGAAAGTGATCCCCTGATCCGGCAGATTGGCGAAATAGGTTCCGAGCCATCCGTCCCAGCCATACTCGTTCAGCGTGCCGATATGCGCGGCTGCGCCCGGCTCCACACAGACCCGCATCAGCTTTCCGTAACTGTAGCCGTTCAGGCTGTCCCACATGTCCGCCCTCTGAACCGGGCCCAGCTGGGGCTTTGTCATATAGCGCACGCTTTCCGCCGACAGGATCCTTTTCCCGTTGTATACCCCTTCGTTCATCAGCATCTGCGCAAACGCGCTGTAATCGTCCGCCGTGCTGACCAGCCCGGCGCCGCCGGACTCAAAAGCCGGCTCCCGGCCGTATTCCCCGACTGCCAGATGAAGAGCGTGGAATTCATCCAGGCCCTTTTCCGTCCTGCGGTAGCAGGTCACAAAGCGGTCCCTTTTTTCCTCCGGCACCCGGAAGGCGGTATCCTTCATGCCCAGCGGCTCAAAAAGCTCTTCCTGCAGGAATCTGCTGAACTTTTTGCCGGAGGCTGCTTCGATCACCGCACCCAGCACGTCCGCCGAGGTGCCGTACCGCCAGTGGGTCCCGGGCTGAAACGCCAGAGGCTGTTCCCCCAGCAGATTGCAGAAGGTCAGGGTCTCCATTCCGCCGCCCTCGGCGATCTGGCGCTGGTCCTCCTCAAACACGCGCGCGGCATACTGCCCCGCCGGATCCGCGTCCGGATAGCACAGGCCGCTTGTCATCCCCAGCAGGTCCATGATCCAGGGAGCCCTCATCGCGGGAGATACCTTCCCGTCCGGAGAAACCACCTTCGGATCGCGGAAGCCCGGCAGATAACGGTCCACGCCGTCCATCAGGTCGATCACGCCGCGCTCCGCCAGGATCATCGCCGCGGCTGCGGTGACCGGCTTGGTCTGGCTGTACAGGCGGAAGATCGAATCCCGGGTGATCTTCCTCCCCCCGGCAACATCCGCCAGTCCGGATTCCACATAGCAAAGCTCCTGCCCGTTCCGAAGGATCAGCAGATTGTAGCCTGCTGCCTCCCCGTTCCTGACAGCCTCATCCAGGCATGCCTGCAGCTTCTCCCTGAGTTTCATAAGTCCCGCTCTCCCTTCCCGTTTACATCATCATCAGGATCGCCTGCGCCGCCGCGACCGCGCAGCAGGCGGCAAGCGCCACCGTTACAAGACTCTTTCTGCGCCAGGCCAGCAGCACCGCCACCGCCACGCCGACAGCCGCTGTCCGCATATCCCCGGTGGAATAGAGCACGTCCGGAAAGGTCATGGCGCCAAGGACCGCATACGGGATATATCTGAGGAAAGACCTCGCGAAGCGGCTTCTGATATCCCTGCGGAACACCGTCAGCGGCAGCATTCGGATCAGATATGTCACGACCGCCATCACGGCAAGATAAGGAAGAAACAAACTCCAGCTCATGTGTTTCCCTCCTCTGCCGGATACAAAGCAGCTCCCGCTGCCGCCGCCAGCACGGCACAGATAATGATCACAAAGCCGCCGGAAACCTGATTGAGCCCCGGGATATACCGGAAGCAGAGGCTCAGCGCCACCGCCACCGCCACCACGAAGCGCACCGGCTTCTTCTCCCGCGCGGGCGGAAGAATGATCGCCAGGAACATTCCGTAGATCGCGATCCCGAGCGCAGTCCGGACGAAGGCCGGCAGCAGGGTCCCCGCCACCCCGCCCAGCAGGGTGCCCAGCACCCATCCGATCCAGGGCATGACCATCAGGCCGTACAGATACGATTTGCCGATCTTCCCGGGCTGGGAAGAGGCGACCGCAAAAATCTCATCCGTATCCGCGAAGGCAAAGATCATCCGCTGCAGCGTTTTCATGCTCTGATCAAGCTTCGGCCCCAGCGAAAGCCCCATCAGCGCGTAACGTAGATTGATCGTCAGCTGCGTCAGTGCCATTTCCGTCAGCGACGCCCCGCCGATCATCAGCGGCAGGGCCGCAATCTGACCCGCGCTGGTCAGATTCGTCATGGAGATCAGCACCGCCTGCAGCCAGGTCAGACCGTCCCCGACCGCTTTCATGCCAAACGCGAAGGAAACGCTCAGATAGCCCAGACCGATGGGGATCCCGTGACGGAGCCCGTGTGAAAAGTACCCCTTCATTCCGGATCCTCCAGCCTGCGCACCCCGTCCGCGGTTACCAGCGCATAGTAAAGCTTTGCCCGTCCGCAGGGTTTACTGCTCCATTCAACGGCAGCGCGGATCCTTTCCTCCGCCCTTTCGGCATCCTCCGCGGTACGCGCATAAAGCGTGCACAGCGGGGTATCCTTCTCCGTCCGGTCCCCGATCCGGACCTTCAGAACAAACCCGACGGACGGATCTATCACATCGTCCAGCTCCTTCCGCCCGGCGCCCATTCCCTGCGCCGCCCAGCCGAGCTCCGACGTGTTCATGCTGCTGACATAGCCGCTCCGGCCGCAGGTAATCTCTCTGATGACCGGCGCCTGCGGCAGCAGGGATACATCGTCACACACGGCAGGATCGCCGCCCTGCGCGCGGATCATTTCCTTCAGCTTCTGCAGGCCCTTCCCGGATATCAGCGCCTGACGCATTTTTTCCTTTCCCTCTTCCGCCGTTTCCGCTTTCCCGGCCAGCAGAAGGAGGTAACCCCCCAGGGTAAGGGAAACGTCCAGCAGGTCGCCTTCCGTGCGTCCGGAAAGCAGGTCTATGGCTTCCTTTACCTCCAGTGCGTTGCCCACATGCGTTCCCAGCGGCTGGCTCATACCGCTGACGATGGCCGCGGTCGGCTTTCCTGCCAGCGTTCCCACCCGGACCATGGCCTCAGCCAGTTCGATGCTCTGTTCCGCCGTAGGCAGGATCGCGCCGGAGCCTGTCTTGACGTCCAGCACGATCCCGTCCACACCGGAAGCCAGCTTTTTGCTCATAATCGAGGATACGATCAGCGGCAGCGAGTCCACCGTTGCCGTGACGTCCCGAAGCGCGTACAGCGTTTTGTCCGCAGGCGCCAGGCTGGCCGTCTGCCCGACGACCGCCACGCCGATCTCCTTTACCTGGCGGATAAAATCCTCCTCGCTCAGATCGATCCGCATGCCTGGTATGGATTCCATCTTGTCCAGCGTTCCGCCCGTATGCCCGAGGCCCCTGCCGCTCATCTTCGCCACCGTTGCCCCGCATGCGGCCGCCAGCGGCGCGAGCACCAGCGTCGTGGTATCTCCGACGCCGCCGGTGGAATGCTTGTCTACCTTTAATCCGGGGATGGAAGAAAGATCCGCCACGTCTCCGGAGTCCCGCATGGCCAGCGTCAGGGAAACGGTTTCCCGGTCCGTCATTCCGTTCAGCCGGATCGCCATCAGCAGCGCCGCCAGCTGATAATCGGGAATGGATCTTTTTGCGGCGCCTTCCACAAAATAACGGATCTCTTCCCCTGTCAGCTCCATCCCGAGCTTTTTTCGTGTAATGATCTCCAGCATATCCATCCGCTTATCCCTCCGCTTCCAAAAACCAACGCCGATACCCGGTGACACAGGTATCGGCGAATAATGAACGCGACGGCAGGAAATCAGTCCTCGTCTTCGTCTTCCTCGGGCAGATCCGCATTGTGATAAACGTTCTGCACGTCGTCGCTTTCCTCAAGCAGATCCAGCATCTTCTGTATTTTTTCGATTGTATCGGGATCCGTCACAGCCACTGTGTTCTGCGGGATCTTCTGAACGTCCGCGCTCAGGAAGGTCAGTCCCTGCTTCTCCAGCGCTTCGCGCACCTTGCTGAATTCGTTCGGATCCGTGTAGATTTCGAAAACGTCCTCATCCACTTTGACGTCTTCCGCACCGGCATCCAGCGCGGTCATCATCATCTCGTCCTCATCGGCATCGGGCGCCTTCTCGACAACCAGTACGCCGCGGGTGTCGAACATGAAGCCGACGGAACCGGTGGTCCCCATGTTTCCGCCGTATTTCGCAAAGCAGTGCCGGATGTCACTGGCTGTACGGTTCCGGTTGTCGGAAATGGTATCCACGATGACCGCAACGCCGCCGGGCGCGTAGCCTTCGTAGGTGATCTCTTCATACACCACGTTGCTCAGCTCGCCGCTGGCTTTCTTGATGGAACGCTGGATATTGTCGTTGGGCATATTGTTCGCCTTGGCTTTGGCAATGATATCCCGCAGTTTGCCGTTGGAATCGGGATTTGCGCCGCCCTCGCGCACCGCGATCGCTATTTCACGTCCGATCTTGGTAAACACCGCGCCGCGCTGCGCGTCTGCCTTGCCCTTTTTCGCCTGAATATTATGCCACTTGGAATGTCCGGACATCGTACCCCTCCCAAAACTGGTAAATCAAACAGTTACCTTATAACCAAAGTATTATATCATCCGAAATCACGGCGCGTCAACCCTCGCGGGGATTTTACGCTCCGAAGGGGGATTCCCCTCCTGTACTTTGCGATCCCGTTCCGGGATTCCATGCGTGTTCCCCTGCAGGAAATTTCTCCCGGTTTATGGAATATTATCTGAAAAGGAGGAGATCAATATGGGTAAAAATCTGATCGCTTATTTCAGCGCAAGCGGCGTGACCGCCCGTATCGCGCGCCGTCTGCAGGAAGCCGTCGGCGGGGACCTTTACGAGATCAGGCCCGCGGTCCCCTATACCTCCGCCGACCTGGACTGGCGCAGCAACGAGTCCCGCAGCTCTGTGGAAATGCGTGATCCGCTCTGCCGTCCCGCAATGGCCGATAC
>JAEEGL011503495.1_pt1 | contig 10385 bp, 8 predicted proteins | sample 9134231 | NCBI WGS metagenome assembly JAEEGL01 (sample SAMN16246548, study PRJNA631951) | gut metagenome | biome: gut microbiome; feature: rumen; material: fiber-attached | host: Bos | place: Iran: Karaj | collected 2018-10
CTTGTTAATCCAAACGAGGCTCATATGGGACAGATTATTATGGCTATTCGTTTGCCTAGAATCATTGCCGCTGTTGCATTAGGCGGCGCCCTTTCAGTATCAGGATTTTTGCTTCAAATCTTTTTTCAAAATCCTATAGCAGGACCATATGTGCTGGGAATTTCTTCTTCAGCAAAGCTTTTCGTGGCCCTTGCTATGGTGTTCTTTTTAAATAGGGGAGCAGTCTTTAGCTCCTTTTTTATGGTGGTGGCAGCTTTTATTGGCTCACTTATTGCCATGGCAGTAGTAATGGCCCTTTCACAGAAGGTGCGCAACATGTCACTTTTGGTGGTGTGCGGCGTTATGATTGGATACATTTGCTCTGCCATAACAGAATTTGTCATTACCTTCGCAGAGGATTCCAATATTGTAAATCTTCATAACTGGTCTTTAGGCAGCTTTTCAGGCATTAGCTGGGAGCATGTTTATGTTACTCTGACTATTGTTTTCGTGGCTGTCATTTTCTCGTTTCTTATGTCAAAGCCTATTGGTGCCTATCAGCTAGGGGAAAACTATGCCAGAAATATGGGCGTGGATATTAAAAAGCTTCGCATAGTGCTGATTTTATTATCAAGTGTGCTTTCAGCAACAGTCACAGCATTTGCAGGACCAATTTCCTTTGTGGGAATCGCTGTACCTCATATAATGAAAGGTCTTCTTAAAACGGCAAAGCCTATAATTATGATTCCAGCCTGCTTTTTAGGTGGGGCAATAATTACTTTGCTTTGCGACTGCATTGCCAGAACTGCCTTTGCGCCAACAGAGGTTAGTATCAGTGCAGTGACAAGTGTATTTCTTGCACCAGTAGTTATCTATCTGCTTGTGTCAAGAAAGGAGGGGGCCCGTGGATAATCGAATAGAGGCCAGCGCACTTAGTGTTGGATACGGAAAATCTAATATTGTTTTACAGGACACTTCTTTTAGCTTAAAAGCAGGAGATATTATGTGTCTTATTGGCGCTAATGGTGCTGGTAAATCTACTGTTCTTAAGACTGTAGTAAGACAGCTACAGAAAGTATCAGGTAAAGTATATATCAGCGGTGCTGATGAGGATTCTCTTACAGAAGAGGATGTGGCAAAGCAGATGTCAATGGTGATGACAGAGCGAATTCATCCGGAGCTTATGACTTGTTTTGATGTGGTTTCTACCGGTCGTTATCCATACACAGGAAGAATGGGTGTGCTTTCCAAAGAGGATGTTAAGATTGTAAATGAAGCTATGAAAATGGTAGAGGCTGAAGCTATTGCCAATAAAGATTTCAATAAAATCAGTGATGGTCAACGACAGCGTATTATGCTTGCTCGTGCTATTTGTCAGGATACAGACATTATGATTTTGGATGAGCCTACTTCCTTCTTAGATGTTCAGTTTAAGTTAGATATTCTAAGAGTAATTAAACGCTTGGCTAAAGAAAAGAAAATCGCAGTGCTTATGTCCATTCATGAGTTAGAATTTGTACCAGCTATTGCAGATCAGGTGGTTGGTATAGCCGGAGATAGGGTTTATAAAATTGGCGCCCCAGAGGAGATTTTAACAGGAGAGAATATTGCAAGGATGTATGGCATGGACTTGCAGCAATGCAATATTCTTGTGGATGGTCTGTGGAATTATGCCAAGTCAATTAAAGAAGTAATATGAGGTAATGGATGAATATTGAATTTGTTTTACCAAATGAAATAGAAAAACGAAGCTTTGAGATTATAGGCCAGGAGTTGGCTGAAATGGGTATTGAACTTGATTCTGAACAGGAGCCTATTACAAAGCGAGTTATACATACAAGTGCTGATTTTGATTACGCTAATACCATGCGATACTCAGATGGTGCTATTAAAAAGATTAAGGAACTAATTAAAGCAGGAGCTCATATTGTGACAGATACTAATATGGCTCTTTCAGGAATTAATAAAAAGCGTTTGGCAGAATATGGAGGAGCTGTTCATTGTTTTATGGCAGATGAGGATGTGGCAACTGAGGCCAAGGAACGTAAGGTTACCAGGGCTACAGTATCTATGGAAAGGGCAGCCGCTCTTAATGTTCCTGTTATTTTTGCTATTGGAAATGCACCAACAGCATTGATTTGTCTTCATGAAATGATGGAAGCAGGAAAGTTTACACCTGAGTTTGTAATTGGTGTGCCTGTTGGTTTTGTAAATGTGGTGGCAGCTAAGGAATTATTCTTAAATTCAGATGTGCCATACATTATCAATGAGGGAAGAAAAGGTGGTAGCAACATAGCAGCTGCTATCGTAAATGCGATACTTTATAACATGGATTAGAGGAATTATAAATGTCTAAAGTTATTATGGTGCAGGGAACCATGTCCAATGTGGGCAAAAGTCTTTTAGTAGGAGCTCTGTGTCGAATATTTAAACAAGATGGATATAAAGTTGCTCCATTTAAGTCTCAGAACATGGCTCTTAATTCTTTTGTCACTGCAGATGGATTGGAGTTAGGACGTGCACAGGCCATGCAGGCAGAGTGTGCTGGTGTGGCACCTAGTGTCTACATGAATCCTATTCTTTTAAAACCTACAAATGATATTGGAAGCCAGGTGATTGTTAATGGAGAAGCCATTGGCAATATGAGTGCAAGGGATTATTTTGCTTATAAAAAGAAGCTTATTCCTGATATTATGGCAGCCTACCACAAGTTGGAAGAGTGGGCAGACATTATTGTTATTGAAGGAGCAGGCAGCCCTGCAGAAATAAATCTTAAAAGTGATGATATTGTAAATATGGGAATGGCAGAGCTTGTGGATGCCCCTGTACTTTTAGTAGGTGACATTGATAGAGGTGGTGTTTTCGCTCAGCTTTTGGGTACATTGGAACTTTTAGAGCTACAGGAAAGAGAAAGAGTAAAGGGGCTTGTTATCAATAAATTTAGAGGGGATAAAACCCTTCTTGATTCTGGCATAGATATGTTAGAAGAACGTGGCAAAGTTCCAGTAATCGGAACAATTCCCTATGCAAAGCTTATGATAGATGATGAGGATAGTTTAAGCGAAAGATTAGGAAATGATAGTCAGAGTCCTCAGGCTGCAGTAGATATTGCAGTGGTGCGACTTCCTAGAATTTCTAATTTCACAGATGTAGCACCTTTTGAAAGCATAGAAGGTGTAAATGTAAGATTCGTTACAAATCCAAGAGAGCTTTCCTCTGCAGATTTGGTAATCATTCCTGGAAGCAAAAATACTATTTCTGATTTGATTTGGATGAGAGAGTCTGGCATGGAAGCTGCTGTAAAAAGATTTGCAGTATCAGGTCCTGTTGTTGGTATCTGTGGCGGCTTTCAGATGTTAGGAGAATTGGTAGAAGATCCTGAGTCAATAGAAAATGAGGACGTGGCTTCTATAAAGGGCATTGGACTTTTGCCTATAAGGACCCAGTTAAAAAATGCAAAACATCGTAGTCAAACTGAAGATTGCTTTGATGATTTATCAGGTGTTTTTGAAGTTCTTTCTGGGGAGGAATTTATAGGTTATGAGATTCATAATGGAATTAGTTCACCAACTTCACAGGCCATGACTTCAGACTTGTTTGAACATGATGAAGAAGGCCAAATTATTCTTGTTCAAAGAGAGAATGTTCTTGGAACTTATGTCCATGGAGTATTCGATAACAATGATTTGGCTTTGCGACTTGTCAGGGCATTAGCGGAAGCTAAAGGCACAAAGCTTGAAACGACCATGGATTATCAAGCCTTTAAAGAGGCAGAATACGATAAGCTTGCAGAAATTGTTAGAAACAATCTTGATATGGATTTAGTTTATAGCATTTTAAAATAGAGGATTTATGAGAAAAGGATTTACTACAGGCTCCTGCGCAGCAGCGGCAGCCAAGGCTGCTACCTACATGCTGTTGACAGGTCAAAACAAACTAAATATTGAAATTGAAACGCCTGCAGGAATCATGTTTAATGCCAAAATCGTTGATGTGATCCGAGAGGCTAATTATGTTGTCTGTGGTGTGATAAAAGATGGGGGAGACGACCTTGATGTTACTACTGGATGTCATGTTATGGCTAAAGTTACCCAGCTTGTACCATCCTCGGAAAATCCTATAGACAAGAAGCTTTCTCTTGAAATTGATGGAGGAGAGGGAGTAGGTCGAGTTACTTTACCTGGTCTTGATCAACCTGTGGGAAATGCAGCTATTAATCATGTTCCACGAGAAATGATAGAAAAGGAAGTAACAGAGGTTTGCAATCTATTAGATTTTAATGGTGCACTTTCTATCGAGATATATGTTCCGGAAGGAAAGGAACTTGCTAATCGTACCTTTAATCCAAGACTTGGAATTGTAGATGGAATATCCATTCTTGGAACCACAGGTATTGTAGAGCCTATGAGCGCGAAAGCCTTAGTTGATACTATTAAAGTTGAGCTTACTCAAAAGAAAGAGCTTGGATTTAAGACTGCTATTGTATCACCAGGTAATTATGGACTTAAGTTTATGAAGGATACTTTTGGATATGATTTAGACAAAAGTGTAAAGTGCTCTAATTTTATTGGAGAAACTGTAGATTTATGTGTGCAGTTGGGTTTCGAAGGATTATTAATTACTGGTCATATAGGAAAGCTTGTAAAAGTGGCAGGTGGTATTATGAACACCCACTCACATGAAGCAGATTCCCGTATGGAAATACTTTCTAGTGCAGCCCTTAGAGCAGGGGCAGATGCTGATCTTGCAAGAGAAATTTTAAAATGTCTTAATACAGAAGAGGCGCTACATCTTATTGAGGGTAGTGGATTATTAAAGCCAACTATGGAAATAGTTCTTGAGAAGATTGTTTTCTATTTAGATTTTAGAGCTCAAGGCAAATTGAAGTTGGATTGCATATTATATTCAAATGAATTTGGAATACTAGCCCAGTCAGAAAATGCAAAAATGATTTTGGAGGAGCTACATTGATTTATTTTGTGGGAGCCGGCTGCGGAGCAGCAGATTTAATTACAGTTCGAGGAATGAAGCTACTTAAGCTTGCAGACGTTATCGTATATGCGGGATCACTTGTTAATCCTGATCTTTTAGATTACGCAAAAGCTGAATGCGAGATTTATAACAGTGCCACTATGACCTTGGATGAGGTAATGGAGGTTATGGTAAAGGCAGCAAAAGACAATAAGAATGTAGTAAGACTACACACAGGAGAACCAAGCATTTATGGAGCTGTTCAGGAGCAGATGCATGTGCTTGATGAAGAGGGGCTGTCCTATGAAAGCTGCCCAGGTGTAAGCGCATGTTTTGGTGCGGCAGCTGCATTGAATTTAGAGTATACCCTTCCTGATATTAGTCAATCTTTGATTATTACTAGAATGGAAGGTCGCACCTCGGTGCCCCAAAAGGAATCTATCGAAAGCTTTGCTGCCCACGGAGCATCCATGGCTATTTATTTAAGCGCCGGAATGCTTAAAGAACTTTCAAAAAGATTAATTGCTGGAGGCTATAGCGAAAACACTCCTGCAGCTATTGTTTATAAGGCAAGCTGGCCTGATGAGAAAAAGTTTATATGTACCGTTGATACTTTATATGAGACAGCAGAAGAAAATGACATAAAAAATCTTGCTGTAGTTTTAGTGGGGGATGTAATAGCAAAGTCAGGCTACAGCCTTTCAAAGCTTTACGATCCGGATTTCGAAACAGCCTTTAGAAGTAGGAGAGAGTAGTTAAATGCTAATTCAGGTGGAATTTTTCACAGATAATGGCAATAGAATATATGATAAGCTGGTGGCAAATATCCCAGAGCATGTATTTACAAGGGATTACTCTGTGGAGGAAGCATTTCATCTACATATTCCAATTATCTTTATTGGCGCCAGTGGAATTGCTGTTAGGTCTATTGCACCATTTGTAAAGGATAAGCTTACAGATAGTCCGGTCCTTGTAATAGATGAACTTGGGCAATTCGTAATTCCGTTATTATCTGGTCATGTAGGTGGAGCCAATGATTTGGCACAGGTAATATCAAAAGCAATTGGAGCTACACCTGTAATCACCACAGCAACTGATATTAACAAAGCCTTTGCTGTTGATGTGTTTGCAGAGAAAAATGGCCTTAGAATTTTAAATAAAAGCAAAATTAAGAATGTTTCTTCGAAGATTCTTAAGGGAGAAACTATTATAATAAAAAGTGAGTTAAGTGATATTACATTTGTTGGCCTGCAACCAGAACATGTAAAGCTTTTTGATGGTGAAGGTTCAGTTGATGTTCTTATTACGGAAAAAGAAGAAAACTTCGACGGTTTGGTTTTGATTCCAAAAAGAACAATAATTGGAATGGGCTGCAAAAAGGATAAGAGCTTTGATGAGCTTTTGGATTTTTTGGCAAGGCATTATGTAATAGAGGATTTAAAAAAAGATATATATGCTATAACATCCATTGATGTAAAGGCGAAAGAAAAAGGTCTTTTATCCTTGGCAGCATATTTAGATACTTTCTTTATTACCTTTACTGCAGAAGAGCTTGAAAAAATTGGGGGAGATTTTTCAGGTTCAGATTTTGTTAAACAGACAGTGGGTGTAGACAATGTGAGCGAGCGTTCAGCTGTGGCACTTGGGGCTACTCTTTCAAAGAAGAAGATAGCAGAAAAGGGTATGACACTTGCTGAGGCAAATAGAGAAATAAGGAGTTTCATATGGTAAACAAAAGACCAGGAAACATTTTTATAATTGGTATAGGCCCAGGAGACAGGGCCATGATGACAGATGAAGCCTTCACAGCAATGGAGGATGCAGATGTTATTGTTGGCTATACCGTATACATTGATTTGGTTAGAAACGTATTTACGGATAAAAGATTTTTTACTACACCAATGAGACAAGAGGTGGAACGTTGCAGGGCGTGCTTCGATTTTGCTTTAGAGGGTGATAATGTAGCTTTTATCTGTAGTGGTGATGCTGGTGTATATGGCATGGCAGCTCCAATGTATGAGTTACTTCCAGAGTATTTAAACAGGGGAATTACAGCTGATAATCTTATTGTTATTCCGGGAGTTACAGCGGCAATTTCAGGAGCGGCTGTATTAGGAGCACCAATAAATCATGACTTTTGTGTAATTTCTCTTAGTGATCTTTTAACACCATGGGAGATAATTGAGAAGAGACTAATGGCAGCAATTAATGGAGATTTTGCCATTGTTCTTTATAATCCTTCAAGCAAAAAGAGAAATGATTATTTAAAGAAAGCTTGTGACATTATGTTATCTGCTGGAGCCGGTGAAGACAGAGCCTGTGGTTATGTAGAAAACATTGGCAGGGAAGGCACAAAGAGTACTGTTTGTACTTTAAAAGAGTTAAAAGATACTCAGGTAAATATGTTTACTACAGTATTTATTGGTAATTCAAAAAGTGAAGTAATTAATGGAAAGCTTGTTACAAAGCGAGGATATAAAATTTGAAAACTGTAATCGTTTTTGGAGGAACTACAGAAGGTAGAATGCTAGCTGAGAAGCTTGCTGATTATAAGATTAATGTAGTTTATCTTGTGGCAACAGAATATGGTACTCAACCTATAAAATCTTCCGAGTATATTAAGATTCATCAGGGAAGATTAGATGCGCCTGAGATGTTTGAGCTATATAAAACAGTACAGCCAGATGCAATAGTTGATGCTACGCATCCATTTGCAGAAAATGTAAAGCAAGAAATAGCAGCTAGCGTTTCTGATTATGGATGTGCGCCTTGTTTTCGACTGGCAAGAGAAGAAGAGATTATTGATTTTTCAAATTGCACTATGTTTGATAATGCTACAGACTGTGCTAATGCTCTCAAATTAACAGAGGGTAAAATATTCCTTACTACAGGTAGTAAAGAATTGCCTATTTTTTGTAAAGAGGAGTCTGTAAGAGATCGTGTGATTGCACGAGTAATACCAAGTGAAGATAGTCTTCGTATATGCGAATTAAATGGTTTGAAAGGCAATCAGATTATCGCTATGCAGGGACCATTTTCAAAGGCTATGAATAAGGTTTTGCTTAGAGAAACAGGTGCTAATATTTTAGTACTTAAAGATAGCGGAAAATCTAGTGGAGAAGCGGAACGTATTCAAGCAGCGGCAGAGGAAAATGTTAGGTGCTTTGTTATAAAGCGCCCTGAAGAATCTGCAAAGGCTCTATCTATGGAAGAAGTATTAGAGCACCTTTCTCAAATATGTAAAACTTCCTTTAATGAGAATCCTATTAATATGATTACCCCAGATATAAAAATCGATGTATGTCTGGCAGGCTTTGGCATGGGATTTGGCACACTGACAGAAGAGGTTAATAGTGCCATACAAGAAGCTGATTTAGTGTTTGGTGCCGCAAGAATGCTTGCTGCTGTAGATTGTAAGGGAAAGAAGTATCCATATTATCTTGCTAAGGATATTATTCCAGTTTTAAAAGAATCTGCAGCTACCGTTACAACAGGTAAGAAAAAGGCTGTTGTTTTGTTTTCTGGAGATACAAGTTTTTACAGTGGAGCTAAAAAACTAAAGCTTGAGTTGGATAAGGAACCATCTTTTAAGTCTACTATTATGCCGGGAATATCTTCTATTAGTGCATTGGCAGCTAAATTAAAAGAGGATGTTCAGGATTCAGTAATAATATCTACCCATGGAGTTGCTGTGGATGATTGGGAGCAGAAACTAATTTCGGCTGCAGTTAACAATGAGAAGACCTTTGTTCTTACATCAGGAAGCAAGGATGCAAGACTTATTGGAGAAATCCTTAAAGAACTTCAAGAAAAAGAAATAGGTAAATATATTGTATATGCAGGTTTTAACCTATATTCCAATGAAGTATTAATGACATTAACTCCGGATAAATGCTCTGTTGTTAATGAAGAAGGATTACTTGTTTTATTGATTAAGAACAAGGAACCTAGAGCAAAAAGATTAGTGCCAGGTTTATCTGATTCAGATTTCATTAGGGATAAAACACCTATGTCAAAATCGGAGATTAGAGCTTTGTCTATTTGTAAGCTTCAGATTTGTAAGAACTCCGTGGTATATGATATAGGTAGCGGCAGTGGATCTGTTGCTGTTGAATTAGGCTTGATCGACCCTACTATATCTGTTTATGCCATAGAGTTTAAAAATGATGCATGTCAGCTTATTAATAAAAATATTGAGAAGTTTTGTTTAAAGAATGTAAAGCTTATTGAGGGCATCGCCCCTGATGCTTTAAAGGATTTACCTGTTCCTACTCATGTTTTCATTGGGGGAAGCGGTGGTAGATTAGAAGATATAATTATTAAGTTGGGAGGATACAAATCTCAAATTCAAGTAGTTATTAATGCGGTCACTATCGAAACAATTGCGGAGATAAATGATGTGTTGAAGAATCATGGAATTGAGAATCCAGATATTGTTCAAGTGGGAGTAAGCAAGGCAAAAAGAGCTGGCGATTACAGTATAATGCAGGCTCAAAATCCAGTATATATTGTTACTTTTAAGGTGAATTAATGAAATATCCTAGACTTGTAATTGCTGCCACAGGAAGCGGTAGCGGAAAAACTACAATTACATGTGGAATATTAGGTGCTTTGCAACAGCAAGGTCTAAAGCCATGTAGCTTTAAAGCGGGGCCAGATTATATTGATCCAATGTTTCATAGAAATGTGTTAAAGGTTCCTTCTGGAAATCTGGATACCTTTTTTACAGATGAGGAAACTACCCTTAAGCTGTTCACTAGTGAATACGATGGTGATATAGCAATTATTGAAGGCGTAATGGGGCTGTATGATGGACTTGGTGGTGTAGAAGAGCAAGGCTCCACCTATGATTTAGCTAGAGTATTAAAGGCTCCAATAATATTAGTGGTAAACGCAAGAGGTAAGGGAAAATCTTTACTAGCTGAAATCAAGGGATTTTTAGATTACGACACAGAAGGACTAATTAAAGGTGTTATTTTAAATAAAGTGTCAGCTCATTTTGCTAAGACAATCGGCCAATTGATAGAAAAAGAATTGGGAATTGCTATGGTAGGATATGTTGAGAATAATCAAGAGGTTTCTACACCTAGCAGACACTTAGGTTTGGTAATACCAGAAGAGCTGGAAAGTATACAAAAGATGCTTGAGCTTGAAAAAGGATTAGTTTCTACTGGAGTAGATATAGATTTAATTACAGATATAGCAAATAAAACTGATGATTTGCCTGAGGCTGAATCTTTATCTAATATCGTATATACGAATCCTGTTAAGTTGGCAGTAGCACGGGATGAAGCCTTTTGTTTTTACTATAAGGAGAATATACAACTTCTTAAAGATAGCGGAGTGTCCATCCAGTATTTTTCCCCTTTGAAGGATAGTTGTTTACCAGAGCAAATTAATGGAATTCTTCTTGGAGGAGGATATCCAGAGGAATA
>JAEEGL011934350.1_pt1 | contig 10385 bp, 9 predicted proteins | sample 9134231 | NCBI WGS metagenome assembly JAEEGL01 (sample SAMN16246548, study PRJNA631951) | gut metagenome | biome: gut microbiome; feature: rumen; material: fiber-attached | host: Bos | place: Iran: Karaj | collected 2018-10
CGCCCTTCGCCTCGAATTCAGCCTTGAAAGTCTCGAAACTCCCCCACTGCTTCTCTATTTGTGCCGCGAGTGCACCCTCAGGCTTCTGCTCAGCATCACCTGCAGGTTTAAACTGCATGAAATACAACTCATGGTTCAGTATCTGTCCCGCATTGTTGAATACAGCCCCTTCACTATGAAGAACAAGTTCTTTAAGCACCTCGAGTTCTCCAAGACTCCCCTCGCTCTTAGGAGAGGGGGCAGGGGGTGAGGCTAATTTATTTAGATTATCCACGTAAGCCTGCAGATGCTTCCCATGATGGAACGACAATGTCTGTGCACTGATTACAGGCTCCAACGCCTCCATCTTATACGGTAGTTCAATTAGTGTAAACATAATATTTTGATTTATTAGATTTATTCATCATACGTCAGACTTCAGACCTCAGCCTTCTTACTTCGTCCTTAGTTCTAAATCGCTCTTAGCCCTCAGACTTCAGACTTCGTTAAGTTTCCTTCGTTCATGTCACTGACCTGTCCCCTGGCATCCTAAATTATAGTTCATCCTCAGCCTGTCAGACTTTTGTGCCTGCCTACTTACGTTATCTAACAATTGTTTGTCTATGAGTTTCATCTTACATCGTAGTTCTTACATCTTCCATCAGCCTTCAAACATCAGCCATCGTCAGTTCCTGATGCTTGTCTCGCCTGCCTTGGCATTGCTCAACTATTAATCATTACTGACTTATTTTTTCTGTGAGACAGGTACCCGCCCCCCGGTTCCCACGTTGCAGCCGCACGATACTCCTCCGGCATCCAATTGATGTCGATGTTACCCTTGCGGTTCTCAAGGTCAAAGATAACCTCAAGATTATGTGCAGAAAATGACTGGTCTAACATGGCCTAATAATACAACTTCCAATACCTTCCCCCTTCATCTTTACCCTCTTCTATCCTTGCCTCTGGGGTTAGCACTTTCACCTCGAAGTCTGTTCCCACTTTCATCACATTCATTCTTGTCACAGGCTTGTAATTCACAGCTTTCTTCACCAGCGCCACTTCATCTTTCAACGCACCGTTCTCTTTTTCAAAACTCTTTCGGTAAGTAGCAAATTCCTTTTTCTGCTCTTCTGTCTGGCATATTCTCTCTGCTAAATCATCCATCGCCAATATCTCTCCCGATTTAAGCACTTCATTCGCTTTCATTGCCATAAAAGCACCATCTGACACTGACTGCCCCGACACCTGCTGTACAAAACCCGCACACAACCCAGCAAGTCTTTCCGTCTGATGGTAATCATCATCGTTTGCTCTCACATGCAAGAAATTATCCACCCAGTAATGGGCATCAGTGTTCGATCCGGTGTTATCTACCACAGCTACCTTGTAGCCGTTTTCCCTATCTATATTAAACACAATACAGCCCTTCTCAAGTTTCTTTAGGCTCATACCTATCTCGGAAGACAATACCAAACGGTTCTTCTCCATCTTCACAGTCAGCACGGTTTCCCGCACCTCCGATTTGAACAAACCTATAGCCTGCGTCTGTTCACCATCTACTTCGCAGTTATCCAGCAACACCACATAAAACTCACCTATCTTGATATTTGGATGAATGCTCTGCTCATATAGATGACGCGCCAGATTATTGGCTTGCTGCACAATGCAGGTTTCGTCATCAAAAATCTTGGTTACAAACCTATATGCGGGGTTCAGTTCCAAATCATCTATATAATAGAACTGCTTCCAATCGTTGAATTTGAAGGCACTGTTTATTAACTTGAGGAACGGTTCTTCCACGCTGTCCATTTGGCAAAGACTGTCGGAGAAAGACACTCCTTCGTCGTTACTTTTGTTACCAACTCGCTGTACAACAGCCGCTTTTATATTTCCTATCTTAGTCATTATTTCTATTGATTATACGCGACGGTATCAACCCCTCGCCATTCCTAAATTCATACCTCGTAACAAATGCGTCAAGGCCTTTCCAATATTCTTCCCCGGCATGTTCTATCATGATAATCTGGAAATGTCCCTTCTTGGTCATCTCCCTCATGAACTTATCAGTAAGGCGGAAAGCCTCTGTCAACTTCTCACGGTCATCATTGGCCATCTCACCATTGTTCGAGACCGCTTCTGGATTCTTGTCTGCATAATACGGGATGCTGGGCTGGTCTATAAACAGAAAATGTGGTATCTGCTCATTCTTGTTTTCCATCAATAGATCGTGAAGTCCAAAGAAGTAGCACAAGTGCATGAACATATAGTTCGACTTGCTTCCCACATTTGCCACTGCATATTCTCCGTGCTCCTTTTCCAACATCAACATCTTCTCTTCCATGCTGTAAACTGGCTTATATTCTCTGTAGGCTTCCGATATGCCGTGCTGATAGTTGAAGTACTTCTCTATAACGTCATTCAGGTTCCCAAGTGCATTGTCATTCTTGGCTCGTAGCCTTACCAGTTTCTCCTCTATCTGTGATATGGCTTCTCCACATTGGATTATCGATTCGTCTGATATGGTCATCTTAGGTATCTTAGCCAGTTCCTTTTCCATACGTTCAGCCAACAGGATTGCCTTTCTTATCCACACATAGTTTCGCTGGTCAACCTTATATGGATTCAGCTTGCCATATTCCTGTCGCAATTGCCTTTCTTGTTTTTCAAGTTCCTTTTTGGTCTCTTCAAAACGCTCCGGCAATTTCATCTCAGGCACATAGCTCTGCTTGATGGCCGTCCATGCATCGCTTAACTCTCTCAGCAAGCGTCCCGTCTCTTGGTAGGTCATAAGTTCAGACAGGTGCTTCTTCACAAAGTCTAATGGGGCGAGGCTCTCATCCTGCCGCGCCAGCCTCTTTTGATAGGTCTTGTATTCGTTTTCAAGAGAGATAAAGTAGCCCAACTTCTCCCTTGTTTCATACAGTTCTTTCTCTATCTGCTGCCGCCGCACATTGGCTTGTTCGTCCTTAAATTGGAGAGAACAATTCTCTACTATCACTCTCACGTTCTCTGCCCAAGCCATTGGATTGTCACCAAAGTCTGTGGCAGCCCCAAGCCCCAGTTCTTCAACCTCATTGGCAATCTCTACTTTTGTCTTCTCAAATTTATCCAGATTATCCGCCTCTCTTCTCTGAGCTTCTTTCTGGTTCTTTTCTTTCGTTTGGGCGGTTTTCAATGCCGACTCCAACTCTCTGATCTTCCCTTCGTTTACGCCAATAGCCATCTTAAACAGATCATTCAGCACCCGGGCGTACTCATCTTTACGGAAAAAGCGCAAATCCTGATAGGTATTCTCTGTAGCAATTATATCTTCCGTCAGGTAGTTGAACACAAGATTATGACGAAATAGCAACTTCACTTTGCTTTCAAGTTTCAATTTTGGGTTGATGTGGAACAGTTCATTCATCTTGACCACAACCTTGGATCTGATGTCGTTCAAGGCTGCTACAGGCTCTTCCGGCAGGTATTCGCCCTCCCTAAATATCACCTTCATTTCAGCAGATTCCACAGTAGGTGCCTGCCTGATGATGGTATAAGGCTTATCTTCCACATAAAACACCAGTCCGTACCACGCAACATTCTCATTGATCACATCCTCCACGATGGTACTACGCTCCGACAATAAGCAATAGTCTATGATTTTCAGAACAGACGACTTACCTGTTGAGGAATCACCTGTAATAACGTTTACCTTGTCTTTGAAAAAGTCAAGGTCTCTTGGTTCACTGCCATGCCTGAACCACAGTCTGATTTTCGATATGTAAAAGTTCATAGCACAATCTTCAAGTCTTTATACCATGTCGCCGTCTCTTTCTGTCGTGTCATTTCTTCCAGCCAGTTTGCAGCCTGTCTGACGCTTTCTATAACCTTCTCCCGCCTGTTTATCATTTGGGAAGCCATCTCCACCCCTTCCAGAGTCAGATCATATTTCCCCGGGGTCTTATTTTCTATCTTTCCACCCATCAGCAAAATAGTGGCAGCATTGATAAACACAGGCTGAAATTCAACAAATTTTCTGTTCAGCGCTTGATAGTACGCAGATTCCCTGCTCACCATTTCATCATAATTATTATATCTTACAAGACGTGTTCTGATGGCTCGGTCCGTAGTCATCACCGTAAACAGATTGATTCTGGCTATCTCGTCCACTTTAAATACCAGCGCATTAAGTATAGCACAAATGGCTACACTCTCATTATTTATAATCCTGTCCATCGTGTTCTGTCTGTTTCTTGAAGAATTGTTTCCAATCCCTATGCCAGCCTATCATACACTCGTCCGAGAGATAATAATACGCACCATTCGAGATAGTGTCACCAAGAGTCTCGCTGCGTAGTTTCAATTGATGTTTCCTAACCTCATAAAGCAGTTTCTTCGCCTTCTTCAGAATAATTTCCTCTGTAGCAGTCTCGTCCAAGTCGTCGTATGCATTCCCAAACTCATTATCCCAGAATGCGATAGCGTCTGCCCTGAATATTTCATCCTCAGGACCTAGAATCTTTGAGTCTTCACGCAACTGGTCATAACGATTTTTGAAACTATAGAAATAACTGGCATACTTCGCCACTTTATCTGTCTCACTCGCAGCAAAGTCTTTCACCTTGATGAGTTGTTGTATGCAAACCAAGTCCAAGAACTCTTTCTTATATTGTTCCAATCTGATGCGAAAATCCAGTTTCTCCTCCCTGTGATACTGAAACACCCTTTCAAAACGTTTCTTTTGCTCTTCGAAGGTGTAAGACAGCGGTTTTCCTTTGTCAGCGTACTCAAAGAAATCCTTCACAGCTTCCGTAAGAAAATCGTCGAACACACTCACAGCCTCCTCACCAGAAAACCTGATTCCGTCTGTAATATGTTGAATACACTCTTGTTTAATTTCATCTTGACTCTTGGTCTCAAATTCCACCCTCTTCAGGAATTCTGTCCGTAAACCATAGCCCTTTAGGTCATCTATCATCGCCTGCACATTTCTGTAACCGGACTCTTTCTCTCCTTCATTCTTAGGTCTTTTCTCTTGTGTTATCTCATCCAATACGGTGCCGATTCTGTCGTTGCCCTCTCCTTTCTTTACTTCATCGCACAATGCCGCAAGTTTATTGCCAGTTAAAGGTTTATTACTCATAAACCAAAACTGATGACTTTTGATATATGCCTTTTGTTCATCCTCGTTTCTTTCAGGGATGCCTATTACAAGTTTCCTCCACACGTCAATGGCTTTCCATAGGTCTGTTGAGCGGTTTGTAAACTTTTTAGTCTCGCCGTTAGCATCCACCAGCACTGAATGTTTCGCTTGATATAGAGTGATAAGGTTTCCTTTCTCTATGGCAGCATCATCCAGCTTCTCAAACGACACTGTCTCTCCTCGCTCCATCTTCAAAAGATGGAGGAGGAAGCAATAGAACTGATAGGTGAACCCGCCTATCTTGTCCATCGCTGCATGTTGTTCTTCTGCTGTATGCATTTGCTTTTTGGCCATCCCTAATGAAATATCTAATTTACTTATTGTTTATCAAATCAGCATAATCCACTATCACGGCATTTTCTATCACTTCCTTATTCACGTACTTGATGCTGTGGTAGTGCGCATTATATTTTAGCGTTAGAAGCGTTACGTATGACGATACAAGCGTCTTAACTATCCTCAGTAGTGCGTTCGCATGCTTTAGGTCAAAAGTCGGGAATGTGTTTAGTGCGGACATCTGCATCATATTGGCCACGGAGGCTGTGTGAACATCCCTGCATAATTCTTTGTATTCCTGATGAATAGCAGTAAATAACTTCATCGTATCTCTTGATGATGAGAAAAAACTAACGGCTTTGACCCTATCAAACAGATTGTACACACTCGATTCTTGATCTATGGTTGCATCTACATCTAACGCAATGGCTTTCATATAATTCTCTATCGAACTCCTCAACAGCAAGCGTGCTGCCTTGTAGTTCCCGTTCACTGCATCAAACAAAGCCAGGCCACAGTCTGAACAAGACTCTGCAAAGAAATCAAACTGTTTCTTGGACAACCCTGACAATAACCCGTTGGTCGTGTATACAGACAGTTCTGCTATATATGTAAGATAAGCAAGGTACTTTTTGTGATAGGTTGACAAAAACATCACAAAATCCACATTACCCATATTTGCGGCAGTTGTATAAGCCGCAAAGAATTCTTTCAGTTTAGTAAAATCCTCAGGTACTTCCCTACTCATAGACTTTCTTCATTCAACTTTGCTATAGCATCATTCCAAGAGAAATTTGGCATCTGGCGCTTTTTCTTCAAGGTGTTCTTCTTCTCTTCATTACCTACCAACTCATCAAGAGCGTCCAAAAAGTCTTGGCGAATACACTCATCCGATTTCGACAATTCGCAGACTATCCAACCTATTGACTCAGTACGTGAGCGGTTGCCGGAACGCTTTGCCTTTAGTCTTAATATTTGCTCTGCGAAATCCAGTAGGTCATCATTTTTCACAAATAGTTCTTTATCCATGAATAGCAAAGGAAGAATCCCTACAAGGTGTGTTATACTTTCCTCGTTGCTTTTATTAGTAGTTTCACCTATTGCCACCTTGACTTTCTTGATCATGTCGCTCAGGTCAATGCTTTTTCTGTCTATAATCCAGGATATTTCTTCCAGTATATTGACAAATTCCTTAATATCAGTTACCTTTCTTTTCATCTTCATCTATTCTACTTATAAGTTCTTTTACGATCATCGCCAATTCTAACTTAGAATCATCACCGCCACAGTCTAAAATATACTTCTTATTGGTAATTCCGCGAGCTATCACTGTATGCTTCGTCACATCCTTTTTGAATTTCATACTTGACATATTCGTATTCTGTATAAAGTCCATCGCACCTTTGTAAACCAGAGTACCTTGCTCCACCATCGTAAAGATAACACCAATACATTTAATTCTCAAATTGAACCGCTTTTTTCTTGTCTTTACAATACCTTCCAGCAGTTCAATTCCCGTATAAGAAAGAGGATCTGGCTTCACTGGAATCAAGTAATAGTCACTCGCTATCAATGCACTGGTCATCCACACAGATGGTGTTGGCGGTGTGTCTATCACCACATAATCAAACTGATACTGTGGCTGAATCTCATCTATAAACTGCTTAATACCGTACTCTTTTCCAGAGCCACTGGCCATTTCCAGTTTATAAAGGTTCAGGTTGCCTGGAAGCACGTACCAATTGGCATTCACCTTATAGGGCACTATGTCTTTCAGTTCTTTGGCTTTTTTGCTCTGTATTCCGTCCACCGTTCCAGCCATTACCGATGTTTCATCCTCAAATACATTAATGATAGTGTCACCACCTTTCTTCAAATAGTCCACATACTCATCTGAGCCAAACACACATTGTGTCGCATTAAACTGCGGGTCAACATCAATCATCAACACTTTCTTATTCTCTCTGGTCGAGAGGCAGTGGCATATATTAACTGCCATTGTGGTCTTGGCCACACCCCCCTTCATGTTTATCAAGCTGATAACTTTCATCCTTGCATATATCTTTGAATATATTGTTGAATTACAACAGACCGAAATATTTCTTTATTTTCACTACCGACTCCTCTACTGGTTCCAAATCCTTGGGATAGTCCTCATTCTTACACATCTTTGCCCAAAAATCCAGTATATTTACCAGCAACAACGTATATTTGGGATTCTCTTTTACTATCTTGTCATAGACGGTAAACAGTCTCTCGTCCTCCCTCGGGTGAATACCGTCTTCCTTCAATTGCGGGTTCATCATCATGAACGACAAAAACACGCACAGCATTCCCGTATTGGCTGTGAAACGCTCCTCCCCTTTTATATCTCTATATATACTCCAGAAGGCTTTGGCATCCGCATTTACTTCATCGTTCCTTTCTTCGGGCTTGTCCAGATGTTTTAGTTGATGATGAACCAACTCATGGAGCATACAGAAAGCCATGCCATAGCTATAAACAGAGTTTGTACGCTCGGAATACTCTTCTTTCATGTCTATTTTGTTTATCTCGTCAAGTTCAATCTTTAGTCTGTTGTCTCTTAGACTTTCTGCCAACATATATTCCCATCCCATTTTTTCCCAAAAGTCTGGCGCCAACAAATCTGGTACTATCTGCAAATAAGCCAGATATCGTTCAATATCCGGTTTTAACCAGTCCGGGACGAAAGGCAACACTTCGTTTTTTTCCTTTTTATTCGTTTCCTCAACACTCTTATAGAAATCATCAAGTGTTATCCCATAATAAGCACACGCAGAGGCAATAACACGTCTGTCTAAAACCTTTAGCATTACATCGCACAGCAACCAAAAATACTGGCAGTAAGCTGCTGAAATAAACACTTGAGAGGACACACCATCGTCACACCTCTCAATCTTAAGTGTACCCGTTATATGGGTACCTTTATCCATAAATTTCACCTCATTATTCAGACCCGATTTCACTGTATCAAATATATCTGCACTTATCACCTTCTGAAGGAAATTGGTAATATTCTGGTTTAACGAGAGTACTGGGTATAATATTTCTTTATCTTCCATTTTGTTTAAATTATTGTTGGATTAAAACCAAAAGGCAATTCAGCCTGTTCTATGCATTTTGCAGGAATAATAGAAGGATGTTGGTTCATCTTAAGTTCGCTTTGCACTTGCGCCGCTGTCATTCTTGCTGCTTCCTCATGACATTGATAGATCCTTACAACATCATTTGTCTTCAACAACTCTGTTGCACTCCATAGAAGATTGTTGGTGTAATAACTTCCATCCTTGCCTGTTCCGTAAGATGACTCTCCTTCTGAACAAGAATACATTCGCACAATCTGTGGCGCTGCGCACTTTATAAGATTTTCATATTCCTCTCTCACTTTTTTACGCATTTCGTTTTCTGCCACGCTCATACCCCTCGAACTACCATAGAAGGGTAAAGGTGTTGTCTGAACTGCGCGACAGCAGTCCATTACGTTCAATTGGCGTTCTGCCAAACCAAAGACGGAATTTTCTTTTAACAACTCATTATCAGGATTAACCTCAATAATGGTATTATCTTGGAAACCACCGTGACCTGTGAAATAGACAATCACATAATCATTCTGTTCATTTTTCACCTTTTCTACCTCTTTCAAAATTTCTTCAACTCTCTTATCAGGCAGAAACAATATCTCATTTAAATCCCATGCTCCACCTTGAAACGAAATTAGGTACTTTGCCACATGGTATAAATCCAAGGGTGTATCTTTCAGTCCACGGGTATTACCTATCAATAATGCTTTTCTCTTCATATTTATAATCCATCTTAAAATAATCTTACAATTGTGGCATGAACGAACATGATACCAATTTTATGGTCATGGTTATCGTTTTTAATCATTAACCTTTATCCATGAACCATAAATGTACTGTGATTTCTGTGTGACTTAGAATTGAACCCTGAACCTTTAACCCTGAACCATGATCCGAAAGTTGCCATGAACCATAAGTATTCTGTGCTTTCTGTGTAACCTATTCTCACTGCACAAAATGACTCGGTTTCAGTACCTTTGCCCATAGTCCATATACGAACTCCTCCCATGCGCTGTCGGGATAGCACAGGCGGTTCTTCCATCGGTTATGCCACCACCGTCGGGGCTTCACGCTCAGCGAGTGTATCAAGCGGCCATTCTCTCGGTCTTTGAACTCCGGCTCTAAAATCTCGTTACTGAACCGCTCAATCAACCCGTCCACACAACGGGAACAACGTACTATTCTTATCAATGTACTCATCCCAACTACTGAACTCATAATCCTTCACCTCTGCCACCATACCTGCCTTCACAGGGTTTTTGGTGTATATACCTGAGAAGCGTTACAAAACAAGCAATATCATTCACAGGTTCACTCTTAAACCGCTCACGGAAGAGATGCCCGTCTCTTGAATACTTATGGTTATAATAGTACACATAAGAGGAAGCTATTCTTTTTAGTAAGCATCCAACCCCTTTTTAGCCATAAGCCTTAGCCCCAGCATTTGCTGGGGTTCCGGGAATTCCGAATAAAATTGGATTTTGCTGTTTTTATACGTTTTTAACCTAAGGCTTCCTTGGCAATGAGCTCATAATCACTCCTGCCTTCGGTAACCGACCTGAAAAAGTCATTGAAGAAGTCAAGCGCTGCTTTCTTCTGGAGTTTGCAAGTCTCTATGAATGTCAGCCATGCAGCAGCCACCTCGCCACCTAACTCACTGCTGAATCCGCCAAAACTCTTACGCAGATTCGTGAATGGACGAACGGCACGCTCACAACAGTTGTTGTCAATGAGTACATTTCCGATGTCTATATAAGCAATCAACTCTTTCCAATGGTTTCGCATGTAGTTTAACGCCTTTTCAAGTTTGCTTGAGATTTTCAATTCTTTACTTTTCACTTTGGCGA
>JAEEGL012932427.1_pt1 | contig 10385 bp, 4 predicted proteins | sample 9134231 | NCBI WGS metagenome assembly JAEEGL01 (sample SAMN16246548, study PRJNA631951) | gut metagenome | biome: gut microbiome; feature: rumen; material: fiber-attached | host: Bos | place: Iran: Karaj | collected 2018-10
CCAAGGATAAAGCTACCGGCAAGGACGCTAAGATCCGTATCGAGGCTTCGTCCGGACTCTCTGACGAGGAAATCAAACGGATGAAAGCGGAAGCCGAAGCTAACGCTGAAGCCGATAAGAAAGCTAAGGAACAGGCGGATAAACTCAACAAAGCCGACGCTACGATCTTCCAGACCGAGAAACAGCTTGCTGAACTCGGCGATAAGATCCCGGCTGACAAGAAAGCTCCGATCGAGGAGGCACTCAAGAAACTCAAAGAGGCGTATGAGAAACGCGACGCAGACGCTTGCGAAGCGGCTAACAACGAACTCATGACCGCTTTCCAGGCTGCCTCTGCAGAGATGTACGCTGCCCAGCAGCAAGCTTCTCAACAGGCCGGAGGCCAATCAACCTCTAACGGCGATGCCTCTAACGGAACCAACGGTTCCAATGGCAACCCTTCCGCCGAAGACGTTGACTTTGAGGAAGTTAAATAATCCTCTCTGTGCATTTCTCGCGCATCATTGCGCGAGCCACCGCCAGACCCGTACGAAGTCGCTCCTCTCTGTGCATTTCTCGCGCATCATTGCGCGAGCCACCCACTGCCCCGATTCTTTTGACTCGGGGCATTTTTTTGTGCGCGACTTACTCAGGGGTCATTCGTGACTCATTTAGCACTCGTTTACGTGGTTGTTACGGATTCAGAAATGTTTTTTAAAAAAAGCGCGTGTTGGCCTTCCCACCGTAATTTTTCTCCAATCCACCGTAAAAAATGGCACTAAAATGTTAAAATAGGTCATTTTGCCAACTCTACTTTGCATTTTTATCTTTTCCTCTTAATAAATATACCTTTTTTCCATAAAAATTTGCATATCTCAATAAAAATTTGTACTTTTGCGCACTTTTACTTACCCGCTATACTGAAATCCACACAAAACATATTTATTATTGACTATGAAGACAAGTCTGTATAAAAGTTTTTTCCTCGCGCTCGCGTGTGTGTGCGGCGCGTCGTTATTCGTGTTGGCGGATGGAGCAAAAGCTCCTGAGGTTGGAAGGTCTGTAGAGGACTCTTCTGTTTCCGTTCCGGCAAATGCGTATGTGACCTTCTCTACTGTTTATAACGGCAAGCGTTACTACCTTGGTGTCGATACTGTTGCGGCAAAGGCTGCGACGCCGAAGGACACGGTCGCTTTCTATGAGTCTCCGAACCACGCTACCATGTGGATCGCAGGACCGCTGTGGAGCCCGACGGGGGACGTTCTTGCCAATAAGGACTACACCCGTACAATCAAGAGTGTGTGGCTGGCGGAGCGTGAAGGTGTGAAACGTGACCGTTATCTGGCTTTAGGTGCCGGTTCCGGTACCTATAACACCCTCCGCCTCTTGGATGCCTCTCATGCTACCATGTGGCACACCGCCAAGGACTCCCGCGAGCAGGACCGTTATATCAACGGTTTCTTGTATTACTACTCCGATGCGTCGGGCGTGGAGACCTATCGATACCTGCGTTACGACCCCCTCTACGGTTTCAGCCGTCTGTTCGCTACCCAACCGACAGTATCGCAGCGTATTTCCGTGTGGACACGTACAGTAGGTACCCAGTTGACCTGCCAGTTTGCGCCTTCTACCCAGACCTTCGGATTTAGTACAGACCCTGCCGGAGTGGCGTTTAACTTTACTTTCCGCATGAGGTTGGAAGAGGGTGGTGACCGTTTCCGCAGTAACTTCAATTCCGAGGTGGTCTATGTTACTATGCCGACTGTCGAGGAGAACCAGCAAGCATTGCATGATAAAGGAGTAACGGTTACCCTCGATTGGGCATCCTCCAAATACAAAGATCCGTCGAAAAAGAGTTATTCGCTCTTTACCACCAAGGAGTGGTATTACGATGAGGAGGCGGATGAGATGAAAGAGCGCCCTAAAGACTCGTTGATGATGCGTCTTAACTCGCTGACACCTACTCCGCAGTATGACACGGAGCATAACAACTATACAGATGTTATTTATACGGTGGGCACGTCTCCTGTTGACCTGTCCAATGCTGCTGGCAAATATGTGGACCACCGTGACTATCTCCATGCCCATATGACCTACAAGGGGGTGGAGTACGTGGACTCGGCGCTCGTAATCCGTAAACTGTATAAATCCGAGCCCTTTACTACGCTCAGTATGCGCTGCTCTCCTTCGGATCATACTTTCCCCTATAATATCGAAACCCAGCAGAAGACCTTCGATATCTCCGCCGTTTACCAGATGGGTACTCGCTATCGCACGGTCAATAACGTGTTGGAGACCACGGAAATTGGCGAGCGTGATTCTTTGGACTTGAGCGAACTGACTTCCGACGGTCGGTTCAATATTCTGAATGCCTCAATCACTTTGAGTGATGGTACAACGACTGCGTTAGTGGGGCAAACGGGTAGCACATCCGAATCTTGGATTCAGAATATCGAGGTGTTGAATAACGAGCAAATCTGCGTTACGGCTGCTGCCGGTGATCCTACGCGTGAGTCGTATCGTACGGCGGTGCTTACTTACACCTTTACCTATCGCCACTCATCGGCAGTAGGCGATACCGTCCGCGGTGAGCAGTCTATCTGGGTTCTCCAAATGCCGGCAGGTGCTACGGAAGGTGTGCTCAAATTCTCCCACCAGACCGGTGCCAGCGGGCAGCCTGTGACGGGACCCTACGGGCGTCAGCAAGTACCGAATCTCTGCTATGACTATTATGTGATTCCGGGAGAGGCGAACCCTCTGCCTGTTCACCATGACCACTGGGGATACTATCGCTGGTTTATCTACAAGGCAGGAAAAAAACACGGACGTGACATCGCGCAGAACTGGGACTGGATGGAAGAACCTCTCAACGGCGATGATGCTTCTTTCCTCCCTATCGGTAGTGCGAAAGAAAACCCGTACTCGCGTGGACGTTTCGATATGCGATTCAATACCACGAAGGCTACCTTTGTGCCTTCTGTGCGGTATAACCGCGATAGTTTAGGTGGAACGGCTATCGAATTCAATGACACACTGGCTTGCGATATCAGTGCCTACACGGATACCTTGTGCAAAGGCAGCTTTAATAACAACTTGACTTCGCTTACCGAGCCTACACTCTCTTACCGTCAACTCTTCGCCATGCACCCGGCTTATGAAAGAGCTTTGGAGATGGAGAAATGCCAGCGTACGAACTTCGCGGATGAAAGCAACTCCAACTACATGCAGAAGGATACATTCCTCGCACCGAAGAACAGACCTATTCTTCTGCAACCTATCTCGCCGTATAAGAAGCAAACGGCGGATTTCGTCAACGACCCGGGTAACTTGCAGTATATCTATTTCTATAACCCGAACCCCACAGATACGATTGATGAGAACATGGGTAAGAAAGAGGGTATTGCCGACCTGACTGTGGCAAAAGCCTACAACCGCGTCGGAGTAAACAAGATAACCGGCGACACGAAATATCGTGCGCGACTGATTCCTTATTCTGAGATAAACTCTAATGGATCGTGGACCAAAAATAAAGTGATAATGGTCAATCCTCGCAAAGGAACAGGATATGTATTGGGTAAAGGAAATCAGTTTTCCTATAAGCAAATTCCGAAGGACACCACAGATACTGCCCAACTGAGAAGATGGATTGAGAATGAGATATTGAACAAAGCAGGAAGTAGCTACGATGCATTTGAGTTGAAACTCGTAAAGAATAATAAAAATGATGTTTCAGTAAAAAAAGGCGATGATTATATTTGCTATAGCGGAGCAACATTTATAGGTATATTCGGATATGGTCTTCGTCTGGGGTGGGCTTCATCAGCGGCAGACGAATGGAATCAAACAGATGATATTACCATGTCCTGTGCGCAACATAGTGGTACCATATCTGAATATATAACCGGAGCACAAAGCCAGGCAATGCGCTTACAAATGCATGCTGATGTCGGTTTTTTGTTTTTTTCTGCCAGCAACACCGGCTATCTGACAGCATGTAATTCAGACGGCGGTGCGGCACTAAGCATTTCAAGCAATAGTTCGACAGTACTTGATGCAGCCAACCAAGGATGGATATTCTATGAGATTATTCCGCCTGTGGGCGAGTACAACCACCGCGAGATTGCCAAATGGCAATACAAAACCCCCGGAGGTTCGTGGACAGATGTCACTTATGGAGATGTTTCATCTGCTACTTCTAACCGCGAACTGGTCGGTGGTGCGCTCCGTACTTCCTATGGCGGTCCTGCTGCATACACGGAGTACCGGCTCATAAGCCGTCATTTCAATCTGGCGCATTTTACCGTCTATTGGCGTAGCGCTGAGGAGGAAGGACCTTCTACTACGACCATCGTCTCGGATGATGAGATAGAGCAGAATTACGACATTGTTGCAGACCTCGGATTGCACCAACTCGGCAAACCCGGAACATCTGAGATGGTTTCGCCCTACGGACATTTTGCATTTGATCATACCGAGTTTGCATACCATTATCCCGTCGGCTCCGGCGAACATCAGATACCGGCTTCCAAACGCGTAACAGGCGATAATATACTGCCGGCTAAAGGTGAGTATTGTATCCTTAATACCTTCCATAAAGCGGGTGACGACTATGTGGATGTAGAGTGTTCTGATGGTGCAACACAGGGGTACATGTACTGCTTCAACCGCGCGAACAGACCGCTTGTATTCATCGACTTCACCTATCCGCAACCGGCATGTGCCGAGCAGGATTTTATGCTGCTGGCGAACTTCTGCAATCCGTGTAAGAACTCCAACCCGCATGTGAAGGCGGATTACTATGGTCATGTTCCCGGTACGCCTGCAGGGCAGTGGAAGAAGATTTATACCTATTTGACAGGTAACCTGACCGAAGCGGGCACATGGTACCAACTGGCACTGCCGCTACATAGAGATATCATATCGAAATATGATATGTTCCGCTGCGTAGGTACCGTTTCAGCTACCATCAACAATGTGGATGGATACTTGCTCTTCGACCGTTTCCGTCTGCTTGCAAAACAACGCGCGATTACTTCCTTCCAGAAGCACGCCAGCTGTGTGACGGACAATGCTATCTACGTAGCTTCGCGTTTTGACTACACCAGTGCCGGGCTTGACGAAGGAACGATTGTTTGCTTCCAATACCAAAAAATCCACAACGGCGATACGATATCCCTGAATGCAAGTAGCGGAACTGGATTCTACACCCGTTTGGACGCTGAGCATACCAAGGTGTATCCGTCCTACTACAAGCCGGGATTGGATCCTACGCAATCGGTTACTACTGCCGCGCTCAAGACAACACACGGCAACGACTATGGTATGTTCGTTGTGCCCGAGACGGATTATGACCCGTCGCTCAGCGCAACCCCTGCAAAACAATCTGCTGCCCGCGCTGCCGTTCTGGACACCATCGGCGCGAAGATCCTCGGCCTATCAGGTTCGGACTTGACAGCATTCAAGAATTCACATCTGGACGAACATGAAGATACTATTCCGGCGGAAAAGATTTCCTTAGGCAATACCTTTGATTTCGGAGACTATGACTCGCCTACAATGAAAGTATATGCCAATGAGGGTACCAAATCGAAGCCGCATTGGGTGGTATATATCATTAACCGCTTGCCTATTGAATCCGCTACGGACACCTTCCGCGTTGCCATGCTCTCAATCACAAGTCCTACATCCAAACCGAATTTCCAGACGGCGGGATGCTTCGATGAGCATATCATTACTGCCAAAGGTAATGTGGAAATGCTGGTCAACGGTGCGTCTGATTTTGAGGTACAGACGCGTGAGGAGGCCGCTGCTGCCGGTGAGTTGTTGGAGCCGAATGCATCCTACACCGTTTCCTTGCGCTATAACGCACCGAATGGTTCTAATGGAACGGCGATGTATGATCTCTTCCGTTCCGCCGAATGGGATAGGGACTATGATAATATGACCCCTGCCGAGCAGGCGACAGCCGATGCACGGTTTGTGGCCGAATATGGTTGCACGCGCTACGATTTCCGCGAGGCGGTACGTCTCTTCCGTGGAGATAACCCGCGGAACCCGTATCGTACGGCTACTACATGGAATGGCGTAACAGCGGAAGAGATGAGTTGGGCAGGTATGACTCCTACTCGCCGCGACTCGCTATATAACTTGCTGAGCCGGCTTGTAGAAAACCGTATCTATGAGGTGGGACTCACTACCCGCGATATCTACCTCGCCAGCAAGCAGGATGCGTACTTGTATATCTTCCCCGTCGGTGGTAGCGGACGCTATGAAACCAACCCCGGAGAGTATGCCACCGGTAGTATATGCGACCATCATATATGGCTTGAGATGCACGCCGGACAGACGACCGACTCGCTCCGTTTCGGATACGATAAGTCTTTCGCAGGAACATATATGATTCCTGTTATCAGAGCAAGTAAAACCGATGCAAACTCCGAACTACAGGTACGTGTGGCGGCTATCTCGCATGACGATGTGCTCCATAAGGGTGTCGTCATAGGATGGGATTCTACTCATGTCGTAGAGACCAATGACCCGGCATGGGTTCCCGGCACTTCTTCCTTCCGCTACACGCAGGATAAGATTCTCCAAGACGGACTCTACTCGTCTTATTACCACGAAGGAGACGTGATTACTTTCTCCCCCGTGAATGCTGAGCATATATCCGATCTGACCACTGTTCCGGAAGGCAGCTGTGCCTGCTTGGATTATGACCCGAAAGGTTCTGTTTATAATGTAGCTTCGCCTCGTGCGAACGGAGATACGGAAGGTGCAAACGTATTCGTGACGCCCTCACCTGCTGCTACGAACTGTAACAAATGGCACGTCAAGACCTCTTCCGGCTATCAGAAACCGAACAACTTCGAACTCCATGCCGGATACTGGTATAAGTTCAAAACTACCTTCTTTGAGGTTAGTGGCGAGAACCTGATACGTGCAAATGCTGCCGGAGATGGCACTCATGCGAATGATGCTTATTTCTATGTGGCTGTCGCACCGGATACTGCCGTTTGGAAACCTGCTTATACAGATGGTTCCAACTATTGGAATGATGACCAGAACTGGGCGCCGATTGTTAATGGTGATACGATCCGTGGCGCGCTCGCACGCGTTCCTATGGGAGACACGCGTGTGATCATCAATGCACCTGAACTGGAGAACCAGCTGCCTGTCGTCAATAATGACTCGCTCGGCGATGTCTCCAAAGGTGATGTGGACTGGGGATTCAAGACTGCTACTTGCGATGAGGTCTTATTCAAGCCCCGTTCGCTCATCTACGGACAGGAACTGCTCAACTACCGCCGCGCGTTCGTCGATGTGCGCTTTGCCGAAGGACAATGGCGCACCTTCTCGCCTGCTTTGGATAATATCTACTCCGGCGATATGTACATACCGGCTAACGTGGCTAAAGATGCGGACTTTGCGCCGCTGAAGTTCGACGACGAGGCGAACGGACCTATGTCCCCGACGCATAACCGCGAGTGGCCGTATCTGTTCGCACAGAGCTATTACAATCAGAGTAAATACTACGCTTTCCTCAATACTGACAAGGATGGTAACCCGTTGGATTATAAAACACGCGTTTCTGCAGGGTGGGAAGAGACTAACGTCCTTAACCAACCAATGCCTGCCGGACGCGTAAACGCAATGGCGGCTTGGGGACCGGAAGGCAATAAAGCAGATATGTATGTCCGCCTGCCGAAGCAGGAGAAAACATACTATTACTACACCAATACCGGACGGCAAGTCACCCCTGGAGTAACGTTGGAACGCGATGAGTTTGACGATATCAATAAGAATTTGGCATATGATAAAAATAAGAAGGGTGCCAACGCCGGTATTACCTTCACGCTGACAAACAGCACGGCAGCCAAACTGTTCTTCTTCGGTAACTCGTCCATGGCACTGGTGGATGTATATCAGCTCTGCTTGGATAATGAAGATAAGTTGGAGTCCTATGAGACGCCTTCGGAAGGAAAAGGATTCAACGTGATTGAGTTGGTGGACGGCGCTACGTATACTACCCATAAGGTAGAAGCGCAACACGAGTACTATCTCTCACCGATGCGAGGTATAGGTCTGAATGCCAAAGCGGCTGCTACAGAATTGAATATCGTCCTCAAACCTACCGCTATGGTGGCTATGCCGGGTAGCATGACGCCTATCCCAAGCGGAGGTACGGCTAAACGCTCCATGCCCGCACGTGCGAAGAATACTAAGGCGGACAACGAGACCGTGAAAGTTGCTAAACTCTATGTGGGCGCTTCTAACACCACAGAGGACGGAACGAAAGCTAAATCATACATTACTCTCAGCAGTTATGCTACTGCGGATGACGGATTCGTGGAGGGACAAGATGTAGTAAGCATCATATCCGAACGGAACCCGAATGAGTATAACTTCCATACTCCGATGTCGATGTACACTGTGTGCGACAACCGTCCGTTGATGTATGATTCCCGCACGCAGTTTACTTCCGTTCCGCTGGTATTCAACCTTCTGAGCAACGATTATGACTTTGCGCCATACATAATGCTCTCTTTCGCTACCGAAGGTGAATGGGACAAGCCCTTCTATCTCTATGATGCCTTTACGGGAGATAGCACACTTATCAGAAATGGTATGGTGATGGCAGTCGCTACACCGCAGTCGGATCAATTCCGCTATTATATTAACGGTGCCGCTAACACCTCTTCTTCCGATGACCATTCAGGTACGCCTACTGGCATAGAAATTGTTAATGAACCCAATGACCAAGTGCCCAATGACCAAATGGTACATATCTATGATGTCTTGGGTCGCCATGTGATGACGCTTGCTCCGAATGACCTCATCTCTAATGTGAAACTGCCGACTGGTGTCTATATCATCTCTCGCGGCAATAAGACAGAAAGGATGGTAATAAAATGAAAAAAGTAATAGGTATAATAGTCTGCTTATGGGTGGTAACAACCGCCGGCGCTGTTGAGTTTGCCCCCGCAGCTCCATTCCGATCCACTTCGGCATATGGAGCCCACGGGGAGCAATATCAGCCGCAGATGATGACCGCTAACAACCGCCCGCAATCCGTAGGCTCGCTCTCCGCTATCAGCGCTTCTAACTTCGAAGCGCTCAATAGCGAGGGTGGGGCGTTCTATTCGCCATCCGAAGCTTCTTCCGCTCCGTCTGGACCGCGCAAAGGACGAGGAGGCGGTGGTACAGGTATCGGTGTTATCGTTGAGGAATCACCCATAGGTGACACGCCTTGGTTTATCATGCTCCTTCTGGGGGTGGGGTATATAGCATTCCTTACCTTCCGCCGCCAAACCCGTAACCCCTAACCCGTAACCCGTAACCCCTAACCCCTAACTCTCTGACATGCGAGTAGTTGTTCAACGTTGCAGCCGCGCGGAAGTCCGTATTGATGGCGCTCCGGTAGGAAAAATAGCTAAAGGCTTCGTCCTCCTGGTCGGATTTACTGACTCGGACACCCCCGCCGAAGCGGATCTCTTGGCGAAGAAAATAGCACAACTACGCGTGTTCGAAGACCCGGAAGGGAAGATGAACCTCGCTCTCCATGATATAGAAGGTGCTGTCCTGAGTATCTCCCAATTCACACTCTATGCCGATTGCCGCAAAGGCAACAGGCCTTCGTTCATACGCGCGGCACGGCCCGAACAAGCCTCGCCGCTGTATGACTATTTCAATAACACCCTGCGCGAAACATACCACCTGCCGGTTCAGACAGGACGGTTCGGCGCAGACATGAAGGTCGATTTTGTCAATGACGGACCTGTCACGATCCTCCTTGATTCAAACGAATTATCTCCTAAACCCTAAACACTCACTCATTCACTCATTCACTCGAAGCCCTCTGCCTCCGGCAGAAGATGTAGTATAAGCCACGAGCGGAGCATTAGGGAGTACCTGCGTAGCAGGGGAGGGCGCTCCCATGGTAGCGAGGGCTTATACGCTATCTGCATAGTTCGGGGCTTCGCAAACGCTATCTGCATATTTCGCACGCGCGTGCGCGCGCTCCTTATTATTATAACACGTGCGTGCGTAAGAAGAGAGGCTCCGGACCGATTCTGACCTCTTTTTAGCAAAAGGACAGAAAGAACTCGAAAAAAGGCATTTCTCATCATTGCTGATTTTCAATGACTTATAAAGAAAGTGAAAAAATAATGCAAAAAAAATGCAAAAATATTTGGTCAGTTCAAAAAAAAGCAGTACCTTTGCACTCGCTTTCGCCCAAAAAACAGGGGTCACCCAAAAGAGCGCAAGCAATGATCTTTGAAAGATTGTCTATTCATAACAAGATGTAGTACAAGAACTGTAAAATAGCATCGACCATACATGGTCGATCAAGGTTCCCGAAAAAATTCTACACTTGATAAATTCGATTATTCTGAGCTATCTTATAA
>JAEEGL013245899.1_pt1 | contig 10385 bp, 8 predicted proteins | sample 9134231 | NCBI WGS metagenome assembly JAEEGL01 (sample SAMN16246548, study PRJNA631951) | gut metagenome | biome: gut microbiome; feature: rumen; material: fiber-attached | host: Bos | place: Iran: Karaj | collected 2018-10
TTACCAACATATGGAAATTGATCTTCTACAATAGTTCCATCGAAATCTATTGCAAGAATCAATTTATTTGTAGAAACCTCAAATTTAGACCCTTTTACAGGTTCATAATTCTTTTGAACTCCATTTACAATTGCCCCAAAAAACGGTATGGTTGGTTTATTTTCATTAACCATTATAGATTTCTCCATTTGGTAAGAATACAATGCCAATATGGGATGGATTTGTAATGCTTGAACTCTTATTAGTAATTCTCCAGAATTCTTCAACCGGATATGCGATATCATTTCCACCCTGACCGAGCGGTTTATAGTTCTTCAATGGATTGCCATATGGATCATCGATGATAATGTGTGTAAGTCTATGAGTTGTATCATCAACTTTATATCCAACTACACATACGAGATGTCCAAATCCACAGAATTTACCACTTGTTACGATTGCTCCACCACGATCAATAATTCCAAGCATATTTTCCATTGTCAAATGACCAACAAACTTACATACTTTTTTACCAATCCAATCGTTGAATGCGTATTCTTCAACTGCATAAATTTCACGGTAATCATAATCATCGTCAAGAAGTCTCTGTACATCAGGATCATTCTTAAAATGATCAATTACTTTATCAGAGTGAATATGTACATCATACTGATCTTCTGGCTGATCATACTGTGCTTCTTCTGGCGGTAATGATTTTCTATTAGGAAGTTCAATACCAACGGTCTGAGATCCATTAATCATTGATGTACTAAAACATGACACGTATGGACTTCTAATATTATTTGTTTGCTTGTAATAGTTCTCTGGTTTTGAGTTATTTTTTATCATGACTCTAACGCTCCTGTAGGATGATCTGGATATAGACATTCTTTAACATAATTAAATGCTTTTTCTCGATATATATCACTCATAATCATCGCTAGTTTATAGTCTTCTGCATCCATATTAGCATCAGATACCGTCATAGAATCTGCACCGGCTGTAGCAAGAACAATCGACTCTTCACGAAGAAAATCACTTTTATTCTTAGCAGCAACTTTTTCAGATACAATATATGAATCTAATTCACTTAATGGATACAATTCTTCTGGATATTCATAATCTTCCAACTTATATTCTGGTGAGAATTTATTATTAATATTACTAAATACAATACCAATGTGCAAATCCCCACCAATATCCGTATGATACCAAAAATCATCCAGACTCATAAATCTATTTGAATCTTCTGGTTCATCTAGCATTGGGTTTATAAATTGTACATTAGATCCATCAAATCCTACTACTGTTACAATTCTAATAGGAGTTTTATCATTTTCTGGATCTAATTTATAACGTGTTACAATATTACAACCATTATTCATAAAATTAATGAAATCATCTTTAAGAATCATAGCATTATATTTACACGCTTCATATTTATACAATTTATTGAAAGCCCATTCTTGGATTTTCCAGAATTGATTTGGATTAACATCATCGTCTGTTATTTTTCTAGAGGTTTCCCCACCTATTTCATTTTGTCCATAATCCGAGCCAAATGATGATATCAATGAAATGAGATCAGATTCTAACGAGTCCAAATTTACTTCTGGCGGTTTTAAAATATCTACATTAGTTCTTGCAGATATAGCCATTGCAGTTTCAAATTGTAATAACTCATCAGTTTGCTGAATAAAACATCCGTTTTTATAATTTGTCATTTTGAAATGAATAAGAATATCTTCTTAGATGTAACATCTGGGAATACTCGGACTTTTCCAGATAAGAATTGTCTAAGAATATGATTATAAAACGCTGCAGCTTGTTCACTCTTAATATTTGGTTTGTATCTATCGAGTTCATTGATAATTATATCAATTACAGGATAATAAATTTCTGAAGTAAGTTGATTGATCACCATATTAAGATTCTGTGGTGTAGTAATAATATTAGACGCACAACCAGATTCTCTATATAATGATGCAGAACCCTTAAATTCAAATTGAAACCCAGATACGGTTTCAGAAATTCTCCAGGTAACTTCATCGTGTTCACCAATAGGTTTATTTTTACACATTGAAATATACTTAGACGATTTTGTGAGTGATACAATTTTATCAGTAATACGATGAATACCATAATCATTGTAAACCCAATGATTATAAGCACTCATTATGTATTGAAGTATTTTCTCAGGAGTTGCATAATTGGTAACGGCTTGTCCTGCGGATTGTTCATTAGTTCTTTCCATTTATTCATCCTTTCCTGCATAGTTTTTAAATGTACAGTTTCATTTGGATTTGCATTGTAATAGATAGTTATTTCCATCCTAGGTTTAATAGAATACCACTTTTCGATTGTGTTTGTAACAATCTGTGCATCATCATATATTATAAAATCTTTTACAGCATCATTTATAATTTTAGCGCAATTATCTACATCTGGTGTTACTATAGGACGTAGAAGTTTTGATTCTGCTAAATATTTTGCCTCTCTAGAAAATGCTGTAGGAGTTTTAATATATAAATTTGTATGAAGTAGTATTTCTGAATACCTAGGAAAGAAACCATTCATAAAACAGTCTGGACCCAATTCTTGAAATATTAATTCTCGAATATGGGCAACCATCTTTGCTTTTTCAGGCACATAAACGTGTCGCGTTCTAGGATTTAACCGTGGCGGCTTGTATGGTCTAGGTTCAGCCCATATTGTAATAGGTATAGCATACACGGTGTTCCTATAATTTCGGTGTTTTTCGTGGATACGTTGTACCTCCTGTGGCGAAAGATGTAACTCATTTATTACATCTTCAACGTATCCAGCATGATTAAAAAAATCCATAAATATTTACCTAAAGAAATTTTGTGTAAATTTCGTTACTGGTGTAAATTTTGAAGCTACAGATTGTAAGCCGTTCTGCCAAGTCAAAGGATCTACAAACCTAGTATATTTACGTTTAAATCTTTCCCAAGCATTTTTAAGTCTTGTATTAAGTCTTGATTGTGAGAATGTATCAAGACCACCAATGATATTTAAATAATCTACTAACGCAGTATTTAACGATTTATCATCTTTCAAGAAAGACTTTCTAGATGTACCCATAAGAGACATCATCATAGTTCCATATAAATCTTTAACGTTGAGAGTTACTTCAACAGATCTCGGAAGACGCCCAAGCGTCCAATCGTTTTTATCAGCACCACGTTTAATAGATACTGATGTTATCATTCCCATATCACACGAGAACCAACCTTTAGATCTAATTCTAACTAATGGTGGTGCTGCATATACAGCCGCTTCAACTTGACGTGGTAAAGCTAAACCAAGAATACAGCATAATGGAAATAATACAGTTTCGAAATAACAAACCGGATCAGCATATGGTGAATGTAATTTAATTACTAACGATAATGATTTAGAATATGAAGATTCTTTCCATATTTCCGGGAATAATAAATTACCACCATTTTTAATAATTGCAGTTGCTGAATCTGAAATATTGGATGTCATTTCAGCTGCACCTTCAAATATTCCATTGACAAACGATTGTGTAAATCCACCAGATTTATCACCATCAGATTTTGTTAAATACATTGCTTCTTTTGCAGCATCTGGAACTTGTTTTGCCATACCAGCGAACATAGAATCACCTGTAGAGTTATCAAATGAATCTCCAGCATCTGTAGATTTTTCAACTCTAAAAGGTAAGAATGCTGATTGAACTTCTGCACTAGTACTAGCAGCACCATTAGCAGATGCGAGATCGGTAAAACTATAGTACTTTTGAAATCTTGAAAGAATATCATTTGTACCATAGAAGAAACCATCTTTACTATCATTAGTATCACGAGCTTTATATATTTCTGTAATACCCATGCGAGTTTGAAGTTCCATAGAAAGTTCGGCTACATAGGCACGATATTCAGCCCAATCCGGTTTGAAATCGTAAAATTTCATTTGGTTTTGGTCGTTACCGCTGAATAATTGTAATTCACCGATAAGATCTTCCATACCAAATGTAGAACCGGCAGCTTCAGATCCACCCCATAAAGCGTTTTTTACAAGAGCTTTTTTAAGTTTATCTGAATATCCACTATTTCCTCCAACAAGTCCTTTTAAATATCCACCAGTTGCCTGAAATTTAGGTGAACCAGGTTGAATAAATACAATAGGATTATTGGCTCTTATTTTTTGATTATATACACGACCATAATTAATACCCATTGCTCCAGCAGTTCTTGGATCGGCATATTCGTTATATTGCCAAAGAGGGTTAATAACACCTCGTTCACCAAGTCTAAGAGAAGAAACATCTTGACCATCTTTATTTGTAGCATTTTTACTATCTGCTTCTGGCATCAAAATATTATTTGCGTCTGATGCACGCATAACGGTTTGTGTTTCTCCTTGAGCTAATGAAAATGGGTTTTCAAAAAATGTCGAATTTGATAATTGTCCAAAATCTAATTCATCAACAGAATATTTTGGTTCTGATAATGAATCATGATCTTCATTATACCAGAGGAATTCCATATATAATATACTCCCATTTATTATAAAAATGTTTGAAATGATGGTTTTTTTCGTTAAAATCAAAAAAAATAATTAGAGCAGGAATATCCTGCTCTAATTTATATTAAAACGATCTAGAATTTACTTCGAGTTGGCGACCAGATTTCAAATGATGTACTTTGATAGATTCACCAAAAAGTTCTTCTTCAACAGTCGGTTTAATTACTGGATGAATAAATGTGTTTCTCTCCATTTTTGCATTGCCTTCCAAATAATCTTTTAGAAATGACCGATTGATATTTGGCGGGTCAATTTTTAAATTTGTAATAGATTTTTTGTTTTCAGTTAATTCATCTACTACATTGACTCCTGTAACTGATTCTGCAATTCTAACAGGATCAACTACATCAGACAATAAATCTTTTAATTCTTTTGTATTAAGAATTGCGGTTTTGTCTTTTTTTGCTGCAGATCGTTTTTTGGTTGTAACTGTCTTTTTAACAGTAACTTTTTTCTTTGTCATTTCATTTGGTTTTGATGACGTTTTTATTTCTACTGTAGCATTCTGGGATGTTTCTTCTGACACGGTAAATGCCTCCTTATAACTCTAATATATTATATATATTCATGTTTATACTTAAGTATTTTTCAAAAAAATATGCTTATTTTTCAATAGAAAACAATTAATTAAACTGAAAAAGGAGGCGAATATTATGGCTGGTTTTTTATCAACTGGTCTTGGAATGTCATCAGACGGAGCAAAAGCCAGAACTAACCAACTAAATAAAGCTGAACTTGAAAATAAATTCGCTGCGGCATTAGCCTCTGCTGGTGGAGCATTTCCAGATGCTTCTGCTTTTTATAGATGCTTTAATTCTCTTCATCGTATGGATTATTTTGATCCATATGTAACAGGAAATTTACATATTTTCATGACTCGTCCAAAGTTATATTTATGCTCAACAAATCTTGCTTTGGATAATAGTTTTATGATGTGTACAAATTCGGCTGAAGGTAATATGATTTTGGCGTCTTTGTGTGCACCCGACGATGATTTGGATATTTCTAATAATGAAGAGTTAGTAGATGGTGTAACTCAAAAGTTTAGCCTTGAAGCAACAAAAGCTGGTGAAAATGCATTTGAACGTTTAAAGAATCAAGGTTTAGCACCAATGGGACGAACGCCATTCATACCATTAATTTCAAACGTAACGACATCTATTTCTGGTATCAAAGACATCACTCTTGAAAAATATGAATATGATGGAGATCAATCTGGTCATAAAACCGCAGATGCAATGGGTTTAGATGATTCACAATCTTCTGGCGAGTTTACATTAAACTCAATTGAAAACGCAAATCTCGGAATGTCAATGCTTACATATTTATGGTTATTGTATATGGATAATACTGGAAAGGGCTTAATGAATCCTTCTATTAGAACCGTTACTAACCTTGAATATGATTATATGAGTAGTGTTTATTGGTTTGTAACTGGTCAAGACGGCTATTCAATTAAACTTTATGGTAAATTAACTGGTGTTTATCCATTAAATACACCATTGACAAGTTTAATACCAAATGAACGTGGTTCATATGTAGATCCTAAAATTAGTACAACTTGGCATTATAACCATTCTGAAATTATGAAACCAGAAATTATTTATGATTTCTGTTATCTTTGTGATAAAGCTGCCGCTGATGTTACGGGTTCTAATATAACCGCATCTAAAAATTCTGATGGTCCAATTATTTTCAACAACCGTATTCTTGAATGGTATGAAAATAATTATCGTGATATTGAAGGTAGTTCATTAATCAATAAAGAATTACATAAATTCTTACCTACTGGACGTAACGGAGATCAATTACGTTACGATTATGGTATTTATGCACCAGAACCACAGAATGCTTGGATGGGTCATCCATATGTAATTGATGGTAAACTTGTATATAGAAGATTAAACAATGAATCTTCTGGTACAACATCTGCTGCAAATCAACAAAAACGTGGTTATTTTGCTATTAACGCATAATAAAATTTGGAGACAATGATGAGCACAAAATTAGATATAACGGATTTTGGTAAATCATCTGCAAATATGAAATCAAAATTTATCGAAGGCCTTCGAGAACGTTTTGAAATGAATAGAACAGATGGTGCTGAGCCAAGTCCATTGAATGCTGGTATTATCGGTTATTGTGCAGATGTATTTGCAAACGCTACTGAAGATAACTTTTTCAATGTATCTTCAAGAGCTAAAGAAATATTTGTTTCTTCTGCAAAGTTTGATGATTCTATGTATCTTCAAGCTTCTAGTTGTAAGATGACAGATTTCTTTGCAAAACCTGCTAGAATCGATTTATTGCTGGCAATTCCAACAAGTGAAATTTTTAGTTCAGTAGTAACACGAGAAAATCTTGGATATTCCATGATTACATTAAGTGGAAAAACACAGTTTATTCTCGATCGTTATTATTATCTCATCGATTATCCTGTAGATATCATTGTAAAAAAATCTACAAACGGTGAAAATATTATATCTTGTAAGTATCAAATTCCATCTGTACGTAATCAATTTTCTGACATCGAATCAACATATATTCCTGGTCAGATACAAACTATTAATAACGTTGATTATTATGTATTTAAAGTTACTGCTCATCAGCTTGGTTTGACTGAGCATGAATTTACATATACAACAGCATCAAACAGTACAGATATTCTTGAATATGAATATGAATCTCAACTTGCAGGATTTAGAGTTTGGCATCGTGAATCAAACGATGATGAATGGGAACTTCTTGAAAATAAATATAATGGAGTATTGGTAACTTCTAAAAATACAAAATTCTGTTATTTTAGATTACTAAATAATCGTATCAATCTTTCATTCAGTAATGACCCTAAAGATTGGAAACCTAGTCTTAATGATAAATTTAAGATTCAGATTTTCCAAACTGAAGGTAATAATGGAAACTTTGATTATAATTCAGACGATATCATTCCATATTTATTTCAAGATTCTACAAATACATATGAAAATGCATTCTCTGGAATTACTCCAATTGCACAGTTGTTGACAACATCATCATCTGGCGGCATTGATATGCCAACTATCGAAGATTTAAGATTGAGAATTATTGATTTTAAAGCTTCTAGAGATACAATTATCTCAGATGATGATTTTTCAAGAAAAACTGCACAATATGGATTAACTTTAGGTAAAATGCAAGATGATTTACTTACACGTAAATTTGTAGCATATAGTCTAGTTCAAAATAGTGAAACTGGATTTATTCTTCCAGGTAGAACTGGCGAGATTTATGCTCCACAATCTTCGACAATAAATCAACCTGAAGTAGATTCTAGAATGCTTAATCCAAGTAGTGTTTATCAATTCTGGTTGGCTGATGATGCAGAATATGAAAATAACATGCGATTCATTTGTAAACAACCTGAAGAAATACGATCAAATGTATCAGTGAAGACTAATTACTTTGATATGTCGACTTCAAATTCATACAATATTGAATTGAATGAGAATACTACTGAAAAAGCAAACATCATCACATTTAATAACCAAACAATTTACTTTGGTTCTAATCCAACTCTTGGTGAAAATGAAGATGAACCAACTATTATTCCTGAAGTCGTTGGTATAGATTCATTAGTTGTATTTGACGGAGATGAATGTGTTATTGCTTACTTTAAGGATTGTGAAGTTGTTGATCGTTCAATTTATGTAAGATCATTAACGCAAACAGTTCAATTAAATTATAAATTTAGTAATACTGGTGTAATCGGTTCTTCAAATATTCTTGTTGATCATGAATATAAAATGACATCGACTGCAACCGGTTGGGTATTTGAAGATTTGGGTGTTGTAGATAACTCTACAAATCCTGATCCAAATGATGGTTTGATACCATCTGTTTCATCCGTTAAAATTCCGTTAGGAAATAAAACTGGATCAACTTACATATTTAAAAATCACACATCAAGTTCAGTATCTTTAAATTATACTGATTATTCTGTAACTCCAAATGTAGCTAAGACTTATACACTTAACTCAAATTATCTTGTAAAATTCTATTGGAATGGTACAAGTTGGGATATTACAGATCTTGATAGAGAAGGTTCTACATCAACTCCAACTACAGCACTTGAAAATAGTGATTGGAATTCTTTGTATAACTATTATACCAAATATAATGGTATTCTCATGATGTGTCCGTATCTGATTAAAGTATTTAAACATCCGTATTTTGTTTCAATGTATGATGTGCGAAGTAATACAACTTTGAATACAATATTCAGATACAATAACTATAATTCTCCAGAAAAATTTGCAGTATCTGGTATTACAATTGTACGCGATGATATCCGTGAAAATAAATACACAATTTCTTGTGAAATTGCTGTGTCAGATTCCGTGTATGAAGCATTTACAACTGGTGATATCAACGAATTCCCGGTTAAAGTGAAAATCGAATTGTTTAATAAAGACAATATTTCGGATTGTTACTTCGAATTGGAAACTGTTGAAACTACCGATACTGAAAATCGTTTGAAATTCAGTACAGTTTTAATCACTGATAACATTATTCATCAAGATGATATGATACGTATTGTAAATAGGAATCATTCATTGATTGATGGATCTGCAAATGTAATGCCAACAAACGACGATGTATATGCTGGAACTGGAATTATTCCAAATACTTGGTTTATTCCATTCAAGTGTACCGCACGCATTCACATTTTATACTCTCCAGACGTTAGTTTCGATAATGAATACGCAGATTATATTCGTAATGCAGATGATATTGCTACAGGATTTGTAGTAACAGACACATTTGAAACTAAAGATTTAATTACCTTTGTTAATGATGTATCTGATGTATTCAGCACAACTCTGGAAGTTATTAAGAGTGAAGGTGTATTACCTAAATACCCTGCAGATATACCAATGAAATATGAAACCACTATCTATCAAACAGATGAATCTGGTAACCCAGTTTCAGACGGTAATGGTGGGTATGTAATACTTCATAAAGTTGGCGATTATGTATTAGACGGCTCTGGAAATAGAGTGTATTCACATCATGCTGGTGATCCATTGATTCAAAAAGATGCCAACGGTAATATAATTTATGATATTGAGCCTGAAACAGTATTTATCATAAAAAACGTTCCGTTAGTATCTATGATGACAATGCTTGACTCAACAAATAAAGAACTCACATATCAGAGTTTGAAAAATACAACTACTGTTGTACAAGAAAAAATCTTGCCAGCACTTATTGAAAATAATAAAGTTGTAGTTAGTATTTATAACACAATGGGACCCTCAAAAGAATTTATTGAAGGATCTAAAAACAACTTCACTCAACTTGATAATCTTAGTGTATCCATTGCTCTCAACATTAAGTTTAATGATTCTATTGAAGACGTAGATGAACTTAAGTCATCTATTAAAACTTCGGTTAAAGAATACATGGATGGTATTGTTGATAAAGGTTATTTCTATGCTTTGGATTTGCTGGAATATATCAAAAATAAATATTCTGATATTGAATACGTTGAATTTTCAAATATCAACGGTAAAGATACATCTGTTCAGACTATTAAAAAGTCATCAGACGTTTCTAATACAATTCATACACCAGAATATATTACTGTAGCACAAACACTTGATGAAGATGCATTCAAGATGGATGGTACAGTAGAATTGAGTCCAAACATTGTGATAAATACGATACTTTAAAGGAGTTATATATGGGAATCTTTGATGGAGTATCTTCTTCAACAGGATATTCATTTACCAAACCAAAGGTTAATAATACTTCTGGTGAAAAAGAACCTCTTAAAATAAAAACACTTGCAA
>JAEEGL013732819.1_pt1 | contig 10385 bp, 9 predicted proteins | sample 9134231 | NCBI WGS metagenome assembly JAEEGL01 (sample SAMN16246548, study PRJNA631951) | gut metagenome | biome: gut microbiome; feature: rumen; material: fiber-attached | host: Bos | place: Iran: Karaj | collected 2018-10
CACGGAAGCGCCGGTATTGTTCGCGGCATCCATGATTTCGTTAGCCAGACGATCCTGCTGCGTCTTCTCACCGCGCTTGCGGGAGAACATCGTCAACCAGCGAAGAGCCAGAGCCTGACGTCTGTCCGGCTTTACTTCGATCGGTACCTGATAGGTGGCACCACCGATACGCTTCGCCTTGACTTCGATCTGAGGCATGATGTTGTTCATGGCCTCTTCAAATACTTCGATAGCGGGTTTTCCGCTCTTTTCCTCTACCGTCGCGAAAGCGCCGTAGACGATCTTCTCAGCAACACCCTTCTTGCCATCCAGCATGATGTTGTTGATCAGCTTGGTGACGACCTTGTTGTTGTACAAGGGATCCGCCAATACATCTCTTTTCTGGATATGTCCTTTACGTGACACGCTACTTCCCTCCTTAACAGTCATTAATTCACAGGTACTCACATTTGATCTTGTGTTTGCGTGAAGGTCACTTGTATTTATCAAACCTGCAACCAACAGGAGTTATAAATGATATTTCCTCGCACGAAACCGATACAAACCGGCCTGTTTTACTTCTTAGGTCTCTTCGCACCGTACTTGGAACGAGCCTGTCTGCGGTTGGCAACACCGGCTGTATCCAAAGTACCACGGACGATGTGGTAACGGGTACCGGGAAGGTCCTTGACACGGCCGCCACGGATCAGGACAACACTGTGCTCCTGAAGGTTGTGGCCTTCACCCGGGATGTAGCTGGTCACTTCAATACCGTTGGAAAGACGTACTCTGGCGATCTTACGAAGAGCCGAGTTCGGCTTCTTAGGGGTGGCCGTCTTGACAGCGGTGCACACGCCTCTCTTCTGAGGAGCGGAGATATCCGTTGCCTTTTTGTGTAAGGAATTGTAGCCTTTTAACAGAGCGGGAGCCTTCGCTTTCTTTTCCGCGGTCTGTCTGCCCTTTCTTACTAACTGGTTGAATGTGGGCATTCTTCTTTCACCTCCTGTTGATTTGTGGTTGCTGTTCGCTTGTGGTATGCAAATGGCTCTGTCCTGCGGCGCCCTGGATGGATACACAATCCCGGCGCAACAAAAATAGGCGCGCATTCGCACACACGCCTAGGTATTATATCCACGGAGTTTTCGTTTGTCAAGACCCTTTTTATGAAAGCAATTGCGCACGGCTTTCATGGCATGTGACTCTTCATGGGGCAATCATAATCAAGAGGGGGCCATCGCACAAATCTGGAGATATTGAATGCACCAGGAAATTCTAATCGTCAGAGTTATATTGTTTGCAGTCTAAAGAGCCTGCGGCCAGAACCGCTAAAGCTTACAGAATTTGCAAAAAGCAGAGCAAAAATCGCCAATGTCGCTTCGCTATAAGGCTTGTCGATTTTTGCTCTAAAGCAAATTCTTTTCGCTAAGCGGTTCTAAAGGCCTTGGCACATGACTGCAAACAATATAAGCTCTGTCTTCTTTGAATTTCCTGTTGCATGCCAACTGTCTGAATTTGTGCGATAACCCCCTCTTGATTGTGATTGCCCTGTGGCTAGTAATCATGACATTAAAAGTGGCCGCAATACCACATAGAGCATCACTGGCGCAGGCGGCTTCCGTCGTAGCGCATCATGGTGCGCAGGTATCGCTTCAGGTGATAGAGCTGCTCCTCGGCGGGGCCGTCGGGGATCGAGAGATCTAAGGCGATGGAGACGTTCTCCAGAAAACGACGGTCCACTTTCTCCTGGAAGCGGGCCAAGAGCTCTAAGCGCTTTTCCGGGTTTTCCTCGTCAAGGAAAGCGTTTAAGAGATCCGGGCAGGTTTCCTTTGCCGCCGGATGGCTCTCCGGCAAGTTTTGGGGAGTCTCCGCATGGACCGGATTTTTTCCAGCCGGTTCATTTCCCGGCAGGCCCGTTGTCCGGTCGCCCACCTTTTCAAAGCGGTACTTTTGCAGGACATCCGGATATTTGGCGTGATCCACCTCGCTCATGAACATGGCAAGCGGACGGATATAATCCTGAAAGTTGCCGTACATGGCCCGGTAGACCACAAAGAGTTCCTCCGTCTCCGAATGCTTCGCGATCGTGACAATTTCGTACAGTTTGTTCTTAAAATGCCGGTAGTACTCTCCCGGCTTTGGATTTTCTCTGTTCATTTTCTCATCTGTGTGATATCTTATAATCAACTACCTTTAAAAGGAGAACCCTATGTCCCTCATGCGTCTGGATAAATTTCTGGCGGAGGCCGGCGCCGGCACCCGCAGCGAAGTCAAGCAGTTAATAAGGAAGAAACTCGTGTCCGTGAACGGCACGATCTGCGCAAACCCGGATGAGAAGGTGGATCCGGAGGCGGATGCCATCGTGCTCAAAGGCAAAACCCTCTCCTACTCCCGCTTTCATTATTATATGCTGAACAAACCGGCGGGCGTGGTGTCCGCCACGGAGGATCCCCGTCAAAAGACCGTCCTGGATCTTCTGGGGCCGGAAGCCGGCCGCAACCTGTTTCCGGTCGGGCGCCTCGACAAGGATACCGAAGGCCTGCTTCTGATCACGGACGACGGCGTGCTCGCGCACCAGCTGCTCTCCCCCAAAAAGCACGTGGACAAGACATACCTGCTCACCGCGGACGGAACCGTCACAGCGGATGACGTAAAGCGCCTCGAAGAAGGCGTGGACATCGGCGATGAAAAGCCCACGCTTCCCGCCAGGGCCGAAATTCTGGAGAGCGGCCCCATCAGCACGCTGACGCTCACCATCCGGGAAGGGCGATACCACCAGGTCAAGCGCATGATGGAGGCGGTCGGCAAGCCGGTTCTCAGCTTAAAGCGGTTGTCCATGGGGTCTCTCGTTCTGGATGAAGCCCTCGCGCCGGGCGCTTTCAGGCCTCTGACTCCGGAGGAGCTAAAGGACCTCGTCGATGGGCGCGCGTGACACGAAGGGCCCGTTATAAAAAGCTGCCCAGCTTACTTATGCCGGCGTTACGACAATGCGCAGCTGGCTTTGGTTGATCAGATGTCCCTCCGAAAAAAGCGAGTAGTGTACCTTGGCCGCAATTGTATGGCCGGTTTTTATCACTTCCAGCTTGTCCGTCGCCGTCTCGATCGGAAAGATCCCGTAGGGGGTGCCGTACTTGGAAACGGCAGTCACCCCCGGTTCCAGCTTCAGGTAGCTCTCCACGGCTCCATGATTTTCAATCGTGATCCGGGCGGGCGCGATCGTCATGCGACAGCGCACCTCGTCAGCGCCGCTGTTCATAACATAATGAAGAACCGATTTGTCTCCGTTCTCCGTCATAAGCGCCGGATAGGTTTCCTGCACCGTGTCCTCCGTATAGCCATCGGACCGGTGCCCCTCCAGCTGTAACTGAACTTTTACCATAGCACTCCTTTAGGGACGCGCAAATGCCAGACGGATCAGCTCTTCCACCAGCTCGTCCTTGGAAATGCCGCGCTGCTCCCAGAGCATGGGATACATGCTGATGGCGGTAAAGCCGGGCAGCGTATTGATCTCGTTGAAGACCACTTCTCCATCCGCTTTCACAAAGAAATCCACCCGGGACAGACCGTATCCGTCCACGCCGGCAAAGATCCGCACGGCGGACTCACGCACGCGCTCCACAACCTCCTTCGGAAGATCCGGATCCACGATCGTGCGGGAATCAGCATTGTTGTACTTCGCGTCAAAATCATAGAAATCCGCGGCGGACAGGATCTCGCCCACGCCCGAAGCCTTCGCCTCGTAGCCACCTAACACGGCGCACTCGATCTCACGTCCGACGATCATTTCCTCGACCAGGATCTTGCGGTCATGCTTCGCTGCTTCCGCGAGCGCAAAGCGCAGGGACGCGCGGTCCACAGCCTTGTTTACACCGCAGGAAGAACCGGCGCGGGAAGGCTTCACAAACACGGGATAGCCCAGTTTCTTCTCCACCCGCGCAAGGACCGCCTCCTCGTCCTTTTCCAGCTGCTCGCGCAGAACCGGAACGAACGCGGCCTGCCGGATCCCTAAGCGGGACACCAGCTCCTTGGTGACAAATTTATCCATGGACACCGCGGAGGCTAACACACCGCAGCCCACGTACGGGATTTTGGCCATCTCCAGAATTCCCTGGATGGTGCCGTCTTCTCCCCAGAGTCCGTGAAGGACCGGGAATACGACATCTAACGGCTGGAACGCGGTCTTATCTTCCGTGATCAGGTACATGCCCTTCTTCGTCGCGTCCGGCGACAGAACCGCGGAAATTTGACTGTTTCTCCAGGATCCATCCCGGATGTCTTCTACTTGATCTACCAGAACCCAGTGGCCTTCTTTTGTGATTCCGATCAGGTACAGATTGTATTTTTCCTTATCGATGTGATCGATCACATTCGGGGCTGAAAGGCATGAGATATCATGTTCGGAGGACTGTCCTCCGAAAACCACGGCCAGATTCGGTTTATTCATTGTTTGCTCCTTAAAAAATGTATTTTTTCGTATCTATTCCAGACAGCCAGGCAAAGCTTAAGAAAAACGGCTGCCTGCCACTTTCCCTGATTTGGGGCATACGTTGTAGTAGACTCGAATATCTTCTACAAAGCCTCAATCATCTTCATGACGACCACTTCCTGCGCGTTGATGTGTTCGCGGATCGCCTCCCGGGCATTGTCCGAATCGCGGTTTACGAGATTGCGGATGATGGCGTTGTGGTCCTCCACCAGACGGTACCGCTTGCTCTTTTCCTTCAGGTGCTCAATGCGGAAACGGTACATCTGCTCCCGCAGCTGCATCTCCAGCTGCACCAGGCGGGCGTTGTCGCTTGCCTGATAAATCAGATCGTGGAAGGCTTCGTCGGCCTCCGCCATCTTCGTGATATCATTTCCCGACAGCGTAGCGCTGAAGCGTTCGTTCGCTTCCTTTAACTTCTGGAAATCCTCATCCGTCATGCGGGTGCAGGCCAGATCAACCGCCAGCTCCTCCAACGCCCGGCGCACCTCCAGCACATCGCGCAGATTCTTGCCGGAAATTTTGGAGACCACCGCGCCGCGACGCGGGATCATGACAGCCAGACCATCCTGCTCCAGCATACGGATGGCCTCTCTCACCGGCGTGCGGCTCACTCCCAGCTGCTCCGCCAGGGCAATCTCCATCAGGCGCTGGCCCGGCTGAAGTTCCCCGCGCAAAATCGCCTGCCGCAGCTTACGAAACGCCACGTCTCTCAATGGCAGATATTCATCTGCTTTCGCATCCAGATAACTCATGCTGTTCCATCCTTTCCCATACACTCCTCCTGCTCGAATTCTGTCACAAACAGTTCGTTCGCAAGATTATTTTCCAGGATAGCCCTCCGGCAATCCTCTGCTTTTTCCCGACTGTCAAACAATCCAAATACCGTTGGGCCGCTTCCGCTCATGAGAGCGCCAAGCGCGCCCGCCTCTCTCATCTGCGCCTTGATCCGCGCAATCACCGGGTGCGCCGGGATGGTCACCGTCTCCAGGACGTTTCCCAGGCAGGCACACAGCTTTGTCAGGTTTCCCTCCGCGAGGCACCGCGTCATCTCATCGATGTCCGGATGGACCGTGTCCTCTGTCAGGTGCAAATTCTGATAGACCCAGGCGGTGGAAACCGACACGTCCGGCTTCGCCAAAAGCACATGGCACGCCGGTGCTTTCGGGAGCGGCGTCAGCCGCTCTCCAATGCCTTCCGCGAGCGCGGTTCCCTTCATCAGACAGTACGGAATGTCCGCGCCCAGCGTGACGCCGCGCTTCTGCAGCTCCGGAAGCGACAGTCCCAGGTCAAACAGGCGGTTCATTCCCAGAAGAGTCGCGGCCGCATCCGTGCTTCCCCCCGCAAGTCCCGCGGCGATGGGGATCCGCTTTTTCAGTGCAATCCGGACTCCGCCCGGCTGCGGGAATTCCCGAAGCAGCAGTTCGGCTGCCCGGTGCGCCAGGTTTTTGTTGTCGGCGGGAAGCTCCTCAAAAGCGCTTTCGGCTCGGGCAATCGTCTCGCCAGCCGAAGCACCAGATCCGTCGGGCTGGGTCCCCTCCCCGGTTCCAGTTGCCGCATAGGGCGGCCTGTTTTCCTCTTCACACTCTCTTTCCACGGTCAGGAAAATGCCTGGTTCCTCTGTCTTGGTGAGCACCAGTTCATCCTTCAGGGAAATGGTCTGCATCACCATCCGCAGATCGTGGTAGCCGTCCGGCCGGCGGCGCAGGACGTCCAGTCCCAGGTTGATCTTGGCCGGAGCCTCCATCGTCAGCTTATTCATGATCCTCTCCCTGGCCCTCGGCCACATTCGCGGCATCCAGGGACATCCGCATGATCTCTTCCACGGCTTCCTCCGTCAGATTCATGCGCTCCGCCAGCTCGTCCACCGTAGGCTGCCGGCCAAGATCCTCCGCCAGCTCCGTGGACAGATCCAGGAGCTTGTTTGCCTGCGAAGCCAGATATTTCTGCAGATCCCCGCTCCCGGTTTCCTCTTCCACCGCCAGATCCAGTGCGGACCGGATGCGCAGGCGAATGGTCTGATCCAGCTCAGAGAGCGTCCCCTCATACTCCGCCAGGGTTAAAAGGAGCTCTAAGTTCGCCTCCTGGATGAGATCCGCCTCCGGCAGACCTCTTCCCACAAAGTTCGCGGCCTCCTCCGCCGCCAGCAAAAGGCGGCTCTCCACCAGGCGATGTCTGGCCGCTTCGTCTCCTCCCAGGAAATCCTCGAAGAGCTGTGCTTCCTCCTCGGCTTCCAGCGGCATAATCCGTTCCAGCTCCTCGCGGTAGATTCTTAAATAGGAAGAAGCGCGTTCCTTCGCTCCTTTCTTCTTCCCGGGAGCCGCCTCGGAAAAGGACGTGGGAAGCTCCTCTTCCTCGTAGCCTTCCACCTCCAGCTGGTTCTTTTGCAGATATCGGCTTACCTCCGCCAGCTGCTCCTTGGTCAGCGAGAGATCCGCAAAGGCTGCGGCAATCTCTTCCGAGCTGATCACGTTACCAGCGTTCTGGGCAGAAAGCATCAGTTTCTGTAATGCTTCCTGAAATCGATTTACATCATCCATCTATCTGTTTTCCCTTCATTGTACTGCTTCCAGTACAGTATATTGTATTCATTTCCGAACATCATAGCACAGCGCATTCCAAAAAGCAAGAACAACGTTTCAGGCCTCACACATCTCCCGCGGGGTAATAAACCGGCATGTCATTATTGTAGAGGTCGTCAACAAGGGGGCAGGAGGCAGAGATATATCCTTTGCGGTCTGTCTTCCGTCGGCCAAAACCACTACCTCTCAAAAAATTAGCAAAATACATGAGCAAAAAACTTCTAACTCGCTACGCTCAGACAAGAAGTTTTTTGCTCATAAAGCTAATTTTTTTCGCAGAGTGGTTCTATGGCCTCCTCCACATGACCGCAAATGGATATAATCTCTGCCTCCTACCCGCTTTTTGACTCACGTTGAAGCCTGCCTTCAAAAATGTAGAGCTTCCGGAGGCCAGGTTGCATGGGGTTCTGGCCTTTTGGAGCCAATCCCCATGCATTTATAAAGCTTCCAAAAGCGAGTTTGCATGGGGTTGCGGCTTTTTGTGGCCATTCCCCATGCATTTATGATACACACGGAAGCTTGACTGCATGGGGTTCCGACCTTTTGGAGCCATTCCCCATGCATTTGAGAAGTTCTCGAAAGCTAAATTGCATGGGGTTCTAACCTTTTCAGGCCATTCCCCATGCATTCATGAAACTTCCGGAAACTGGAATGCATGGGGTTCTGACCTTTTCTGGCCATTCCCCATGCATTTATGAAACTTCTCCAGTAGTTCATTGCTGCCAGAAGTCCTGCAGCGCCTGTCTCAGGGACCTCTCGTCTGCCACGCAGAAATGCTTCCACTCCCGCGGAAACAGATCCTGCACTTCCTGGTCCATGAAGCGATCGTCCATGAGAAGGATCACGCCCCGGTCCGTCATCGTACGGATTACACGACCGGCGGCCTGCTGTACCTTGTTCATGCCAGGGAAGCGGTATGCATAGTCATAGCCGTTCCGCTTCGCAAGCCCCGTCTGCCCTGGGGCAATAGCTTTGCCCGCCGCGGGTGATGCCAAGGCAGATCCTTCTTTGCCAGAGCTCATCGATGCCAGGACAAATCCTTCACTTGATGCAGCCAAAGCAACCTCACTTCTCTCCCGATAAAAGTCCTGCAAAATCTCCCGCTCCGTGCAAACCTGCGGCAGGCCGACACCCACCACTGCGCAGCCGATCAGGTGCTCTCCTTTTAAGTCGATGCCTTCCGAGAAAGAGCCGCCCAGCACGCACAGGCCCAGCATGCTTTTCTCCGGGGAGGCGCTGCGGAATTCTTCCAAAAAAGCTTCCTTCTCTGTTTCCGTCATGCTTTCCTTCTGCACGCAGAGGGACAAGTCTGTCCCCGCCTGCCTCTCCCGCTCCCGGAACTTAAGCTCCGTTCCGTCCGGCAAAACAATGGCATCCTCAGCGCTGCCAACCGTCTCCTCCAGGCAGGCCAGCACCTGCCGCAGAAACGCGTAGGAGGGGAAGAAGGCCAAGTAGTGTCCCTTCTTTCCTTCCGTCATCAGAAGGAGTTCCTTCGCGATGCGCCTGTACATGGCCGGCGTGCGCTGCCGGTAGCGGCTGCTTACGTCCCGGCAGATCACGATCCGCCGGTTTTCTTCGGGGAAGGGCGAGGGAACGTAGATCGCGTAGTCCTCTTCCTCTCCGCCCAAAAGGTCCTTGTAGTAGGTGACGGGCAGGAGCGTTGCCGAGAAGAAGACGGTCTGCCGGCTCTTCTCCAGACATTTCTTCAGGTGCCTGGCCGGGTGCGCGCAGTAAAGCGTCAGGTTAAACTTTCCCTCCCCGGTGTGCTCCGCATAGATCCGGTAATCGTCGCCGATTTCGCTGTACATGTTTAAAAAATGCCGGATCGCAAAGAACAGGTTCCGGTAATCCTCTCCGGGGTCAAACCCGCCGTGCTCCGCCCCGAATTCCTCCATCTCCGCGAACAGCATCGTGAGAGCCAGGTACAAAGGGCCAATGTCGGATAACACCAGCACCTTCTCGCATTCTCTCTTGTATTCCAGCAGCACTTTGTTGCAGCGGTCCAGCTGTCTTTCGAGCTTTTTGCTGACCGTCTTCATCTGCCGTTTGACGGTCAGGAAATCTTCCTTGACCAGCGTGGCGCTGTACATGTCCCGCGCCCGCTCGGCCAGGTTGTGGGCTTCATCCACCAAAAACAGGTACCGCCCCGCGCTTCCTTCCGCAAAGAAGCGTTTCAGCCGGACATCCGGGTCGAAGGCGTAGTTGTAATCGCACAGCACGCCGTCCGTAAAACTGGTCGCATCCAAGGCCAGCTCGAAGGGGCACACCTGATATTTCTCGGCCATCACAAGGAGCTGCCCCTGGCGAATTTCCTGCTCGCTCGTCAGGAGTTCATACAGGGCATCGTTCACCCGATCAAAATGGCCGTTCGCGTACGGGCAAAGATCGGGCCGGCACTCAGGCTTGCCCAAGGGGCAGATTTTTTCTTTGGCCGTCAGCGTCACCGCCGAAAAATGAAGGCCCTGCCCGCGCAAAATACGCAGGGATTCTTCCGCCACAACCCGGGTCACATTCCGGGCCGTCAGGTAGAACAGCTTCTCCCCGTACCCTTCCCCCATGGCCCGAATGGCCGGGAAAACGGTGGACATGGTCTTTCCCACGCCGGTCGCCGCCTGGACGAACAGGTTTTTCTTCCGGACGATGCTGCGGTAAACCGCCGCCACCATGTCCCGCTGCCCGGGCCGATAGGCAAAGGGAAATTCCAGCCCTGAAACGCTCCGCAGGAAGGCGGCCCGTTCCCCGGAAAGAAGAACCGCCCACTTCCGATATTCGTTCAAGAGGGCGGTAAACCAGCTTTCCAGCTCTTTTCGGATATAGATTTTCCGGAACACATGCAGACTTTCCGTTTCCATCTGGCAGTAGGTCATCTGCACGCCGATCCGGCGCAGGTGCTTCTGCCGCATCCAGATGAAGGCATAGCACTTGGCCTGGGCTTCATGCACGGGGACGGGTTCTTCCAGCGTCTGCACATCCCGGTACATGCACTTGATTTCATCGATCACCCAAAGGTCCTGATTTCCAGGCAAACCACCGGGGATCTGATAGATGCCGTCCGCGCGGCCCTCCAAAGTCAGGACAAGCCCGCCGCTCTCTGGCAGAAGCACATCTTCTGAAAGCGGCACCTCCGCCTGATACAGCAGATTTTGTTGCCCCTGAATTTTACGATGCAGGCGGGATCCCGCCTGCATCGCTTCTGTTACTTTTCCGGCGCCCGCCCGCAGGTCTATGTCCCCGCTGCGGCAGAGGAACTCTACCAGAGCGCGCACCGAAATCCGTATTTGATTGTCCGCTTGCGCGCTCATAGCATTCCTCTTTCTTACAAACTTTGTCCGTTTGTTCTTACG
>JAEEGL014282268.1_pt1 | contig 10385 bp, 13 predicted proteins | sample 9134231 | NCBI WGS metagenome assembly JAEEGL01 (sample SAMN16246548, study PRJNA631951) | gut metagenome | biome: gut microbiome; feature: rumen; material: fiber-attached | host: Bos | place: Iran: Karaj | collected 2018-10
GGCGATCCTCGCAGGCGTGGGCGCGGGCGTCTACGCCGACGCAGCGGAGGGCGCGGCGCGCTGCGTCCGCTGGGACCGCACCTTCGCGCCGGACGGCGCGGCGCACGAGGCGTACGAGGCGCTGTACCCGATCTGGCGAAGGGTCTACGAGGCGCAGCTCGCCCTGGCGGACGCGCGCGTGACGAAATATATGTGGAGCGCCCCCGGCGTCTGATGCGGGGCGCTCCGAAAAAAGAACGATATAAACATAAAATATAAGGAGGAAACGCGCATGTTCGTCGTACACGAGGACGATTTTGAGTACCGCTTCGGGGACAGCGGTCCGAAGTACCTGATGAAGGGCCCGCGCATGAACTTCGCGCTGGTGCGGTTCCGTCCCGGGCAGGACTTCCCTGCCCACTACCACAACGTGATGGAGGAAAACTTCTACGTTCTCAGCGGGCGCGTGGACATCGTGGTGGACGGCGTGGTCAACACCCTCTCGCCCGGGCAGATGATCCACGTGGAGCCCGGCGAGGTGCACTACGTGATCAACCGCTACGACGAGCCGGTGAAGATGGTATCGGCGCTGGCGCCCTATCAGGAGTCGGACAAGGTCGAGGTCCCCAACCCGCAATGACAAAAACCGCCGCGGAGCGATCCGCGGCGGTTTTTTCGTTATTGCCTCAGCGCTTGCGCAGCGCGACCTCGGCTTCGTCGACCATTTTCTGATTGCGCTCGTTCAGGGCGTTGCGCTCCTCCTCGGTCGAGGCGGCGGCAAGCTCCTTCTCCGAATAGATGCGGATGAACGCAACGGATTTCTTGTCGATCAGGCCGGCGAGGAACTTCAGCTCCGGGAAGCTGAGCTTCTCGAGCACGTCCGACTCCTCGGCCTTGATGATCTCACAGTTTCCGGTCTCCACGTTGAGCATGGCGAGGACGTAGTTCTTCTGCGCCGTATCGTAGTAATAACGGTGCAGCGTACCGTCCGCGCCCTTCGTGACGTCTGATACGGCGCTCCAGCCATCCTGCTGCATGGCGTCGTCCAGTACCGCCAGCGGCGGGATCTGCACGGTAAGGTTCTTGTAGGCGATCAGCTTGAGCCCGGTGGCCAGCTCGCCCTTGATCGTTTCGGTAATGCTCATGGCTACAGCCCCCTTTGTCAATCATTGTAAATTCGAAGCGCCGACTTGTCAAGGAAAAGAACGGCGTCTCGAAATAAAATTGGCGTTCCGCGGGCGCGTCATACCGTATCAGATGATCCCCAGCGGAATGAGCACGAGCATCAAAAGCGCGTCCGCCGCCCAGAGAACGGCGCAGAATTTCTTCTGCGTCTCCCGCTTCGCATCGTAGATCAGATAGGACGCGAGGAAGAACGGGATATAGGTCGTGACGAACACCGGCAGGAAGCCCCACCACTTATAGACCCAGATAAACGCCGGCGTCGTGGCCAGGAAGATCTCGAACAGGCTGAAGCCCAGGGCGGAGCCGACCGCGAAGACGACGCGGTTGTTGATCCCGAGGATCTTCATCGTCTTGTCCTCCGGCAGAAGATCCGCCATGAAGCCGGCAACGGAAAACATCATGCTCAGCTCCCAGCTGACGCCGACGAGGATGATCCACGTCGTGCTCTCCGGCGAGACGTGCCACAGGGCGTAGCCGCTGAAATGGCAGATCACCGCGTTCATGATCTCATAGAACCAGTGCACGCCGTAAAGCGCGAGCGCGGCAAAAACGCCGTTCCAGTTGCGCTTTTTGACGTTCGGAACGTAGACCCCGCAAATGACCAGCGCGAGGATCGCGATGAACGTCCAATCGAAATTCGCCGTGCTGCGTACCGCGGCCTTCGCCGCATCCGCCGCCGCCATCGCCGCGGCGGAACCGTCGCCCCAAAGCATGATTCATTACCCCTTTCCGCTCCGTGCCGCTTCCGGGCCGCCGCATCGACGGCCCCCTGTTTGCCGCTCCCGAGGAAACCGACAAAATTTTAAACCCGCCGGCGCGTACTGGCAATCCTTCGTTATCTATCCGATCCTTAAAATCCGGCGCCGTTCTTTTGGACAAACTGCCGGACGGCGCCTCTCCGCCGCGGTTTTAGCACTCTCTGGCGGTGAGTGCTAACGTTTACAGTTCGTTCATAAAAAGGCGTATTTTTGTTCACAGTCTCCGCCTATACTCACAATTGTCCAAAGGGAACGGAGGACAAATTTTTAGCGACTACCGCGTGTGCGGCATGCCAGAGGAGGTTTTCAAAATGTTTGAACTCACACCTTTTGTGCATGGAAATCAGCTCCATACCTACGACCCCTTCCGCACGATGGAGGATCTGGAGAACCGTTTCTTCGGCGGGACTGCCTGTGAACTGAGCGGGATCCGGACCGACATCCAGGACAAGGGCGACCACTACCTGATGGAAGCCGATCTGCCGGGCTTCAAAAAGGACGACATCCACGTTGACGTCAGCGACGGCATGATGACCATCACAGCGGAACGGCACAGCGAGCATGAGGAGCAGGACAAGAAGGGCTCCTACGTGCGCTGTGAGCGCAGCTATGGCAGTTATCAGCGGTCGTTCGACCTCAGCGGCATCGACGAGAGCGGCGTGCAGGCAGCCTATGCCGACGGCGTGCTGAAGCTGACCCTGCCCAAGACGAAGGAGCAGAAGCCGGAGACGCATCAGGTGAAGATCGCCTGAGCCGCCCCTTCCGCGGCTTTCCCCCCACGTTCCGAGACCGGACGCGGTTCCATCTGGAGCCGCGTCCTTCTTTTTTTGCCGGCCGCGGGGAAAAGGCACGCGTCTCCCGCCGTATATATAAGCTATCGGCCGCTGATATAGCCGTCAACGTCGAACGCTTCCAACGCGCTGTCCTTGCGCAGGTAGAGCGGATGATGGGGATGCCCCGCTTTGGAGCGCCGCCCGGCGCAGAACCACTCTGCCCCTCTCTTCCTGCCAAGCTCGACCATATCGCGCACGCAGTCGGAAAGGTAGCCGCGCTTTTCAATGATCGCGCCCCACGCCGCCCAGACAGCCGGCCGCTCCTGCGCGGATAAAGAGAGCGCGTAATCAAACGCTTTCATGTTTTCCCGGTGCAGGGTCAAATTGCATCGCTGCTCCATGTCGTCCGGCCTCGTCGCGCGCTGGGCGTAGACGTTAAACATCAGAAAGCTGTCGTAACCGTTGTACAGCGCGATCCGCTCCACCGATTTCAGCGTGTTGTCCAGCGCGTCCGGCGCCGCGGTCGACGGGTTGATGCCCACGCAAATGAGCGGCTTTTGCCCGCGCGTTCCGAGGATATACCGATACTCCGTGTATTGGTTCGGAACGTACAGCCAGCGCCGGACGTCATAGCGGTCGTTGGGCAGCAGGGCGTCCTTCAGCGCCGTTTCAAAATCCGGCAGGCAAAGCTCCGCCGTTTCGCAGGACGGTATGTGCATCGTATCCTCCCCCAATTTGTTGTCGTGCGTATGCTCCGCCCGTTCATGCGGCGCCGCATTTTCCGGTTTTTCCCGATCCCGTCATACCGCAAACACGGCGCGGCTCCCCTTACAGAGGAAATGCCACCGCATCCCGATACAGGCTTTTCAGCAAGTCAAGGAATGCTTTGAGCGACGAACGGTTGTCATCCCTGTGGGTGCAAAGGACGCAGGAGAAGCTCTCCCCGCAGTCAAACGGGATCCACGCGAACTGCCCGCTGTGGTCGTTCAAGAACCCCGGCGCCAGGCAGACTCCGCGCCCGGCGGCGACGTTGGTCAGCGTGGTATCATGATCGGCGCTGTTGAAATAGCCGATCTTTCCTGTGCTGATCAGGCGGTGCTGAACGGTTTTCAAGGCTTGCGGAGAACCGCCGCCCACCATCAGCGTGCGTCCAAACAGGTCCTCTTCGCGGATCAGATCCTTTTCCGCCAGGGGATCATCCTTTTCCGTGATCAGATAGATGCGGCTTTCAAACAGGTCGTGGACCTGAATGCCCGCGACCTGTTTTGTCTGTTCCCGCAGGGCAAAGACAACGTCCGCCTCCCCCCGCAAGAACGATCCCATGCTGTTTCCGTACTGAAAGACAGGCGTGATCTGCACGTCGGGCCATGCCTCCGCGAACAGACGCATGGCTTCCGGGAGAAAGTAAAGCGACTGCCGAACCGACATGCAGACGGAGATGCTGTCCCGATACCTGGCGCTGAAATTCTGTCCCTGCTCGACGGCGCGTTTCAGGTCCTCCCGCATACCGGTCAGAAAGGAAACAAACTGCGCTCCGGCAGGCGTCAGCGCAGCGCCCTTGCCGCTTCTCTCAAAGACGGCAAAGCCGATCTCCTCCTCCAGCAGCCGGATCTGATAGGAGAAGGTGGGCTGGCTGACGAACAGGTTGTCTGCCGCCCGGCTGAAATTCAGCGTCCGGGCAAGCTCAATGCAGTAATCGATCTGTTTCGTGGTCATGGCGCGCTCCAGATATTTAAAATCTAAATCAAGTATAACACGTTTCGATTGGACTTCGCAATACATTTTTGGTAGAATAAAGCCGGAAGCAAAAACAGCGATCCAGCCAAATCATACGGATACCCGATCAAACTGCTCGAAAACCATTTCGACAGCGCCGCAGGCACGCAGGTACCGCATGAGACGTCAGTTGCGTCAGCAGCTGTATGCCGCCAATGGCGGCGTCCATTCCATAAAAAGTCTCTGCTTTTATGGAATAATAGCATCAAATCGATCCTTATGATTTGAGATCCGAATCAGGATAACAGGAGGAACCCGCCATGACTACCCAAAAGGACACAGGCAAAACACTGATCGCATTCTTCTCGAGAGCGGATGAGAATTACTTCGGCGGCGCGATGCGCTACGTAAAGGTCGGCAATACCGAGATCGTCTGCGGCATCATAAAGGAGCTGACCGGCGCGGACAGCTTCAAGATCGAGATGAAGAAGCCCTACTCCCCGGTGTATATGACCTGCATCGAGGAGGCGAAGAAGGACCTGCGCGCCAAAGCCCGGCCGGAGCTGATCTCCCTGCCCGAGAGCATCGAAGCGTATGACACCGTCATTCTGGCCTATCCCAACTACTGGGGCACGATGCCCATGGCGGTGTTCACCTTCCTGGAGGCCTTTGATTTCACCGGCAAGACGATCCTGCCCCTCTGCACCAACGAGGGCAGCGGCATGGGCGGCAGCGAGCGGGACGTCAAAGAGGCCTGCCCCGGCGCGTCGGTCAGGGCCGGGCTGTCCATCATCGGAAGTCAGGCGGCAAACGCAGCGGCGAGCGTCCGGAAATGGCTTTCCGCCAACGGGCTGCTCTGATATTAGAAAGGAGCGCGTCATGGAATACATCGTACTGAACAACGGAGTCAAATGCCCGGCGATCGGGATCGGGACCTTTATGCTTTCGCCCGCGGAAGCGGAGAACAGCGTCCGGGAGGCGCTGAAGATGGGATATTCCCTCGTGGACACCGCCAACGCCTACGTCAACGAGCGCGCCGTGGGCCGCGGTTTGAAGGACAGCGGCGTAAAGCGGGAGGACGTTTTCCTCTCCACCAAGCTCTGGCCCAGCGAATATGAGAACGAAAACGCGGTAGAGGAAACGCTGGAACGCCTGGGCGTGGATCACGTGGATCTGCTCTACATCCACCAGCCCGCGGGCAACTGGCCGGCCGGCTACCGGCAGCTGGAGAAGGCGTACAGGGAAGGCAAGGCAAGGAGCATCGGCATCTCCAACTTCGAGGGCAAGTATATCGAAGAGCTGGAGGCCAAATGGGAGATCGCCCCCCAGTTCATTCAGGTGGAGGCGCATCCGTACTTTACCCAGGCCGAGCTTCGCAGGACCCTGGACAAGTACGGCATCAAGCTGATGAGCTGGTATCCGCTGGGTCACGGCGACAAGTCCCTGCAAAACGAGCCCGTATTCGCGGAACTGGGCAGGAAGTACGGCAAGACCCCGGCGCAGGTCATTCTCCGCTGGCATACGCAGATGGGCTTCGCTGTCATCCCCGGCAGCAAGAACGTCGATCACATCCGGGACAATCTGGATATTCTGGACTTTGCCCTCACCGACGCGGAGATGGCGGAGATCGCAAAGCTGGACAAGGGCGTGCGCTACTACCACCGCACGGAGGAACAGCTCGTCCGGTTCGCGGCCTGGAGACCTTCTTTCGAGGAAAAATGAGAAAACATGGGTAAGCATGACTTTACCGAATTTCCGAACGTAACGATCACCGGTATCGACGTTTCCTCCCTGAACGAGGCAGAACTGGCCATTCTCCGTGCGCAGGCCAGATACTGCCAGGCGATGACCGACGCGGATATCAACGCCATGCGGGAGCTGGTCGCCGAGGACATGATCTACACCCACATGAGCGGAAAGCAGCAGACCCGGGAGGAATACTTCGCGGACGTCGCGGACGGAAGCCTGCGCTATTTCACGATCGGCATCGCCGATCCGGTCATCCGGGCAGACGGCGATAAAGGGAGCATCGCTTATACCTCCGTATTGAACGCCGAAGCGTACGGCGCAAGAGGGACCTACCGCATGAAAGGGACCCACCGTTATGAACTGCGGGAAGGCAGATGGATCGCGGTCAACAAGTGATCGCCGGGAAGAAAAAGGCTTTGAGGCTGCCGCTTTCTGTCGCGTCGCAGCGTTTCTTGCCCGATCGCGCGTCAATTTGGATAAAATGCCGACGGATCAGTCGGCATTTTGTCTTCCCAGCCCGATCCCGCCGGCGATCCCCTTTGCATCCCGCGCCCGGCTGTGCTATACTCGTTGGCAGAGACGGGCAAAACGAAACGGTACGGAGGTGCGAAAAGGGCATGAAATGCATTGCGGGAAACACGTCGAAGGGCGGGCACTACTCGCCGGGGGTCATATCGCGCGGGATGCTCTACGTATCCGGGCAGCTTCCGATCGACCCCGCGACGGGAAAGCTGGCGGAGGGCGGCGCCGCGGCGCAGACAAGGGCGGCGCTCGCCAATCTCGAGCGCGTCCTGGCGGCGGCGGGCGCGGCGAAGGAGCAGGTCGTGACGTGCCGGGTCTACGTCCCCGACGTCGCGCTCTGGGACGAGGTCAACCAAGCCTACGCGGAATTCTTCGGCGCGCATCGGCCGGCGCGCGCCGTCGTACCCACGCGGGAACTGCACCACGGAGCGCTGGTGGAGATCGAGGCGGTGGCAGAGCTGCCGGAGGAGGGATGACCGTGGGAGCAAGCATCCGATCGCCCTATGACCTGCCGACGCCCGCGCTGCTGATCGACGCGGACCGGGCGCGGGAGAACGTCCGCATGATGCAGGAGCACGCGGACGCGCTCGGCCTCAGGCTGCGCCCCCATATCAAGACGCACCGGATGCCCTATTTCGCAAAGCTCCAGATGGAGGCGGGCGCCGTCGGGATCGCCTGCGCCAAGCTCGGCGAGGCGGAGGTCATGGCGGACGCCGGGATCCCGGACATCTTCATCGCCAACGAGCTCATCGGCGTCGATAAATACGAGCGCCTGCGCGCGCTGCACCGCCGCGTCCACGTCCGCGTCGGCATCGACAACACGGCGCAGCTCGCGCAGATGGAGCGCGTCTTCGCCGAAGAGCCGCGTCCGCTGGAGGTGCTGATCGAATACGAGGTGGGCGAGATCCGCAGCGGCGTGGTGGAGGATGAACAGCTCGCCGCGCTGGCGGAGGCGATCCTGAAATGCCGCCACGTTGTGCTCCGAGGCGTCTTCTCCCACGAGGGGCATACCTATCGGGCGGACGACCGGGAGGACTGCCGCCGGAAAGCCCGCGCGGCGTACGAGCGCACCGTCCGCGCCGCGGACATGCTCCGCGCGCTGGGTGCGGAGATCGACACCGTGAGCGTCGGCGCGACGCCCTCCGTCATGAACGGCGCCTGCTGCGAGGGCGTCACGGAGCTGCGGCTCGGGACCTATATCTTCTTTGACGTGGGGCAGTCCAACGCCATCGGCGATTTCAGCCGCTGCGCCGCCACGGTGCTCGCGTCGGTGATCTCCAAGCCGCACGGGGCCCGGGTGGTGCTGGACGCCGGCGCGAAGGCGCTGGTCTCTCAGAACCGGCCTTCCGGCATCTGCGCGACGGCGGGCTTCGGCGCCGTCAAGGGCGCGGAGCATATCACCGTCGAGAGTCTTTTCGACGAGCACGCCGTCTTCAACAGCGCCGAGCTTCGCGACATGGTCGAGGTGGGCGATAAGGTGGAGATCATTCCCAGCCACGTCTGCCCGACGGTGAACCTGTACGACGAGGCGTATCTGGTGTCGGGCGGCAGGGTGCTGGGGACCGTCCCGGTGGCCTGCCGGGGAAAATCGGTCTGAATACGGACGCATGCAAAGCGTTTTATCCCGCGCGGGCGAAGAAAAACTCTTGACTGGAAGTAAGTTCAAGGGTATATAGTAGACATATCGGGCGGCGACCGCCGAAAAACGATTTGAGAGGTATGACGGCAATGGAAAAAGCGAAAGTCTATTTCACCGATTTCCGCACCCGGATCGGGGTCAGTCAGGGAACAAAGCTGCAAAAGCTCTGCCGCATGGCCGGCATCGAGAGCATAGATTTCGAGGGACGGTTCGTGGCGATCAAGATGCACTTCGGCGAGTTGGGCAACTTCGCCTATCTGCGTCCGAACTACGTCAAGGCGGTGGCGGACCTGATCCGCGAGCTGGGCGGCAAGCCGTTTCTGACGGACTGCAACACGCTCTATCCCGGCAGCCGCAAGAACGCGGTCGACCACCTCTACAACGCCGAGGTTAACGGCTTCAACAGCGTGACGACGGGCTGCTGCGTCATCATCGCGGACGGTCTGAAGGGCACGGACGAGGCCTGCGTCCCCGTGCCGAACGGAGAGTACTGCAAGGAGGCGCTGATCGGGCGCGCGCTGTACGACGCGGACGTCATCATCTCGCTGTCGCATTTCAAGGGACATGAGATGACCGGCTTCGGCGGCGCGATCAAGAACGTCGGCATGGGCGGCGGCAGCCGCGCCGGAAAAATGCAGCAGCACAACGAGGGCAAGCCCGCGGTCGATCCGGAGCTGTGCCGCGCCTGCCGGAAGTGCGCGAAGGAGTGCGGTTCGGACGCGATCTCCTACGAAAGCGGCAAGGCGGTGATCGACCGGGAGCTTTGCAAGGGCTGCGGACGGTGTATCGGCGCCTGCGCCTTTGACGCGATCTATGCGACGGAGGATTCCGCGAAGGAGGCCCTGTGCTGCAAGATGGCGGAGTACACGGCGGCGATCCTGAACGGCAAGCCGGCGTTCCACATCAGCCTGATCATGGACGTCTCGCCGAACTGCGACTGCCATGGCGAGAACGACGCCCCCATCCTGCCGAACATCGGGATGCTGGCGTCCTTCGACCCGGTGGCGCTGGATCAGGCCTGCGCCGACCTATGTCTCGCGGCGGAGCCGGTGCGCAACAGCCAGCTGGGGGACAACCTGGCCAAGCCGGACTGGCACCACCACCACGACTGCTTCCTCGACAGCAATCCGAACATCCGCTGGAAGGAAACGCTGGCGCACGGCGAAAAGATCGGCCTCGGCACGCGGGACTACGAGCTGATCACGCTGTAGCGCACGGTCCGCGGACCGCAAAGAACAGGAGGAGAAAGATATGGAGATCCGATTTGACGCTATCCCCCAGCAGGTCCTGTCCCATCTGCGCGGCGGTGAGAACGACACGCTGATGCACAAGTTCGAGGACGAGCGCGTCAAGGTCATGCTCGTCACGCTCGAGCCGGGCTCCTCGATCGGGATGCACCGGCACGAGGGGAGCTGCGAGGTCTATTACGGGCTTGCCGGCAGCGGGAAGGTCCTGTACGACGACGCCGAGGAGCCGATGTCCCCCGGGCGCTGCCACTACTGCCCCGAGGGGCACAGCCACAGCCTGATCAACAACGGAAGCGAGCCGCTGACGGTTTTCGCCATGGTCCCCAAGTTCCCGGAATGATACGATTATTCCATAAAAAGCAGAAACTCTTTATGGAATAGATGCCGCCTTTGGCGGCATACAGTTGCTGACGCAGCTGACGTCTCATGCGATATGCAGCGCGCCTGTCGGCGCTATGAAAAGTAGGCTTTGTCTTCTTTTCAATGAATATCAGTATGAGGCGGCTCCGGCGACGCGCCGGCCCGTTCGGGCACAGAAAAATCGCAAAGCGGGACCCGGTCCCCCGTCCGGGGCGGCCGGGTCCCCTTTTTTGCGCGACAGCCGGCGCCGCGGCAAAAAAAGGCTTATTCTGGCACGAACGCAGGTTGCGTTCGGATGCGGATATGCTATATTGGATATAGCTGACATTCATCAAAAAGCCGCAGACGTTTTCCACTCATCGGCGCATCGTACGGCGCGGGTGCTTTTCGCACCGGCGCAGGACGCGGCCGGGAGCCGAAGGAAAGGAAATGCAGAGCATGAGCAGTGTGTACGACA
>JAEEGL015009090.1_pt1 | contig 10385 bp, 7 predicted proteins | sample 9134231 | NCBI WGS metagenome assembly JAEEGL01 (sample SAMN16246548, study PRJNA631951) | gut metagenome | biome: gut microbiome; feature: rumen; material: fiber-attached | host: Bos | place: Iran: Karaj | collected 2018-10
CTGACAGCCGGTCCGCGTCTTTCCGATGATCTCCTCAGCTTCTTTTTTATTGTTTTTAATCTCTGTAAACGTATCATCCAGAAGGTTGATCGCATGCATTGAGATATAAATGTTCGCAGACGCGGAAAGCTGCTTGCTCACATTCTCCGCATATTTACTCTTGATCTCCGAACGTCTCATGATCACAGCGATCGTCGTCAGCACGATGAGCGCAACGATCAGGCAGATCGCCGCGTTCAGCATGATAATATCGCCAAAGCGCCTGCTCACATCACCCGTACTGTTTCGAACGACCAGATACCAGCCAAGCGGTTCGATAAACTTTGAGACGGATACCATACTGCCGTCTTCCGAGATCCGGACGTACTCGGAATCCACCTCCGGATCCAGCATACTTGTATCGATATGCGCATTTTCCAGATTCGCATCATCGACATCGACCTGAACAAGCCCATTCTCATCGACAAGATTTAATTTTACGTTATACTCTTCTTCTGTCTTGGAAAAAAGAGCCTGGATATCTTTCATGCTAAGACCGACGCCGCATACACCGAGAAGCGTGCCGTCTTCTGCCTCGATACGTGCATTGACAAAAACGGTCCATTTCTCATGCTGCAGCTCGTCAACATCCACATCCAGCTCGTACTGTGCATTCGTCTGCACGAAAGACGTATACCAGTTATCATACGGATCCTGTTCGGGATCGATGATCTTTTGAAGACCGATATCCGTATAATACCTGTGCGTTCCTTCCGACACAACGAACACAGAGTCATACCCTAGCGTTGTACGCACGTTAGAAAGGTAATTCTGCATCGCCCAGACGGCATTTCCCTCATGAATGCTTCGCTCCTCTTTGAGCTGTTTGATCAGAAAGCTGTCACAGCTCATGGATTTTGCCACCGTGATCGGCTCATTCAGGCTGGACGATATCTCATCGTAGATGCGGTACGTCAGCATCTTGTTGATCTCTTTCGTATTCTCCAGCGCCAGACTGGTCAGCGAATGCATCGAGACAAACGTAAACAGCAGCAGACACGCGAGTACAGCCGCTGATATGATGATCGTATTCTTATACTTCATACCGTTACCTTCTTCTTACCACTTCACAACAGTCTGCTTGAGTTCAAACGAAAACTTGGAACCCATTCCGTAAATACTCTCGACCGAGAGTGTCGAATCCATCATCTCCAGAATCCGCTTCGTAACATTCATACCGATCCCCGTTCCTTCGATCTTCCCGGACGGATCTTCTTCCGGGTCAAAATCTGCATAAACCCGGTGCATATCTTCTTTCCTGATCCCGTCACCGGTATCGATCACCGCGATCTCCAGGATCACATCCTCCGGGTCATCCGGCAGTTTCGAATAATCAACGCAGAATGTCACGGTGCCTTCATTGGTATATTCCACCGCATTGGTAAGAAGATTTATGATCACCTGTTTGATATGCATCTCATCACCATGCAGCATTCGCGGGATACCCTTGCCGATATCCAGTTCAAGCGTAAGCCCTTTTTCCTCGATCTTGTCGCGGATCACCGTCTCGATCTCGCGGATCGTCGCGGAAAGATCATAAAATACAGGTGTGATCGTAAGTTCACCTGTTTCCAGTCTGGAAAAATCAAGGATCGCATTTACAAGCCTCTGCAGCACGGCACCTGCCGATCTGATCCTGCTCACATAATCCTGAATCTCCTGCTCGCCGGATGCCGTTAAGATCTTCTCATTTGTATCAAGCGCCTCGTCGAGCGGTCTGCGAAGCTCATGCGACACATTGGCCAGAAACGAGGATTTCGCCTCGCTCGCGGCAAGAGCACGTTCAGACATATCGACAAGCTTACCGCGCTCCTTTTTCTCCTGATCGATATCTTCCATCACCCAAATCACATGTGTCAGACTGCCTGCCACATCCCGTCTGGAAACAACAAAACGCGCACGACGCCACTGATGCTCCTTGTTTTCATATTCAAGAGCGATCGTATCCGTTCTGGCAAGACGTTTGGGCAGCGTTGACAGATCAACAAAACGCAGTACTTCCTCGCGATTCTGCTCAGTCGTATAGCCGGCTATCACCCGACGCACGCCCTCTCTTGCGCCTGATGCGGACTCTCCCGGCACATGCTGTACGATCCTTCTGTCCGTCTTGATCGGTGTATACATATCTGTTACCAGATTCACTTCATATGCAAACATATAGATGTTAGCGATCGAAGAGATCCGCGCATTCAGCATCTGCGCTGTCTCCGTAAGCGCATCCCTCTTCCTTTTTTCTTCGTCGATACTCTCCACAAGCCAGAGGACATGCTTAACCCTGCCATCCTCGCCGCGCTTGGATACGACAAGTCTTGCCCTGCACCACTCGTTATCACAATTCAAAAACTCTTCGGTCAGTACATCCGTATCTTTGCATCGCTCATCGATCGTTGAAAAGTCAACAAACGCATGCATGGATTCTCTTGAAACGATATTGGTCGTATGTTCGCTTACGGCAAAAGCGATATCCTGTGCATGATCCACAATGGGCGGCGGCATCTCTCCTCCGAGGCCGACCCTGATCCGGATATTATGCATACGATCGCAGGTCAGATCCACTTCATGCATGGAAAAATAGATGTGTGATACAGATGAGATCTGGTCGTTCATCATTTTGATCTCTTCCGTTGCTTTGTCACGCTCGCGCCTTTCCGCATCAATATCTTCGACAAGATACATGACACGCTCGATCGCTCCGGAAGGCTGCCTCTCAGAAACGATAAAACGGGCTCTGCGCCATTTTCCCTCCGTAGACAGAAACTCATATGTAATGGTCCGCGCATCCTGCATGCGCTCATTCAATGTGTGCAGATCCACAAAAGCCAGCATCTGTTCTCTGCATTCGGGATCGGCATATTCCGTGTAGATCCGCTTCAGGCAGTCGGATGCACTCTCCCCGGCCCCTCCGACAGCCGCCCGTACAGACTCTCTGTTGTTATAGATCTCAATGAAGGTGTCATCCTTCAGGTTGGCCTCATACATGGAGATGTAGATATCCGCTGTCGCGGAAAGACGTTTACTGAGTCTCTCCAGTTCGTACTGCTTCTTATTGGCGCGCACAAACATCAGGTAAACAACTGCCAGAACAGCGATCGTAACCGCTGCCGTAAACAGGACGATCAGCTGAAGCGGCGCAAAGACGGCCGAGGCATCCTTGGCGGAGATACACAGGAAATCATGGTTTAAGTCCGTGACATAAACGATGTACAGCTTCTCACCGTGTCTGTATTCAAAATAGCCCTCGTAGATCTCCGGAAACTCAGCCAGCTTTGCATAGATCCCGGAACCGATCGTGCCATCGTCTGTGTCATAATCTTTACCGATCTCATGCCGATTGGAATGTGCAACGACATAGCCCGAATTGCTGATGATAAACTGCAGGTCTGATTTTTCCGAAGAAACAGACTCTTCCGTGATCTTCTGGATCACATCAAGCGCAATATCCATCGAAACAACACTTTTTCCGTCCTGCAGCTGCTTGGAGATTGCCATCAGGACAGTACCCGTCTGCGCATCAAGATAGGGCTCTACCATTGCGACTTCACCCTTTTTTTCCATCGCCTTTGTATACCAGGGACGCTCTGTCGCCACAAATCCCGCAGGCGGTTTCCAAAGAAGACCGTCCAGGAACTCACCGTCGATCACCCCATAGAGCCCGGACGTGTTTTCAAAGACCGTGCTCTTGATCGCTGTTGTCTGGTTGACAAGATAATCCAGGATCTCATCTTTTGACGCATGTCGGGCGATCATCCCGTCGATCGTATACGCACTTAATTTGATCGCGTCCGTACTGGTAGACAGATAATCCGCAAACGCTTCGTCGATCTCCCTCGCCGTTCTCTCACCGTTTCGGATCAGGATCTCCCGATTCGCGTTAAAAAGCATATGATAAAACAGAAGAATGATGCCGATCGAACACACAGCGATCAAAATCGTAACGGCTAAATTCTTCCGGACAGCAACATTTCTGATCTTTTCTTTCACGCTCTTATCCTTTCCGCAATGCGCCGAAAGCGCTCAATTCATCTTTTTCTCTCTATTGATTCTTCTTTTCGGAATTGTGCAGACAGTTGTGATTAATTATATCATAGTGCGTGTAATTTATGAAGCATTTTGACCAAATTTCTGATTGGTTTTGCATCTTTTCTTTAATTTTTTTTGCACAAAAAGAATGCCCCTAATTCGGGACATTCTTACTACAATCTCTGTATGTGTATCACGACTTCCTGAAAAACAGAAACGTCGCGATATTTCTTGTCTTCTTAGACTGATACAGGGCCTTGTCCGCCTCTGCGATCATGCTGGAGACCGTCGCTTTTCCGTAGACGGCGCCAAAACTCATACTGATCGAAAGTCTCGGATAGTCAGGAAGCGTGATCGCGCGAACAGCCGCCTTCATCTCCTCGACCTTTTTCTTAAAATCATCGGGTGAGATCTCACGGAACGAGATCAGGAATTCGTCACCGCCATAGCGTACGACCGAATCCGTATTCCGGACCGCGGCAAGAAGTGTCTCTCCGACTTTTGCAAGAACGGCATCGCCTGCCTGATGGCCGGCGCGGTCGTTGATCTTCTTAAAATGATCCATATCCGCCATCACAAGGCCTTCGCAGATCGTACGGGCAAGCTGTTCATCAAGGTATTTACGGTTCATGACCTTGGTCAGCGAGTCTTCATACAGCTGTCTGTTGATATCGTGTGCTTCCGTCTTCTTATTGGCAAAATGCAGGATCCCGGCCCCCGCCGTCACGATCTCCAGACGCTTAAAGGACGCAAATCCCCTGATCGCATCCGCAAGCATGCGGAGTGACTCTCTGTCGTCATCCGAAAAAAGATCAACATCCCTCTTCTCAAACGATACGATCCACTGGATCGCGCCGCCGATCGTCTGTGCCGTGCAGATCCGCCTGTAGCCATCCGAAAAGAGCCCGTCGGCAGATCCATCGATCTCATACACTTTGTTTCCGTCCGGATTCTCGCGGCTCTGCAGTTCATGCACGGTCGGATCCATCATGACCGTCCCGCGCTTCTGCGCATCCTTGCCCGATGTGGAAACGACTTCATAGCGGAATTCATAGCGGGAGATCATTTTGACAAGAAGGCATACTTCCGTCAGACGAAGCTTTGCGCAGACTTTATCAAAAAGCGCCTGCATAAGCGCTCCGTCCGCTTCACCGCCTGCCATATAAGCATTGATGAATTCTTTGATCTCGGCTTCAATGACCGCCACATTGCCCATACGCATCCTCCTTTGAAGTATGCACCGCATGGTCGTGCCGCTACACTTTGATTATATCAGATGATGAACGGTTATGCTATAATCAGAGCATGAACAAAAAATGGACAATCTTACAGGATACGATCATAACGGCAGGGATCCTTGGCGTATGTCTGGCTGTCAGCCTCGGCATTCGCAACGTCTTTCATACAATGGATCTGATACCCACCATATTCGTGCTCGCGGTCTTCCTCATCTCGTTGTTGACGGAAGGCTTCTATTATGGCATTTTTTCCGCTCTTTTCAGCGTTATGGCGGTTAACTACGCCTTCACATTTCCGCTTTTTACCCTGAACTTCTCTTTTGAGGACAACCTCGTTTCCGGATGTATTATGTTAACCGTAACCATCTGCACCTGTGCGTTGACACGCAAGATCAAGCACCAGGAGCTCTTTCGCGCAGAGACGGAGAAGGAACGCATGCGAGCCAATCTGCTCCGCGCCGTATCGCATGACCTTCGGACACCGCTAACGACGATATACGGATCAAGTTCCGCACTCATTGAAAACCACGAGATCCTGACAGAAGACCAGAAGCTTAAGATGATCCGCGGGATCCGCGCGGATGCGGAGTGGCTGACGCGCATGGTCGAAAACCTGCTCTCCGTCACAAGGCTCGGCGACGGCGATGTCCATCTGATCAAGACGCCGATCGTTTTGGAAGAGCTGCTCGACTCGGTATTGGTCGCCTTTCACAAGCATTATCCCGGACAGGAAGTCTCACTCGTCCTTCCCGACGAGATGATCCTGGTTCCGATGGATCCGCTCCTCATCCAGCAGGTCCTCATCAACCTTCTTGAAAATGCGGTTCGCCATGCGAAGGGCATGACATCACTGTCCCTTCGGGTATCTGTCACCGGCGGAAAGGCACTTTTTGAAGTCATTGACGACGGCTGCGGGATCGATCAGCAAAAAGTCCAGAAGCTCTTTGAAGACGGTTTCGGTGTGGAGAGTTTTTCGGGCGATAAAAAAGAGAATACGGCCGGCATCGGCCTTTCCGTCTGCGCAACCGTTATCCGTGCGCATGGCGGGCAGATCTACGCTGTGTGCAACAAAGACCGCGGCGCTACTTTTTCCTTTACACTGAATCTGGAGGATTCCGATCATGAATAACAGATACAAGATCCTGATCGTGGAAGATGAAGAGAATATCCGGACACTCCTTAGCGCGCTTGTCGAGGCAAACGGCTATCAGGCGATCGAGGCAGATGACTGCGAGCACGGACGGAGCATGTTCACCTCCTACGTGCCCGACCTGATCATTCTGGATCTGGGGCTTCCGGATGATGACGGGATCACACTTTTAAAAGAGATCCGCAAAGAATCCCTGACGCCTGTCATCATCCTTTCCGCACGCTCGGATGAGTACGAAAAGGTACAGGCGCTCGACCTTGGCGCGAACGATTATGTCACAAAACCGTTCGGCTCGGCAGAGCTTGTGGCCCGCATCCGTTCGGCGATCCGCAATACACGTCACATTTTGGATGACTGCCCGGACGGCACTTTTACAACGGGTGATCTTTCTATCGATTACGGCGCAAGACGCCTTTTCTTAAAAGGGGAAGAGATCAAGCTGACACAAACGGAATACAACATCGTTGCACTCCTGTCTGAGCACTGCGGGAAAACATTGACCTATTCCTCCATCATCAAGGCAGTCTGGGGCACGCCCGACTACGGCAGCACCAAAAAGCTGCAGGTGAATATGGCCAATATTCGCAAGAAACTGGGGCTAAAGCCCGGCCAGAACAGCTACATCGTCAATGAGCTCGGCGTCGGCTACCGGATGAACGGCCCCCAGGATTAAGAACAAGTGTTATGAAAACGCCGGTCAGCGCGTTCTGTCAGATCCGTGACTTCAGGATCATCTGCGCATGCGGCAGATCTTCAGGCGTTGTGATCTTGATATTTTCATAAGAGCCTTCCGTCAGCTTCACGGAAGTATTGGTAAAGTGCTCCACGACCATGGCATCATCGGTGATCTGAATGCCTTCGGCAAGGAGCTCTTTTTCTCTGTCCATAAATGTCCGGAACGCACGAAGAACAAGGTCATACGCAAAGACCTGCGGCGTCTGGATCATCCAGAGGAGGTGCCGCGGGAGCGTCTCTCTGGAAAAACCGGCATCATCCGCGAGTTTGATCGTGTCCTTGACCGGCATCCCGACCACGCACGCTTTGTGCTCACGCACATCCGCAAGGCAACGCTCCAGGATCTCTTCGTCCACAAACGGTCTGGCGCCGTCATGGATCATTACAATATCACAAGGATCGAGTGCGCAAAGGCCGTTCCATACGGAATGATAGCGTTCCCGGCCGCCTGCGATGATCTTCCTTACTTTGGAAAAACCATACTTCTCCACGATCTCTTTCTTACAGTAGTCGATCTCTTCTTCGCCCGTAACGAGTACGACCTCATTGACAAAGCTTCTCTCAAATGTCTCCAGAGAATAAAAGAGGACCGGCTTCCCGCCAAGGTCCATATACTGTTTATGAATATCACTGTTCATGCGGCTGCCCCGGCCTGCTGCCAGGACGATCGCCGCCACCTTTTCTCCCATATGAAGTCCTCTTATCGCTCGCCGAGTTTCAGATTCGGAACCGCATTTAAGTCAAGCCCGCTTCTTGCGCCGGCGATATACTCATAATACCCCGCTGCGCCGATCATCGCCGCATTATCCGTACAGAGGATCGGCGAAGGATGATAGAATGCGATATCACGCTCTTTGCAGGCCTGTTCGAACGTTGCACGAAGCGTGGAATTGGATGCGACGCCGCCCGCAATCGCAAACTTCTTCAGGCCGTACTTTTCGACCGCTTCCAGCGCATGTTCTACCAGCACATCAACGACGGCTTTCTGAAAGGATGCCGCCACATCTGCGGTGACGATCTCTTCGCCTTTCATTTTAGCGGCATTCAGGTAGTTCAGCACAGCGCTCTTCAAGCCGCTGAAGCTGAAATCATATTCATTCTCCGCGACTTTTGCGCGGGGAAAACGGATCGCTTCCGGGTTGCCATCTTTGGAGACCTTATCGATCTTGGGCCCGCCCGGATAGCCGAGGCCGATCGCCCGTGCCACTTTGTCAAAAGCTTCTCCGGCCGCATCGTCACGTGTCCTGCCGAGCACTTCGTACTGCCCGTAATCCTTTACGACAACAAGGTGTGTATGGCCTCCGGAGATGACCAGACAGATAAAAGGAGGCTCCAGATCTTTGTTTTCGATATAATTGGCGCTGATATGGCCTTCAATATGATGCACACCGATCAGCGGGATCCCGGATGCAAAGCTGATCGCCTTTGCCGCCGAAACGCCTACAAGCAAAGCACCTACAAGGCCCGGCCCGTAGGTGACTGCAATGGCATCCATATCCGTCAGTTTCCGATCCGCCTTCTTCAAGGCTTCTTCGATCACCTGATTGATCTTTTCGATATGCTTGCGCGATGCGATCTCGGGAACGACACCGCCGTAAAGCGTATGCAGGTCGATCTGCGAAAAGATCACGTTCGAAAGCACCTCGCGGCCGTTCTTGACGACTGCCGCAGCAGTCTCGTCGCAGGAACTCTCGATCGCCAATATCGTTACATCTTCACTCATTCCAAACTCCTTAAAACTACGACGTGATGTCCCATCCGAAGATCTTCCAATGGCCCTTCTCGTCTTTGCGCAGGATAAAGATCTCTTCCGTTGCCTGCAGCTTCGTCTCCCGGCGCAGCGTATAACGGCAGTAAAGGCTCGCGCACTCGTAACCGTCCTTCTTGAAATACTGCACATCCATACTGTTGGATGTCTTGTAGCTGGAGATCACGACCCCGTCCTCTCTGTAGGAAAGGATCTCGTTGCGAAGGTTCGTGTAGTAATCCTGCATATTCTGATGTGCCGCCAGCTCCGCATCATAAAGCTCCATGATGTGGTCGGCAAGCTTCTTAAACTCTTCGTCGCTGTACTGCTCGTTGTAGAGCACTTCGGTGATCTCGCTGTAGCTCTTGACCACCTCTTTGGGGGTAGGCGGATAGTTGCGGTTAAAATCGTTGAGAAGCACGGACTGGACCTTGGTCGCCTCGACCGTCGTATCCTCCTGCTTATCGCTCAAACGATTCGAGAGGTAGAAGTAGTAGCCCATGAGCATCATGATCAAAACAAGCAGCACGATCGTGCCTCTTGTTCCTTTGAATCTTCTCATGCGCTCACCCCCTCCCTTCTATTCTCTCATCTTGTTACCGCCTGTTTACTGCCGGCTATTCGTTCTCATCAAATACCAGCGTAATGGTCTTCCCGTCCTTGCCGGCCTCTGCCTCGGGGAAGATCTCCCGTACCGCCGGCATATACTCCTGCGGCTTTGCAAGTGACGGGCTGTAGTGCGTGAGCCACAGGCTCTTTACATGCGCCTTCTTTGCAAGCTCCGCTGCCTCATAAAACGTCATATGCTTGTGTTCTCTGGCCTTCTCTGCCTTGTCCGGCTCGCCGTACATGCCTTCGCAGATAAAAAGATCAGAATCCGCAACATGTTCTGCGATGCTGTCTGTCGGCCGCGTATCCGTAACGTAAGCGGCTTTCAAGCCTTTCCTCTCCGGCCCCAGGACCATCTCGGGTGTCAGAACGCGCCCACCCTCTTCGATCGTCTCGCCCCTTTGCAGGCGACTCCAGTACTGCTTATCAATGCCGGCCGCCATCGCACGCTCTACATCAAAGCGCCCCGTACGCGGCAGGCTCATCACATAGCCATAGCACGGCACGTTGTGGTTTACTTTAAATGCGGTGATCGTCAGATCGCCGAACGCAAAATCCTGCTCCGTCCCCTCGATCTCCTTGCAGATGATCTCAAAAGGCAGCTCCGGTGCGATCACTCGAAGCGACGATACCACTTTGGTAAGACCTTTCGGTCCGATCATCGTAAGCGGCTCCGTCCGCTCTGCATTGCCCATCGTCAGGAGCATCCCCGGCAATCCGCTGATATGGTCCGCATGAAAATGCGTAAAGCAGATCACATCGATCGGCTTGGGGCTCCACCCCTTCTCCTTCATTGCGATCTGGGTGCCTTCGCCGCAATCGATCAGCACGCTCATGCCGTTGTACC
>JAEEGL015300562.1_pt1 | contig 10385 bp, 11 predicted proteins | sample 9134231 | NCBI WGS metagenome assembly JAEEGL01 (sample SAMN16246548, study PRJNA631951) | gut metagenome | biome: gut microbiome; feature: rumen; material: fiber-attached | host: Bos | place: Iran: Karaj | collected 2018-10
AGCGCCATCGGCGGAAGGATCACGAGGTTGTTGGGAACATAGCTTTCGGGAAGCACGCGGAAGCCCAGCAGCGTACCGCTGCCGAGCAGTTCACGGAAGAAGGCCACGATCACCAGGATCATACCGTAGCCGGCACCATTGGCCAGGCCGTCGAGGAGCGACGGGATGGGCTTGTTGCCAAGCGCGAAGGCCTCAGTGCGGCCCATCACGATACAGTTGGTGATGATCAGGCCGATGTAGACCGAAAGCTGTTTGTCGATGGAATAGGCGTAGGCCCGCAGCACCTGGTCGACCAGGATCACCATCATGGCGACCACGACCAGCTGGACGATGATGCGCACACGGTTCGGAATCGAGTTGCGGAGCAGAGAGACCACAAGGCTCGACAGTCCCGTGACGATGATCACCGAGAGGGCCATCACCAGTGCGCCCTTGAGCTGGACCGTGACGGCCAGCGACGAGCAGATACCGAGCACGAGGACCGTGATCGGGTTGCCCTTGAAAATCGGGTTCAACAGTGTTTTCTTCAGATCTTCATTCATGGCTTAACCCTCCTGATGATTGTGTTCGTGTTCACATTGTCCGTCGCATTCCTTCCCGCAAGCTCCGCCACAGCAGGCGTCGTCATCGGCGGCGGCAGCCCCGGCCTTTTTCTGCAGGAACGGCATATACGCCTTGAACCAGGTGTCGAGTGCGGCATCCAGTCCGTTGCAGGTCATCGTGGCGCCGGTAATGGCATCGACGGCCGACTTGTCATCCTTGGGCGCGCCGCCCTTGATGATGTCGAAGGAGTCATCCGGCTTGGCGAAATTCACCTCCTTGCCCACGAACTCCTCGCGGAACCAGGCCTCGTCCTTGATCTTGGCACCCAGGCCGGGCGTCTCGCTCTCATGGTCGAAGTAGGCGCCCACAATCTTGCTGCAATTGGCGTCGAAGGCGATGTAGCCCCAGATCGGGCCCCAGAGACCGGCACCGTAGATCGGAATCACGTTGATCTCGGCCCCGTCCTTCTCGAAGACGTAGACCGGAAGCGAAGGATTGCCGGCGGCAATGTTCTTGTTCTCGACCTTCAGGTTGTCCTGCAGTTCGATATCATTCACGTCGGTTTCCAGCTCGCCGGTCTTGTTGCCGTCCTTGTCAATCAGGAAAGCGGTCTTGATGTTGCCGCTGTACATGGCGAGGATCTGGTCGTTGCCGAGCTTGGCGAGCGCATCCTTGTCGGAGAAGCCGGCGGCTGTCAGCATCTGGCTGATGGTCTCGGCCTTGATGTTGGCGTCCTGCTTCGGCTTGAGCGCCATCGCGGCAATTGCCAGGATGGCGGCCGCTACGACGACCACAATGGTCGTGTAGACGATGGTATATACGTTGTTGTTGGTATTCATCACTATACGGTTTTAGCTCGCTTGATGCGACGTTGGATGTTTGCATTCACCACATAGTGGTCGATCAGCGGTGCGAAGGTGTTCATCAGCAGGATGGCGAGCATCATGCCCTCGGGATAGCCCGGATTGAACAGACGCACCGTGATGCAGAGGGCGCCGATCAGGAAACCATAGATCCACTTGCCGGTCTCGGTCTGTGCCGAGGTCACCGGATCGGTGGCCATGAAGACGGTACCGAAAGCGAAACCGCCCATGAGCAACATTTCCCAGCACGGGATGTCGGTGACACCGCCGATATTGCCGAGCCAGCCCACGAAGAGGGCGCCGAGTACGGACGAGCACATGATCTTCCAGCTGGCCACGCCGGTGCCCATGAGGAGCAGCGCGCCGATGAGGATGGCGATGACGCTGGTCTCACCCACGGCACCCGGAACGTTGCCCAGGAAAAGGTTCCAGGCACTTGTGCCGGCAGCGGACAGGCCGTCAAGCGAAGCATGGGAAAGCGGGGTGGCACCCGAGATGGCGTCCACCACTTCCCCGCCCTTCCAGGGCGTTCCGCCGGCAAGGGCCTTGCTCAGGCCGCCGACCCAGATGGCGTCGCCCGACATCTTGCTCGGATAGGAGAAGAACAGGAAGGCACGCGCCAGCAGCGCGGGGTTCCAGATATTCATGCCGGTACCGCCGAAGACTTCCTTGCCGATAATCACGGCAAAGGCCACGGCAAGGGCCAGCATCCACCAGGGAACGTCGACCGGCACGATGAGCGGAATGATGAAACCGCTCACCAGGTAGCCTTCGCTCACCTCATGGCCTTTCATCTGGGCCGAAGCGAACTCGATGCCCAGGCCCACGATATAGGAAACCAGATAAAGAGGGATGATCTTCACGAAGCCATACCACACCATCTGCCAGAATCCCCAGTCCAGGCCAAAAACCCGGCTGTGCTGGTAGCCGAGGTTCCAGATACCGAAGAGCAGGGACGGGACCAGGGCGATCACCACGATGATCAGGAGGCGCTTCAGGTCGATGCAGTCCTTCACGTGCGTGCAGCCCTTGCGGGTAACACGGTTCGGCACGAAGAAAAAGGTCTCGAACGCGTCGAAGGAAGAATGGAGCCAGGCCAGCTTCCCGCCTTTGGAGAAGGTCGGCCTTATTTTATCGAAAAAATTCTTTGCCATACGGGTTCCTCCTTACATTTCTTTCATCATCAGGTCGATGCCCTGACGGATGATGTTCTGGATTTCGATCTTCGACGGGCACACATACTCGCAGAGTGCGACGTCTTCCTCGATCACCTCGTAGATGCCGAGCTGCTCCATCTTGTCGAGGTCGCCGGCCAGGCAGGCCTTGAACAGGTAGAGCGGATAGATGTCCATCGGGAGCATCTTGCCGTAGACGTCGTTCATCAGGAACGGGCGTTCACCGCCGTTCTCGTTGGTGTCCATGTTGTATTTCTTGCGGCGCAGGAAGGCCGGATATGCGAATGACACGGAGAACTTCTTGCTGCGGAGCGGTTTGATCCAGCCGAACATCTCGTAGTAGTCGCCTTCCTTGAGTACGCTCACCAGGTCGTCGTAGAAGCCCAGGAAACCTTCGCGGCCGACGGTTTCGCCCGTAAGGACGTTACCGCTGATCACGCGAATGTCACCGTCAGAGAAATACGGGGCGAGCTGTTTCATCCCGACGCCTGCCATCACTTCGACATACGAAGGGTTGACGGCGGCAGGTCCCGCCACGGCGATAATGCGACGGGTATCGTAGACGCCTTCACGGATGAATCGGCCGATGACGGCCACCAGCGGAAGGGATACCGTCCACACCACCTCGCCCTTGTTGATGGGGCTGATGTGGTTGATCTGCACGCCGACGTTGCCGGCCGGGTGCGGACCCGTGAATTCGTGGAAGGTGACGTTGGTCAGCTTGTGGAACTCACTGCCGGCGAACGATTGGGCATTCATGGAAAGATGCACCCCGCCACTCGTCAGGCGGTTCAGGGCATCGATACCAGCCTGGATGGCTTCGACATCGTTTTTCAGCGTGAACTCGTAGTCCGCCCCGAGCGGTGCCGTGTTCATGCCGGAAATGAAAATGGCTTTGGGTTCAGCCTCCGGATCGGCAATGGTGCCGAACGGGCGCTGCTTGATGCAGGGCCAGAGGCCGCACTGCAGCAGCAGCTCGGTCATTCCTTTCTTGTCGAGCGTAGAAACCTTCGGGATGTCGACTTTCACCGATTCGTTCTTTCCGTCCGACTTGATCCGGACTTCGAGGAGCTTGCGCTTTTCCCCGCGGATCACGGCATCGACCGTACCGCTGACCGGCGAGCAGAACACCATCGTGGTGTACTTCTTGTCGGCGAACAGCGGAGTGCCGGCCTTGACGCTGTCGCCCTCCTTCACCAGAAGCCGGGGCACCAGCCCGCGGAAATCGGTCGGTTTGACAGCCACCAGATCGGGAGCGACGCGCGCAGTCACCTCACAAAGGGCCGCTCCCGCGATGGGAAGATTCAGGCCCTTCTTTAATCTGATTGGATTTGACATAAATTATTTGGTTAATAATAAATATTTTACAAAAGTGCGGCAAAGTTACCTATAAATTGTCAGTAAAAAAAGTATATTTTTGCACTATGATCGACAATTCGAAAACAGACCTGTTCGAGGGGTTGAACAGCGCGCAGAAAGCGGCTGTTCTGTGTACGGAAGGGCCTTCGCTCATCGTAGCGGGCGCCGGTTCCGGGAAGACGCGTGTGCTGACCTGCCGGGTCGCACACATACTGGAGGGGGACTGCAGGCCTGGCGAGGTGCTGGCCCTCACTTTTACCAAGAAAGCTGCCGGAGAGATGAAGGAGCGCGTGGCGCTGCTGGTGGGCGAGCGAAAGGCGCGCTGGATCCAGATGGGCACGTTCCATTCGATCTTCATCCGTTTCCTGCGGGAATACGCCGCCCTGCTCGGCTATCCGCAGAACTTCACCATCTACGACCAGACCGACTCCCGCAGTGTCATCAAACAGTGCGTCAAGGAGCTGGAACTCGACGACAAGATCTACAAGCCCGCTGTCCTGCAGAATGTGATCTCGATGGCGAAAAACAGCCTGGTGACGGTGGCCGCCTACCGACGCGACGCTGAACAGACGGAGCGCGACCGGGCCGCGCGCCGACCCCGCACGGCCGACATCTATGAGCTGTACCAGAAGAAATGCCTGGCCGCCGGAGCGATGGATTTCGACGACATCCTGCTCAACATGAACATCCTGCTCAAGCATTTCCCCGAGGCCCGCGAAAGCATCGCATCCCGCTTCCGCTACATCCTCGTGGACGAGTACCAGGACACCAACCACGCACAGTATTCGATCCTGCGCCAGCTGGCCGAGCCGCACCACAACATCTGCGTGGTCGGCGACGACGCCCAAAGCATCTACGGCTTCCGCGGCGCCCGCATCGAAAACATCCTGCGCTTCAAGAAAGACTATCCGGAAGCCAGGGAGTTCAAGCTGGAGCAGAACTACCGCTCCACCCAGAATATCGTGGCGGCCGCAAACAGCCTGATCGCCCACAACGAGCGGCAGCTCCACAAGGAGTGCTTCTCCACGGCCGGCGCCGGCGAGAAGATCGGCGTTATCAAGGCCTACACCGAAAGCGAGGAGGCCCACCTCATCGCCACTTCCATCATCGAGCGCATCTACAGCGCGAAGGCCTCCTACGACGCCTTCGCCATCCTCTACCGCACCAACGCCCAGAGCCGTGCCCTGGAGGAAGCCCTGCGCAAACGCAACCTTCCCTTCCGCATCTACGGCGGACACTCTTTCTACGAACGGGCCGAGATCAAGGACATGCTGGCCTATTTCAAGCTGGTGGTCAACCCGCAGGACAACGAATCGTTCCGCCGGGTCGTCAATGTGCCGGGCCGCGGCATCGGCGACACCACCATCGACCGGCTGGCTGCCGCCGCGTCAGCCGCAGGCACCACGCTCTACAACGCGCCTCTTCTGGAGAACGAAAAACTCTATGCTGCCGGGCTCAAGGACGCCGCCATCCGCAAGCTCCGCGACTTCGTCGCCCTGATGGAATCGCTGGACGAACAGGTCGAAAGCGCCGACTGCTATGCCCTGGCCGTGGAGATCGGCAACCGCACGGGCTATCTGGCCGCACTGAAAGCCGACACGTCTCCCGAAGGGATGGGCCGCTTCGAGAACGTGGAGGAACTGTTCAACAGCATCAAGGAATTCAGCGAAGAAGAGACGGAAATTCGGACGGTCTTGGCAGAAGACGGCGAAGAGCCCGTCGACACCATCGTCCGCCTGGGCGACTACCTCGAAAACATCTACCTGATGAGCGAAGTGGAGAAAGACGACAGCCAGGACCCGGAGCGCGACCAGACCAACAAGATCACGCTGATGACGGTCCATTCTGCCAAAGGCCTGGAGTTCCCTTATGTCTACATCGCCGGCATGGAGGAGAATCTCTTCCCCACCGAGGGGATGAGCGATTCCATCGTCGACATCGAAGAAGAGCGGCGTCTCTTCTACGTGGCCCTTACCCGTGCCGCCAAGGCCGTCACCGTGTCGTACGCCCAGAACCGCCGCAAATGGGGCAGCGAGGTGTCGAACCGCCCGTCTCGCTTCCTGCGCGAAATCGACCGGCAGTACTACGCCGTGGAGCCCGACTCGTACCAGGACCGCTACGATCCCTTCCCGAAAACCCGCTTTCGCGCAGCGGACTTCCAAACCTATCGGCAACCCCGTGAGCAGGCACCCCGGCAGACACCGGTCCAGCCGCGGGCCTCACGCCCCATCCCCGCCGCGCCATCGGCGCCAGCGCATACGCCTTCGCCCGGATTCGCACCTTCCCCCATTTCCGCCCTGGCGGTCGGCCAGCGCGTCGAGCACGACCGCTTCGGCTATGGAAAAATCCTATCCCTGGAGGGCGATGGTCCCAACCGAAAAGCCGTCGTAGCCTTCGACAACGGCGGGCAAAAAACATTACTGCTAAAATTTGCTAAACTTCGCATAGTCTAAACCATGACAAAACACCTCGATGGCATAGGTTTTGTAACTTTTAGCATCGAAGTTTTTCATAGTTTAAGTTTAAGTTTAGGTTAAGTAAGAGGGCAGGTTTCCAACAGAAACCCGCCCTCTGAAATTAAAGACAGAAGATTCCGACTATGACACTGATCTTGATAGCGATAACGGTGCTTGTGAGCCTGCTCTGCTTCTCGAACGGACGGATGTTCCAGACGCTGGAGTTCAACGCCTGGTCCACCTGGCACGACAAACAGTGGTACCGCATGCTGTCGAACTACTCGTCGGGATCCAGGAACACTTCGAGGAACTCGGCTGCGTCAGCCACACAATCCGGGCATTCGCGCAGCACGCGGCCCGTGTCTACGCCCTTGAGCAGACGGCACTGCGTCGCGCCATTGCGTGCCTGGAACTCCTGCATGATCTGTTTCATGCGCTTGCGCGCAAGATGCCGGTCCTTGGTCACAAGACCCAGCACCATTCCGGCGCCGACCAGCGAGCCGCAGGTTCCTTCCATGCAGCCCATCCCGAGCCCGAACGAGCCCGCGATATCCTCGGCCGTCTTCGGGTCCAGCCCGCAAAGGTCACAATACGTGCAGAGCACAGCCTGCGCACAGTTATGGGTTTGCAGCCTGTTCTTCTCGGCCGCCAGATGTTTCCGTGTTTCCATGGCTATTGTAACGACAAAATATTGACAAACGATTCCGGGAGGCAGACGTTTTCCAACGTCCGTGCTTCAAGAAAGAGCGGGGCGATTTCCTCGTCCCGGAAGCCAGCGATCCCGCAGCCGATGCGGGTGACATAGAAGAACAACTCCGGATGCGCCTTCGCGAAGGCAATGAATTCATCCACGTAGGGAGCGATGGTTTCCACACCGCCCTGCATCGTGGGAATGCCATAGCTCTGGCCCTGCAGCCCGACGCCCTGCCCCATCACGGCGCCGAACTTCCGCCAGGCCACGTAAGCAGCCCCGCCACCATGACTACCGGCCAGATTGCTACCGAATACAAAGACCTCATCCGGCTTAAGCTCTGTAATGAAATCCGGCGTAAACGCCGGCCGCGACGTCCCGGGATTCATAACTATTTATACTTTGTAAATTGATACTTTTCCCGAAGCGCCGCCTTCGTCTCCTCATCTTGATGCGTGAAATAGGCCTTGAAGCCCGGACAGAAATTGATATGCCACCGCCAGAACCTTCCCCGGAATGACTTGGGATTCTTCTCGTAATGCGCTCTTAATTTGCAGGTTTCGCAAGGGTAGGTTTGCTGTGTCATGGTAATAGATTTGTAAAATGACTCGGAGAATCAAACGCCAGCAATTGTTTTTAGAGCATTCCTCAAAGCGCTGTCGCACGCATAGATATAAAGTCCCTTTACTCCCCTCGTCAGAAGAACCTTGACTTCATTTCTAATGAATGTTTCTCCGAATGATCTCCTTGTACCATCACTCAAAGTCCTTTTCTGTTTTGCCTTATTATTGTAGCTTTCAGAAGGGTCAAATACTATTTCGTTATTGAGGTATTTGACGGATGGGCCAAGAATAACACCCACATAGGACAAGTCAAAACCTTGAATCGTAAAAGTGGAGCCAACCTCATTTATAGTATGATCCTGTTCTGCCCATGCTTTTGATTTGTTTTCACGCTTTTCTTTGCGTGACAATTCTCTTTCTAGTTGATAATTCCATGGAAGAGACCAATCGCCGATCTTCACAGACCAGTATCCACCATCAATCGGAGGCTGCTCTATATTAAACGGCCAATCATAAGTAGCCACGATTCTTGAAAGAGAATCTGTCTTAACCCGCTTTCTAATAGCATCTTGCAACTCTTTGGGCGAGTCAAAAGAGCGAACATTATACTTGGGATCCTTTACAAAAGGGAGAAGAGTCCGAAATTCCACGAAGGAATTAATCCAATTCAATGTAGTGTCAGAACACTGCATCCGTAATTGTTGCGAAAGGAACAGCTGGTTGTGCTGACTGTATGATATCTCCTTAAATCGAGTCAATATATCTGGCTCCCAATACTCTTCCGCCGTAAGAACTTGGTATTCATCGAACATAACGACTGTAACACGAGAGCGCCTCATAATATCATCCAACTGATTGTGCCCCGTATAACTCTGTTTCCCCTGTGTTAATAACAGATGGCCTTCGTCGATAAATGCAACATCAACCTTATTATTTTCAGTGTATTTATTGATAAAACTCGTAGGTTTATGAATCAAATCCTTACCAAGATTCAAACGTTTTGCTATTTGCTGATAAACATTCAGCTGCTGATCATGGTTAACCATGAGATGACAATTAATTCTGCGACCGCATAACTCTTCTCCTTTGGTTACCAATTCGTAGAATAAAGCAGAATTCAGAACAGTTTTTCCCGTTCCAGCTTCGCCTTGAACAAAAACCAGTTGACCTTCCTTCTCGCTCTCTAAAGCATCATAGATTCTTGCAAGAATCTCTTCTTTTACATTTATTTGATCTTCAGTCAGTTTCTTTAATGGGGAAGCCTTGAAAAATGCTGATTTTTCAATTTCAGTCAGAGAAAGGAAAAGATCGCCATTCAATTTTCTTAGTTTTCTCCAGACTGAATGGAACACCTCGTCAAACTCTTCAACGGGATAGTATCCATTCTGCGGATTACCGCGAGTGTTGAACAAATTTTCAATATTATTCCCGGGCGCTATATAATCAATGAGCTTGTTCTCTATATCTAAAGTAAACGACTTGTTAAAATGAGGATGTCCAATAACAATTAACTGTGATATGAATCTATTATTCACCAAGTTGCTCTGCCAGTTAGAAGAATCGACTCCAGCAAGATAATGTTCTTTTGTACGCGCAATGATATCATTGCTCTCTCCCACATATACATTAAACCTTTTTTTAGATACCGTAATTCCCCTATTGTCAGCATATTCAACGGCCTTTCCAGGCCAGTAGTGAATATAGACAACCGGAAAAGAAAGCAACACCTTAGCTTCAACTTTGTCCATTTCGTCTTTGATATGTGAAGACAAACCATCAATCAAAGACGGTTCTTCCCTAATCGAATAAACAACCGGCCTTGAATTCATAGCTCATTATACTTTTTTGCACTTCCTTTTGCTTTTTCTACCGGATACTTTTCCGCATTCCGCCTAATCTTATCCAGCATTATCTGCTTGATATTAAGATTATACTTATCCGCCATCTGGAAAGCGTAGTTGAGGACATCTGCCAATTCTTCCCGAATCTTATCTGGATTGACATTCTCAGGAGCCTTCCAGAGGAACGCCTCCAATAACTCTGACGCCTCAACGGACAAGCCAATAGCAAGATCTTTCCCGTTATGGAATTGATCCCAGTCTCTCTCCTCGTTAAATTGACGTAACTTGAGCGTAATTTCTTCAATATCAGTCATGGATGAATATTATAATTACGATGTAATTGGCATTTTATACAAAGTTAACTATTTTCATTAATAATAAAGAAGGCCAATCATAGTTTGTAGTCTGATCCTATTAACTCCGTTCCTTTGCAGTGACAGGATTGTGGCGGCAGTGGGGGCCCTATCGCGGAGAGTTATTGGTTGGAAAGAATGATCCGGAAGACTCGTCAGAGGGGTTGGCAAGAGCCGTGAAGGGTAATTCTTCATCGACTGATTATGATTATACCGACTTGCTTTTTAACGTCAAATCTATAGAGTATAGTTTATTTCAAATTGGTAAATTTGCCAATTAGAAAATCATTTCCTATATTTGTCCCAAGTTTAATTTTCCGTGGGGTGCACCACATTAAAAACGCTTGGAAAATTATGGACAAAAATCTCAAAAAGTTTATGGCGACCGAGACAAGGTCTCGGGCCCAAATCCTCGACCGTTATTTTGTCGAGGTGCAGACGCCGGATGGCGAGATCTTCAAAATCATGTCCGACATTGCCAAGTACGACAGCGACGAGTACAAGGCCTATGTCCTCCACCTGATTGAATTCATCTTCGACC
>JAEEGL010159357.1_pt1 | contig 10384 bp, 4 predicted proteins | sample 9134231 | NCBI WGS metagenome assembly JAEEGL01 (sample SAMN16246548, study PRJNA631951) | gut metagenome | biome: gut microbiome; feature: rumen; material: fiber-attached | host: Bos | place: Iran: Karaj | collected 2018-10
TCAACGTACTGATTCGCGCGATATCCACACTCAAGAATGAGACGAATCGCCTTTCCGTAATCGCACGTCTCGTACGCGGCGGCAATCTCCTCCGACTTCGAAGCGGCTTCCGCGAAGAGTCCTCCGTCGTCAGGATAAACCTCAGAAAGTCCTGTCGTCGTCGCAAATTTCGCAGTTCGACTTGCTAGATTGACGACCACGCCGACGAGATCGGCGTTGACCTTCAGTTCCATTTCTTCCAAATTCAAGTCGAGATCGTCGACGCGACCCGACGTTTTCGAGGAGAAGAAGTAGCGTAGATAAGACGGATCCAAATACTTCAAATAGGTCTTCGCTAGGACAAAGGTGCCCTTTGATTTAGACATCTTTTCCCCGTCGACCGTAAGGAATCCGTGGATATGAACTTTCGACGGAAGATTATATCCCGCCGTTTTGAGCGTCGTCGGCCAGAAGAGCGTATGGAAATACGTGATATCCTTGCCGATGAAATGGTGAATTTCCACGTTAGGATTACGCCACCAGTCGTCGAAATTTTCGCCATGTTCTTCACACCACTGGGCGGACGATCCCATGTAACCGATCGGCGCGTCGTACCAAACGTACCAGTAGTTTCCGGGGAAATCAGGAATCTCAAATCCGAAATACGGCGCGGGACGCGAAATATCCCAAGCGTAAAGATCGGAGCTTAAAAACTGCCCCTTGAGATAGTTGGCGACCTCCGGCTGTAACGCGCCCGAGTTCTCGACCCAATCGTCAAGGAACGCATGACATTGTTCAATGTCGACAAAGAGGTGCTCCGCCTTGCGGAGTTCAAGATCTGCGCCGGAAATCGCGCTCTTCGGCTGGATTAACTGCGTCGGCTCGTAGACGGCGCCGCACTCGCAACTATCGCCATACTGATCTTTTTTACCGCAAACAGGACAAGTCCCTTTAATAAAGCGATCTGCGAGGAAACGTTTTTCGACGGGATCGTAGAACTGTTCAATCTCGCGCTTGACGATCAAACCCGCCTCGCGAAGCTTACCCCATATCTCTTCGCAACATCGACGATTTTGAGGCGAATTTGTACTGCCGTAATTGTCGAACTCGATTCCAAAGCCGGCGAAATCCGCAGTATGCGCTTCTTTAACGTCGGCGATGAACTCTTCTTCAGAAACGCCCTTCTTTCTCGCGGAAATCGTGATCGCGGCGCCATGAGTGTCGTCGGCGCAGAAATATCGGCAGTTTTCGCCGCGCATTTTTTGGAATCTTACCCAAACGTCGGTTTGGATATATTCGACGAGATGTCCAATATGGATATCGCCGTTAGCGTAAGGCAGAGCGCTCGTTACAAGAATCTTCCTGTCGCTCATGATTCCTCCCAAATGCTGTGTCGATAAAAGCTCGACGTCGAGTCCTTCAAATAGGCGCGGACAAGACTCTCCACGCCAAAACGCGGAACCTCGCGCAAAGCGACGCTTCGCGCGAATTTCCGCGTCTCCTAATCCTCGGAGATTCTACCCCTTGCGACGCGTTCGTCAAGGGCGGCGCGCCGACGCCGAACGCGTCGCAGGGGCAAACGTCCGTGAATTCTAATCTGCGTCGCAGACGACGCGGAACCCGACGTCGAAAACGCGTTGCCAAGGATAGTATTCTTCCCGCGCGCTCGACGTCGCTCGGTACGGTCGATCGTGCCACGAGCCGCCGCGAACAACGCGAACGTCATGCTGGGAATCCATGAGCTCGACCCCGTAATTCGGACGGAGCGACGTCGAGGTCCATTCGGCGACGTTGCCGTGCATATCGTAGAGTCCCCACGCGTTCGGGAGATAATGTCCCGATCGTTCAGAAAGGAATCCGTTGTCGCAGAAACGCCGATCCTTCGGAACCCAGTCGTCGTAGTACGTAACGTTCGGGAGAGGAACGCGCACGCGGAAGTAGTTGTCCGCGATGAACTCGATGAGCGTCTGATCGGCAAGATTCGCGTGGCGCGTAAAATCGGCGTTCCAGTCGCCAAAGTTAAAGGGCGTCGTCGTCCCGGCGCGACATGCGCGCTCCCATTCTTCTTCCGTCGGCAAACGGAACGTTCGGCTCGTCTTTTCCGAAAGCCACTGGCAAAACGCGGTCGCCTCGTTCCATGAAACGCGGCAAACCGGTTGGTCGGGCGCGTTTACGAAAAAGCCTCGGAACCCGTGAGACAATCCTTGACGCGATTCGACGCGCGAATCGTGGTTGGGGTCAAAAACTTCAAATTGTTCGTTTGAAATTTCGAACTCGCCGACCCACAAGGGTTTATCCTGATCGGTTCGTCCGGGAACGCGTTTGAGAGTCAGCGTAATCGTAGGCGAAAGCTTAACGCTCATCGTATCGTCTTCCGTCAAAACGTCGACGACGACGTCGTTAGGATTGATCTGTACCTTATCGGGATCGTTAGGAACGAGATACGGTTCGCTCATATTCCAGACTTCAGTCTTCTGAGCGACGCGATTCCAATCGACGCGATTCGGAACCTCCCACCCGACTTCCGCGGGCTTGCCCTGAATCGCCTTTTCGTCAAGTTTGCCGATCTCGGAGTCGAAACGAGCGCGTAGTTCCTCGCCGTCCGGAAACGCGCGCTTTCCGTCCGCAACGGCGCGGAGGATTTCACGTTCCCACTCGGTCGCGTTCGGATTCGCGGGAATTTTAATCCAGTCTAACGCAAGGAGCGCGCCCGATTTCTGAGGATCGTATTGTTCGCCGCGCGCCTCTTCCGACTCGTCGTCAAAATTGGCGTAAAGTTCAAGGAGGTCTTTGCGACGCTTGTTCCATTTCGCGACGTTTTCCGCGCCGGCGAATTCAATCCATCCGCCATGATACGGCGTGTTCATATCGATCCAGGTAACGATGCGATCCCACGCGTCCGCGTCCATCTGCAAACCGTAATGCCCGCTCGCGAGAATCTGATAGAGTTCCGTCGTATTCGCGCTGAATTCCATCGGATTGAGGAGAAAATAATCGCTCTCAATACCGGGACGTCGGACGAACATCTGCAAGTTCATGTACGAGGTCGAAAATTTTCCCACTCTATCGGCAGGCGCGCCGACTTGAAGGGCCGAACGATAATCTTGAATGATATTCCCGCCATGAAGATCGAACGCAATCGCGCCCCAGCCATGATCCTTGCCGTCGTGACAGGCGACGCAGTAATGATCGAGGACGGGCTGAACCTCGCGATCAAAAGAAAAACCGCGCATCGGACCGTTCCAATATCGAATTTCTTCGACCGAATCCGTCTTGAAAGCGACGCTTGAAACGGCGCTGGTGGAGTTTTCGTCCTCATGACAGCCGACGCACGCAAGCGTCTCGCCAGGCATGGCGGTGAACCACGAACGCATTTGCTGCAACGCCTGTCCGTTCTCGTCGAGCGGCTGAATCGCGATCGGCACGTTTGCGGGAACCCTAAAGAGGGCCGAACCGTCCTCGTTAACGGGAACGACGCCAAGCGTTTGACGGACGTCCCAAGGACCGTCGACGCCGATAATTCCCGTAGCGCCGCCAATCGTCGGGTATAGGTAGCTGTACGAATAAAGACGCAGATATTTTACGGTTCCGCGCGGAACGTCCTTAAGACCTTCGCCAAAGTATACGTCGGCGCAGTAGACTGTCGCGTCGTCGCGCGAAAGATCGACGCGATCTTGGATGACCGGGGGACGGTCGGTTTCGCGCCACGGGACAGGTTCGAAACACGCGAAATTCTCGTTTTCCGCAAGAAGATACATATTGTCGAAACGGTCGACGAGATAGAGCCCCCAAAGCGCGTTTCGATCGGGCTTGGCGGCGACGAGATAATAGTCTTCGCTGAGGGGGAACGGATGGAGATACTTTGGCCAGCTTTCGTCGGCGATATTGTCGCCCCAAAGCGTCGAATGATACTTTGGATCGGTTCGCGACTCGACCTTCTTCGGATATCCGCATATACGCTCGACGGCGCCCTGCGTTTCCTTACGTCCCTTCTGCACGTCGAAGAGCACGAGTTCGCCCATTCGAGAAACCCCATGATGTCCCGTAACAATGCAGCAGAATTTCGTCGGCGAATCGGGAATCGGACGCGCGTACATCATTGAAACGGGCCAGAGCGAGTTCGACGCGTAATGCGCGCGCTGATTTGTGCCGTCGGGATTCATCTGGAAGAGAAGTCGTCCAGGGACGTGAGGAATATCGGTATATTCCCAGCGCTGATACATAACGCGGCCGTCGGGCGTGAGGGTCGGCTGCCAGTTGTGTTCTTGGTCGAAGGTCAGACGACGAATCGAGTTATCCTTCGCGTCGAGTCTAAACGTGTTCGTGACGCGCGTCGTTCCCGAAACGCACGGAACGGCGATATAACACGCGGTCGAGGTGAAAATCACGGAATCGTCGGGCATATAGCATGCGTCGTAACTGTCGGCGTCGGGGAACTCCGGCAGTTTCGCCTTCATCGTCTCGTCGGTCGCCTTGTTTTCCTGAGCGGCGTTGAGATCGAGTTCAAAGACGTTCCAGCGACGGTCGCGCGTCGTGGAAGAAATCAGCGCCTTCTGAGCGTCAAAGTGCAGATCAAGATCGCCGAGAAACGTGGGATAATCCGGCTTGAAAAGGGTCGCGGAACGAGGCGAGACGTCGGAGTCGGACGCGATCAAGTCGTCGACGTCTTCGGAGTTTGTCTCGTCAAAGACAAAGGGAAGCGCCAGCGTTTTCAAAACGTCGTCAAAGCCGTTCGGATTCAAGACGCAGTTGCTCTGGTAATTTTGAGGAAGCCCAAGATCGGACGCGCCTCGCAGGACGTAGAGCAGTTTGTCGAAATCGAGGATCGGATTCGCCCAGCCAACGCGCGCATAGAGCCGCGACGCCGCGACATAAAGCTCGGCGCATTTGAGCGCGTTCGCGTCGGACTGATCTTTTTTGTACAAATCAAACGCTTCTTTTCCTGAACTGCGCAGGTCTTCAATTTTCGCCTCCGTCTTCACGAGATAATCGTCTTCGCCGGAATCCTGACGGAATCGTTCGATAGCGGCGGCGGCGCGATCCAGCATTTCGTCGAACCGCGACGCGCAAACGACAAACGTTTCGACGTTCGGCAATTTCGAGTCGGCGTCGTCCGCCGAACGCGTAAAGGTCGCGCGCAGATAGAACACGGGCGTTTCGTCGTCCTGCGCCGATTCTTCAGACGTAGAACCGAACATTCCGGGAGCGTAAGTAAGCTCGTCGAAAAGATCGACGTCTTGAAGATTTGCGTCAAAAGAGGTCGCCGACGCTTCGACGGTTATCGACGTTCTCGGCGCGAGCGCAAGCGCCGTCTCTCGCGCAAAATGATCGCTGAACGTTTCGCCGCTCTCTTTGCGTAAATACCTGTCTCGAGCGATATATTCATACCATCCGCCGCTCCAAGGGCTGGGAGTCCAACCGTCGATATTTTTGATCTTTTCTTCCGCGACGGCGCGAGGGACGTTCCAACGCGTTTTCATGTCAAACAAGGGAACAAGTTTGAACGCGCTAAAATGCGGTATATCAGGCGAAAACGCGTGGACCGTAATCGTATGTTTGCCGGCGGAAACTCCGGCGAGAACAAATTCCTTCTCCCACGAAGACGCGCTAGTGAGCCAGCTTCCGTTCGTCCCGGCAAGCGCTTTATCGGAAACGACGGCGCCGTCCAATTCAATCGTCAGCGGTCGCGAATTCTCCGCGCTAAAGAAGGCCCAAAGTTCATAATCGCCCGATTCTGGAAACTCGATTTCAAAATCGGCGTGAGAATCTTTGGAACCCGACGGCGGGCAAAGCGCGACATATTTGTCGGAGTATGGCAATCCCCTGAGCGTCATGTCCCCGCCGGAAAACCATTCGGCTCGAAAGGTAAACGACTGACGCGGATTCGCCTCCTGCGCTCGAGTCTGAAAACAGGGAAGTTGAAGAAATACGGAAAAAACCGTTAAGACGAACAAAACGCTAGTCATGCGTCGTTCAAAAATCTTCTGTCCAAAATGAAGCATCGTCTCGTCGCCTATAAATCGCTGACACGTCGTCGTCAAAACGGCGCCAATTCCGCGCCGTCCGACGAAAGAATAATCCGTCTGACGTAGATTATACGCAAACCGCCGACGCGACTCAAGCGTTAGGACGCGCCGCGTCGATTCAAACGGTCATAAAACGCAAAAACGTCCGGGACGACGCCGTCCCTTCGCCGCGAATGAAGATCGTTCCGATTACCTAGACGTGCAGACGACGAAAAAGCCTCAAACTTCTCGCTAAAAAGATTGACGATAGGGGACGTGTTTCTTACAATGCTAGACGGAGAGGTCGATTCGTGCTCCGCAAGGCGACGCTTCGACTTAAAGAACGTCTGTTTGACCGTAAATTCTTTCAGGATATTCCCATGGCGCTTTCGTCGTTCCTTTACAGAAAATTGCGTGGTCTTTCGGCCCGCGTGGCGCTCGTCGTCTTCGGATTGTGCGTTCTAGGCTTTGTTTTCGCGACAAGCGACGCCGCCGTCTCCTTCGCTCAAACGGAGAAAGAGGGCGAAAATACGCGCGTCATGACCGCCGGACTCAACCCTATCGCGCCCTTTATCAGCAAAGACACGCTTTTCGTCGCGCGTTTGGACCTTGACCGAATCGATTACGACGTCTTCAACGAATCTCTTAAGCAGATATTCAATCGAATCTTGGAAAAACTCCAATTCGACGAAGCGGGCGTTCAGGCATGTCGCAAAGAATTCGACGCGACGGCCAACGCCTTGACAGAAAGTTTCAGGCAGACGATCGCGGACTTCAAAGCGAAAACGGGGCTATCCGACGTTTACTATGTCGTTCAGACGACCCGCGGCGACGGCGCGTGCTTTATAGCGCCCGCGAAAAACATGACGTCGGAGCAGCAGGAAGAGTGCAAAAAACTCGCGGAGGAGTTCCGATTGAATTGCGCGCTCTATCAGCAGAGCTACATGGTCGCCTCCAAGGCGCCCCTCAAGGAGTTTGGCGCGCGCTACAAGGATTTCAAACCGTCGTCGAATAGAACGCTCGAGACGTCAATCGCGCATAACGGCGACAAATTGCTCTCGTGGTATTGCGGACGGCTCAAGATTCGTCCCCTTTTCCACGCGACCCTTGACGAAGGAACGAAGTCGGCGCGCGTCCGACAGTACGATCCATTCTCCGACTCGCCGCGCTCCGTTAAGGATCTTGTCGAGACGTTTGACGCCGCGTTTGTCGAAGGTTCGGGATATGTCGACGCCTCGACGCTGAGCGTTCAGTATACGCTAAAATTCACGACGTCCGTAAACGCCAGCAAATTCCATGACAGCCTCGTCGACGTCGTCGACGCCTACAACGAATTCTACTTTAAGACGCTCGAAAACAATCCGAGTCAAGTCGACATGGACGATTTCGCGCCCGGTAAATTTCTCGCGACCATGGATCAAACGCTTGTAAAACGCTTTAATCTGTATGGGATTGTTCGCGAGTATTTCGCCGGAACCTTTGAACTATTGCTCCCCAGTCAAAACGAATCGGAACTAACGTTCTCCGACAGCGTTCTCGACGAAGTCTCAAAACTCGGACCTGTGTCCGTCGGGTTCCTCGCGCTTGGACGTAGTCTAACGAGTTCCGATTCCAAAGTTGAACTCGAAAACGTCGATAGTTCCATCATCGAATTCGACTCAAACGACCCTGGCGAAGAGGACGCAAAAACGCCTAATCCTTTCAAACGCGTCGATTAACGCTCTTTCGTCATCCTCCCGACCGCGATTTATCGCGTTCCCCTTTAAACGATTAAGAGACGCCCTCATGACTCCTAAATATTCGATTCTTCTATCCTTTCTCCTCGGCGTTAGCGCGCTCGTTCCGACGTCGCTCTTCGCCCAAAGCGCGCCTTCGCTCCTTGCGACCGCCTACAGCCGCGTCGAAGATCAAGTCAACGATAAAACGTTCTTAGTGGTTCGCGTCGACCTTACCGCCGTCAATTCCCAGACGCTCGCAAAAACGCTTGACGAGGTCTACTTGCGATTCATGAAAGAACGAGGTTTCAGCGCCGCGAAAATCAAAACAGGACGGCGTGAAATTAACGTCGCTATCGACGCGATCAAAGAAAACGTAGAAACGTTCGAACAGTATCGCGACGCCTTGAACGTTCGTGAAATTTTCATAATCGTTCAGAACCAAACCGACAACTCCTTCCGAGTCTTAATCCCCGGTTCTCAGAAAGAAATCCAAGCGCGCACGGCGCCGTTTCTAGCGACGACCCCTCTGAAACCCGTCAAAACGTCCAAGGGCTGCGCCTTTGCGACCGACCCGGCCGAGGACGCTAAAATCTATAAAGAATTCAAGTCCAACGTTAATTCCCCGTTGAAGCGTTTTTATCAAAGCGAGGCGTCTGGCGCAATTCAAATTTTCTGTTCGTGTTTCGATATCCAAAAGTTTTATGAGGACGCGCATGCCGCCCTCGTGAAAGCGGGCGCGGCGAGCGAGGACTCGTTCGAGGAATATAAAACGGGACTTGAATCCTTCAAATCATATTTTCAGCAGTTCAACGTTTCCATCGACGTCAATCGTTTCTCTATTAAAGGTTCGCTTGTCTTTACGACTCCCGAACGCGCCGAAGACGCCCGAAAATCGCTGGAAACGCTCGGCGATAAACTCATCGACGCGCTTTATGACGACGGCGGTTCGCTTTTCGGGCTTCCTTCTCCGATTGTTGAGAAATACAGTCTCGCGCCTCTCGCTCGAGAAATGGAGCGCGCCTCGCTGAAAGCCGCGTTGCCGAAGCGTTCCGCTAACTCGCTGAGTTTCGAGTTCACGCCTGATTCTGACAATTTCTGGTCGAACACGTTCTCGCTCATGATCATGGCCTCGCCGTGACCTGAGCGATTTTGAAGGTCGCCGACGTCGTCGCTCGATATCGACGCGACGACGTTAGTTTTCTTATTCAACCTTATTGAAAACACGCCTATCTTGATGACAGATCAAAACATAGAACGCCGATCCAGACGCGTTGTCGCGGAGATTATCTCTGTGGGAGACGAAATCGTTTCCGGCTATATTCTTGATACGAACTCGTCGTTTTTAAGCCGTTCCCTTGCGGAAATCGGCGTTCGCACTCTTTATCATACGACGGTCTGCGACGATATGAAGGCGATGACGGAAGCGTTTGCCGTCGCGCTACGCCGCGCCGACGTGGTCGTTTGCACCGGCGGACTCGGTCCCACGCAAGACGATTTAACGCGTCAAGCGGCGGCGAAGGTTCTCGGCGTCGAATTGGTTTTCGACCAACCGTCCTTTGAACACACGACGGAGCTTTTTAAAAGGCGCGGGCGAGAAATGCCCGAATCGAATCGTAGCCAGGCATACGTGCCAAAAAATTCGCGCGTGATTTACAATCCAAACGGAACCGCGCCCGGTTTCGTCGTCGAACAGAAGCGCCGCGCCCTTCCCGACTTTCCTATAACGACGGGAAAGCTCAAGAGCGGCGACGATCTTGACGGCGAGTTCGTCTTTCTCACGTTTCCAGGCGTTCCCGCCGAACTTTACGAAATGTGGAAAGGCGACGAAGGACGCGCCGCCGTCGAACGCTATCTCGATCACACGTTGGGAAATAATCGAACCGTCTACCGGACCAAATTAATCCACACTTTCGGTCTCGGCGAGAGCGTGGTCGAGGCCAAATTGCCCGGTCTCGTCGATCGCGACCATTTCCCGACGGTCGGCATAACGGCGAAGGAGAGCGTCATAACGCTTCGTATCTTTGCCGAGGGTCAAACGGAAGAAGTATGCGACAAACAGATCGACGATATTTCGGGTGAAATCTTTGCAAGCGTCGGCGACTATGTCTTCGGCGAAGACGACGAAACGCTCGCCCAAGCGCTCGGAAACAATCTGCGTCCGCAATGTCGTAAAGTCGGCGTCTTGGAATGGGGCACGCGCGGCAAGCTCGCCGGACTTCTCGACGCGGACGTGCTAGCGTTCGGACGCGTCTTTGGAGGTTCCGACGTCGACGAATTTACGCGTTTGTTCGGAGATTCGTCCACGACGCCAGAGTCTCTTCGCAAAGGCCGCGACGCCCGGGAAACATTTTCTTCCTCGTTCTATATCGACGGCGCGTCCGTATCTGAAGAACTTCTCCGCCTCTACGACGCCGAGCGACGCGGTCAGACGGTCGACTACCTCGTCGCAATCGGCCCCTACCCTTGCGCGTTGGAAGACGCCAACACGTCCTCCGGTTTCGTCGACGTCGCCTTCGTCGATTTTCGCGATCCGAAGAACCCCGTCATGCGGCGCGACACGTTCTCATTCGGAGGTCAGCCCGCGATGATCGACGCGCTCTTCTGCAACCGTGCGATGGATATCCTCTTGAAAAACCAATAGTCTCAGACGTCGTCCCGAAACGCAAACTCGGTCGCGTCCCA
>JAEEGL011332647.1_pt1 | contig 10384 bp, 6 predicted proteins | sample 9134231 | NCBI WGS metagenome assembly JAEEGL01 (sample SAMN16246548, study PRJNA631951) | gut metagenome | biome: gut microbiome; feature: rumen; material: fiber-attached | host: Bos | place: Iran: Karaj | collected 2018-10
GACAACGAATCACCCACCGAAAGCACTCGTACTGAAAGCACTTTCGGTAGGAGCGATATATTGAGCGAGATGCAATACCGAGAAGATGACTATCGTGCCAGTCGTAACGAAAGCCAATGGAACAACTTGCTCTCGAGCCTATATTTCACTTCGTTCATCACATCCAACCATCGATTGAATATCAATCTCAATTACAGCGAGTACATGTATGATATGGTGAATAAGAACCAGATTAACAACCAAATCAATGACCGCTACCGCCTGTTCTATTCACATGACGAAACAACAAGCATCACAGCCCACTCCGGGATTCGGGATTTAGCACTTACTATTGATGCCTCGTTAAAGGCAGGAAATGCCCACTGGTTACGTTACGGCTTAAAAATGTCAAAGCAATGGCTGAATCCTAAAACTACTGTTTTCAAAGACGCTTTAATAAAGCGATATCGAGCCGGTTTAAATTTTGAAGGTGATGATACCTACTATAATCCTAAATACGATGAATTCACAGAATATATTGACTATATTAGCGGTGAAGAAATGAGTATCAACAACCTTTCGCTATATGCCGAGGATGATTTCACTGTCTTTTCCTTCCTGAAACTCAACTATGGTTTGAGATTGAGTTCTTATTTTGTCACCGATAAGTCATATCTCGCCCTTGAACCGCGCTTATCTTTGCGGTATCTCATAGATGAGAACTTGTCGTTTAAGGCCTCTTATTCCCACATGACACAGGGCATTCATCGCCTGGTGACTAATAACTTGATTATGCCAAGCGATATTTGGGTGCCGATTACCAACGACGTTCCCTTGATGAAAAGCGACCTCTATGGTTTTGGCGTTAACTATGACTGGCATGGTTTCAATATCGCTGCTGAGACTTATTATAAGACGATGGACAACGTGCTGGAATACCGAAACGGTGCAACTTATTTCATAGCCGACCAAAACTGGCAAAGTATCGTAGCGCTTGGTGAAGGTCGCAGTTATGGTTTTGAGCTGCTTGTGGAAAGGAAAGTGGGAAACACAACGGGTTGGTTGAGCTACACATGGTCCAAGGCGTTGCGCAAGTTTGACAGGCCTGGCAATGAAATCAATGGCGGCAAGGAGTTCTATGCCGCAACCGACCATAGACATAATTTCTCGGCAAATGTGAACCACCATTTCATTTTTTCAGAAAAATTGTCTCTCAACCTCAGCGCATCGTGGACTTACCAATCAGGCCGTCGGGGTATGGTGCCTTACGCCATCACTTATGGGCAAGGCATTAGAGAATACAATTACAATATTCCAGTAACAGCCTATGGCGAAATCTTGTTTAAGGTCAATGCATTTGAAACCCCTTACAGTGATGACATTTATAACGTGGCATTTACCAGCGGTATCATCGGCGTGGCACAACCATTCCATACTTTCCGCGACATCAACGATTTCAAGTTGCCCGATTCACACCATCTTGACGTCAATGCCAATCTCTCAATCAAGCATCGCCTTGGCGAGAGCGTAATTGGACTTGGCATTTATAATGTGTATAATCACTACAACATTAGCCATGTGTACATTGGCTATAAGGACAACAAGGCGGTCTTGAAAGGCATTTGCCCTTTCCCGTTCATGCCTTCAATCAGTTTTACACAAAAGTTTTAAGCTATGAGCAAACTTAATCGATTCAACATATTCATTATTCTACTGATGGCGGTTCTCACGAGTTGTGAGAAGGAGATAGAATTCAGTGAACAATACGACAGTGGCATTGCGGTCTATGCGATTGCTGATCCAGGGCAGCCTTTTTCCATGAGAATCTCGCGGTCGTTTACTGTCAATGACAATCCCTCTGTAGTGTTTTCAAATTATAGTAAATACTACAGCGAATTGGATTCTCTTTATAAGGCTAAAATCGTTATCGCTGATGCTCACGTCGAGGTTACCGTAAATGGCGTTGACAAATATACCATGCAGTATAATCCGATCAATCCATATGCCTACACCTGTGACTATATGCCGAAGGTGGGCGACAACATTTCGGTCTATATTACAGCCCCAGGCTATAAAGACGTCAGCGCAAGTGCAACGATTGAACAACCAAAGAAGATCGAAATTCTCCGTACCGAGGTGGTGTATCAAGAAATCGGCGATAAGCAAGCCTATGTGGTTACAAATCCCCTTACTGGTGGTTTCGAGCCGTTTGGAGAGGACTCGGTTATGCGGCTAACACTAAAAATGACCGACCCCGTCGGTGAACACAACTTCTATCGTTTGAGGGTGTGTAGCATTTCCGAACGAACGCGAGTTTACTTTGGTGACCACACAAGCACATTCTATTCTTTGACCGATGTATTTACATCAGATGATATCATATTCTCCGACAACATGCTCACGAAGCCCTTTGGTTACTGGAAAGAAGGCTTCAGCAATGTCTTCGATGACCATCTTTTCAATGGTCAGGAATACACGTTTACAGTTGAGACCCGCAAGCCACTTGGTGAGAACCAGCATGTAATTGTCGAGTTGCAAACAATCAGTCAAGACCTTTACTATTTTCTAAAGTCCTATCTGCTTTTCCGCATTTCAACAGACGATGTTTACATGACACCTATTGGGCTTTACAGCAACATCCGAGACGGTTGGGGCATTTTAGGCGCTCTAAGTTATGATCGTCACATCATCTATTATTAAATTAATGTTTGGTATAAAAGGTCCGTTAGGACCGTTTAGAGTATAGGCAGGGGTGGAGCGAAGCGTAACCCCTGTACACTGGACACATCAGGCATTTAGTCCCATCGGGACGACAGAATGTGAATAATTGACATATCTGCCGCCCCGATGGGGCTAACTAAATTGAAAACACCTTTTTCACAGGGGTTTCGCCTGCGGCTCCACCCCTGCCTATATTCTCACCAGCCCTATCGGGCTTCAAAATAAGCCCAGTATTACATGGTAATGGTAAAGTCTCAATATCACAGTTAATTATTGTGCGTCTTACAATTGTTACCAGACAACAATAAATAAAAATTATATGGCTGGTAGGGTGATGCGGTCGAGAATGCCGCGCAGGTGGGCGATGGCAAGGCCATAGTTGGTCATTGCCACGTGTTGCGCCTTGGCCTGCTCGATGCGCGAGCGCATCTGCCGGGCGTTAATCATGCATCCTCCGCAATGAATAATCAAGTCGTAAGCCGCCAGGTCGTCGGGCCAGTCGTGGCCGGCCTTTACGTCGATAGTCAGTTCGTTGCCTAACCGTGCGTGTAGCAAGCGCGGAATTTTCACCCGGCCGATGTCCTCGCTGAGCGGCGCATGCGTGCAGGCCTCGGCAATGAGTACGCGCGAGGCCGGCGTGAGGCGCTCGATGGCGCGTGCCCCGTCGGCCAGATAGCCGATGTCGCCCTTATAAGCCGCTAAGAGCACCGAGAACGAGGTGAGCCGGCTTGTCGCCGGCTTGACAGCGTCGACGGTGTCAAACACCTGCGAGTCGGTGATGATGAGTGCCGGGGGCTCGCGCAGTGCCGCCAATGCCTTGCTCAGGCCACTGGGCGTGCAGCCCACCACGGTGCACTCATGGTCGAGCAGGTCGCGGATGGTCTGCACCTGCGGCAAGATGAGTCGGCCCGCCGGGGCTTGCGCGTCTTGCGGCATGACCAGCAACACGGTGTCGCCGGCATGAACCAGGCCGCCGGTGAGCGATGCCACGTTGGCTTGCTGCGGCGCGGCGGCGCGCACGATGGCCTCGATCAGGCTGTCGATGCCGCGGCCCGTGCTGGCGCTCACCGCTATCGGCTCGACGCCGAGAGTGGCCTGCACCTGCTTGACGGCGGCTGTGGTGTCGTCGAGCAGGTCAACCTTGTTGAGGACCACGACGGTGGGCACTTTGCGCTCGCCGAGCAATTGCATCCATTGCTGCTCATCGCTCAGGTCGCTGCCGTCGGTCACCAGCAAGGCCAGGTCGGTGTGGTCGACCACCTGGCTGGTGCGGTGGGTGCGTTGCTCGCCCAGCGAGCCCGTGTCGTCGAATCCCGCCGTGTCGATAAATAGGCAAGGGCCAATGGGGGCAATCTCCATGGCGCGACGCACCGGGTCGGTCGTCGTTCCGGGAGTGTCGGCCACGATGGCCACCGGCTGGTGAGTAATGGCGTTGATAAGCGACGACTTGCCCACATTTCGCCGCCCGAATAGCGCGATGTGCAAGCGGCTGGCCTGCGGCGTGGCGTTAAAATCTGAAGTCACGTTTTCCATTCGCTATTTCATCGAGACGTTGCTTGGTGAGTGTGCGCATGCGCTCATTCTCCATCAGTTCCACTTCTCGGTTGATGAGTGCGTTACCCTTCAATAATGTGGCCGCGCTGGCATAGTCCTGCAGATACTCCTTCAGGGTAAGCAAGGCGTTTGCACCGCAGAAGTAACTGATCTTGCCGGCCTTCACCATTGTCATAAAGCGGTCGCCGGTGCGGCCCTCGCGGTAGCAGGCGGTGCAGAAACTGGGCACATAACCCAGGTCGACCAGCCAGCCAATCACCTCGTCGAGGGTGCGCTGGTCGCTCACGTCGAATTGCGCCGTGTCGTCGTGGCGCTCCTCGGTGGTGTAGCCGCCCACGCTGGTGCGCGAGCCGCCGCTGATTTGCGAGATTCCCAACTCCAGCACGCGCTCGCGCACACGCTGGCTCTCGCGGGTGGAGATAATCATGCCCGTGTAGGGCGCCGAGAGGCGGATGATGGCCACGATGCGGCAAAACAGTTCGTCGGGCAGCACGTTGGGGAAGTCCTCCAGCGAGATGTCGTCGGCCGGGCAGATGCGCGGCACACTGATGGTGTGCGGCCCAACGCCGAAGCGGGCTTCCAGGTGCTCGGCGTGCATCAGCAGGCCCACCAGGTCGTAGCGGTAGGTCGTCAGGCCGTAGAGCACGCCTATGCCCACGTCGTCGCAGCCGCCCTGCATGGCGCGGTCCATGGCCTCGGTGTGGTAAGCGTAGTTGCTCTTGGGGCCCGTGGGGTGCAGCGATTCGTAGTTGGCCTTGTTGTAGGTCTCCTGGAACAGGATGTAGGTGCCGATGCCGGCCTCGTGAAGGCGGCGGTAACTGTCGACGTCGGTGGCGGCGATATTGACGTTCACGCGACGTATTGCGCCATTGCCCACGCGGGTGTCGTAGATGGTCTTAATCGACTCGATGATGTAGTCCAGCGGATTCATTGTGGGGTGCTCGCCGGCTTCCACAGCCAGGCGCTTGTGGCCCATGCGCTGCAGCGCGATGACCTCCTGGCGGATTTCGTCCTGGGTAAGGCGCTTGCGCGGAATGGTGTGGTTCTTGCCATGGTATGGGCAGTACACGCAGCCGTTGATGCAGTAGTTCGACAGGTACAGCGGCGCGAAGAGCACGATGCGGTTGCCGTAGAGGCGGCGCTTTAGGTCGCGGGCGAGTTCCAAATAACGCTCGGTGAGGTCGGGAAACTCACACTCGAGCAGTACGGCGGCCTCGCGGTGGGTGAGGCCCTTGCAGGTGGCGGCCTTGTTGATGATGTCCTCAATCAGGCTGCGGTTAGCGCGGTTGCGCTGTGCATAGTCGAGCGTTTCGAGAATCTCGGCATCGTTGATAAATTCCTCGGCATGAGCCGATTTAGGATTGTATGTCATAGTGTGTTTTTGTTAAAGGTGGGTTCTATAAATAATCTTGTGATGATTTGGAGTTTATATCGGGCAGATGCGAAGTTAACGGTGAAGCAGCGTTGCAGGCTATGCAAACCGTTAACGCAGCATGTGTCGATAGAAACCAAAAGCAGCCAAGCATTTATTTTTCTCTTTTTTTAATTTATAGAACCAACCGAAAGTCTTTAATCCTGTTTTCTAAGGTGGTACGGCTACCTGAATTGCTTGTGGTCGCCGCGACCCCAGTCTATGTGGTAGCCTATTGTGGCCAGTTGGCGCTCCAGGGCGGCGATGCCCTCGGCGGCCTCGGCGCCGCTGCTGGCCTTGCCGGCATAGATGGCATATTGCTCGCGGCGCTGCGAGGGCGAGAGGTTGGGCATCACCACATTGGCGCCCGCCAAGATGCCGTCCAGGCGTCCGCTCGGCGTCAGCGTGGCCAGGGCCGTGGTCGACGGTATCAGCGCTTGCGGGAACATCAGGCGGAAGATGGAGTAGAGCCGAAGCGTGAGGTCGACACTGCCGGCGCGGTGATGGCCCAGCGGCGTGTCGGGGTGGGGGATGAAGGGCCCCAGGCCAATCATCTCGGGGCGTACCTCGGCGATGTACTCGATGTCCTCGACCAGGTGGTCAACCGTCTGCCCCGGACTGCCAATCATCATGCCGGTGCCCGTCTGGTAGCCAAGTTCTTTGAGCCAGGCCAGGCATTGCAGGCGATGGTCGCGCGACATGTCGGCTGGATGCAGAGTGGCGTAGTGGCTGGCGTTGTGCGTCTCGTGGCGCAGCAAGTAGCGGTTGGCACCGCACTCGCGCCACAGGGCGTAACTGTCGCGCGTGCGGCGCTCGCCCAGCGACAGCGTGATGGCGCAGTGTGGCCAGCGCTGGCGTATCGCAGTCACCAGGTCGGCAATCCATTGGTCGCGGGACTCGTCCCACTCGCCGCCTTGCAGCACAAAGGTGCGAAACCCCGCTGCCTCGCCTTGATGGCAACACTGCAGCACCTCGTCGGCACTGAGTGTGTAGCGCGCCACGTCGTGGTTGCTGCGACGGATGCCGCAATAGTAGCAGTCGTTGCGGCACACATTCGACAACTCAATCAGGCCGCGCACAAATATGCCGCGTCCCCACGTGGCCTGGCTCACCGCACGGGCGCGCTCGTGAAGGAGCGCCACCGCGGCACCGTCGCCGGTGGTGAGGAGTTGGCGATAACCATCGGCCGACAAGTGGCCATGCGCCTGCAGTTGATCGATGAGGTTGTGCATAGCCACTTGTCGGTCGGGGGGTTAAGGTTGTCGGTAAATACGGTGCGGTTACTTGATGGTGCCCAGTTCCTTGCCCACCTTGATGAAAGCGTTGATGGCTTTGTCGAGGTGCTCACGCTCGTGGCCGGCGCTCAGTTGCACGCGGATGCGAGCCTGGCCCTTAGGCACGACGGGATAGTAGAAACCGGTCACATAGATGCCCTCTTCCTGCATGCGTGCGGCGAAGTCCTGCGACAACTTGGCGTCGTAGAGCATCACGGCGCAGATGGCGCTCTGCGTGGGCTTGATGTCGAAGCCGGCAGCCAGCATCTTGTCGCGGAAATAGTTCACGTTGTCCACCAACTTGTCGTGCAGGGCGTTGCTCTCCTCGAGCATCTTGAACATCTCGATCGATGCACCCACGATGCCAGGGGCGATGGAGTTGCTGAACAGATAGGGGCGCGAACGCTGGCGAAGCATGTCGATAATCTCCTTGCGGCCGGTGGTGAAGCCACCCATGGCGCCGCCGAAGGCCTTGCCCAGCGTGCCGGTGAAGATGTCGATGCGGCCGTAGAGGTCGAATTGCTCGGCCACGCCATGGCCCGTGGGGCCTACCACGCCGGCCGAGTGGCTCTCGTCGACCATCACCAGGGCGTCGTATTTCTCGGCGAGTTCACAAATCTTGTCCATCGGGGCAACATTGCCGTCCATCGAGAACACGCCGTCGGTGGCGATCACGCGGAAGCGTTGCTCTTGGGCTTGCTGCAGGCATTGCTCCAACTCTTCCATGTTGGCGTTGGCATAGCGATAGCGTTTTGCCTTGCACAGGCGCACACCGTCGATAATCGACGCGTGGTTCAGGGCATCGCTGATGATGGCATCCTGGTCGGTCAGCAGGGCCTCAAACAAGCCACCGTTGGCATCGAAGCACGAACCGTAGAGGATGGCATCCTCGGTCTTGAAATAGCGTGCGATGCTGGCTTCCAACTCCTTGTGAAGGTCCTGGGTGCCGCAAATGAAACGCACGCTCGACATGCCGTAGCCATGAGTGCGCATAGCCTCGGTGGCGGCTCCTATCAGGCGCTGGTTGTTCGACAGGCCCAGGTAGTTGTTGGCGCAGAAGTTCAGCACGTCGCTCGACGGACGAACCTTGATGTCGGCGCGCTGCTCGGTGGTGATAATACGCTCGTTCTTGTAGAGGCCGGCTTCCTTGATGCCGGCAAGTTCCTGTGTGAGGAACTCTTGCATTTTTCCGTACATAATAAAATCAGTCAGTAATGTTATATGTCAGTTAATTAGAAATGTCAGTTGACACGCAAGTGCAAAGTTACGCATTTTTGGCCATATGAGAGGCCATAAAATATGTTTTTTTTCGCTTTGCGACATTTTTTCCGCGCAATGGTTTTCTCGTTTCGGTGAATTGTTGTAACTTTGCCCTTACTATTAACCACTAACTGCACCATTACAGAATGAAAAACGTGCTAATTATTGGCTCTACTGGCCAAATAGGCAGTGAGCTGACTATGAAACTGAGAAGCATTTACAAAAGCGGCAACATCGTGGCCGGTTACATCCCGGGAGCAGAGCCGAAGGGCGAACTCGCCGAGAGCGGACCGTCGATGATTGTCGACATCACCAATGCTCAGCAAATTGCCGATGCAGTGAAAAAATACAACATCGACACCATCTACAATCTTGCCGCCCTGCTTAGCGCTGTTGCCGAGAACAAGCCTCAACTGGCGTGGAAAATCGGTATCGGCGGCTTGATGAACACCCTGGAAGTCGCGCGCGAATATGGCTGCGCCGTCTTCACGCCGAGTTCCATCGGCTCATTCGGCCCCAACGCTCCTAAGGACGGCACTCCGCAAGACACCATCCAGCAACCACGCACCATGTACGGCGTTACAAAGGTGAGCGGCGAGTTGCTCAGCAACTACTATGCACTGAAATTTGGCGTCGACACACGCTCGGTGCGCTTCCCGGGACTCATCTCCTACGTCACACCGCCGGGTGGCGGAACCACCGACTATGCCGTCGACATCTACTATTACGCCGTGCAGGGCAAGAAATTCATCTGCCCCATCAAGGCTGGCACGTTCATGGACATGATGTACATGCCCGACGCACTGCGAGCAGCCATCGAGATTATGGAGGCCGATCCCTCGCATCTCGTGCACCGCAACTCGTTTAACATCGCATCGATGAGTTTCGACCCCGAGATTATCTACAACAAAATCAAGGAGTACGTGCCCGACTTCGAGATGGAGTATCAGGTCGACCCGCTGCGCCAGTCTATTGCCGACAGTTGGCCCAACCGCCTCGACGACACCTGCGCACGCATGGAGTGGGGATGGAATCCCGAGTATGACCTCGACGCCATGACGCGCGACATGCTCGAGAAACTCCGCGTGAAATTCGGCATGTAATTGTAATTAGCAATAACAACCATAATGGCCACCGGCAGCAACCCCGTCGGTGGCCATCATTGTATCCGCCCAAAACCGCCCATTCGTTGGAAAAAGTGTATCAATATGGTGATTATTCGTTGGAAAAAGTGTAAGAAACACTATTGCAGCGGGATTTTGGCTGTGCAATAATTATGGCGCTGATTTGGTGGCGTGGCGTTTTCTTTATAACTTTGCAGGCAGGTGCGATGCGTGCACATCATCGTGTCGTGCGCCACTGAACTGAAAAATCTATAAATATGGATATTAAAGAGTTATACGACTTCTATAAGCAACATCCTGTCGTCACTACCGACAGCCGCGACTGCCCGGAGGGCAGCATTTTCATCGCCTTGAAGGGCGAGTCGTTCGACGGCAACCAGTTTGCCGCACAGGCACTCGACAAAGGGTGCGCTCTGGCCGTGGTCAGCGACCGCGCCGTGTTCGACACCTATGTGGCAGGCGGTGGCGATGCGGCGCGCATGATGCTCGTCGACGACACGCTGCAGACGTTCAAAGACCTGGCGCGGGAACACCGCCGACAGTTCAACATCCCCGTGGTGGGCATCACCGGCACCAATGGCAAGACGACCACCAAGGAACTGGTGCTCGCCGTGCTCAGCCAGCGCTACCGCGTGATGGCTACCGAGGGCAACTTCAATAACGACGTGGGCGTGCCAAAGACACTGTTGCGACTCAACGGCGACCATGAGATTGCCGTGGTGGAGATGGGAGCCAGCCATCCAGGCGACATCAAGACGCTCGCCGAGACGGCCGAGCCCACCTGCGGCTTGATCACCAATGTGGGCAAGGCGCACCTGCTGGGATTCGGCTCATTAGAGGGCGTAATACATACCAAGGGCGAACTCTACGACAACCTGGCTTCGCGCCCCGGTTCGGTGATTTTTGTCAACATCGACAACGAGCATCTGCGCGGCATCGTGCCGCCGGGCACCGACACGGTGGCTTACAGCCATGTGGCCGACAATCCGCAGGCTGCCGTGCAAGGCGAGGTGGTGGCCTGTGACCCCTTCCTGCGTCTGCGCTGGCGCCGCGCCGGCGGC
>JAEEGL011484718.1_pt1 | contig 10384 bp, 11 predicted proteins | sample 9134231 | NCBI WGS metagenome assembly JAEEGL01 (sample SAMN16246548, study PRJNA631951) | gut metagenome | biome: gut microbiome; feature: rumen; material: fiber-attached | host: Bos | place: Iran: Karaj | collected 2018-10
CCAAGGAGAACACAGAACTCTCCTTTTTTAACGGTGAAATTCATGCCTCTAAGGACATCCTGCCTGGCTTCACCGCTGCCAAAACTCTTTTTCAGGTCTTTAATCTCAAGAAATTCTTTCATAACTACTCCTCTTTATGCAGTTTTCATTCTCTGCCAATACAACTATACACTTTCTTTAATACAACACTTCTTTTCTTCATGATACCCTCCTTATATCAAGTTACCTATTGCTAACAAGATTATATTACGTAATAATTCGGTTAACAATATCTAACTTAAATATATGTACTTGGAAGGGTTATAGTTTAAATATCAAAGACATAAAAATAGCTGGAACTTTTACGTAAAGCTCCGGCTATTGTGTCAGTTTGCATATTTTGTGCTTTTACGGCATATGAGAATTACCGGATATCAAGCACCTCTTTTCCATAAAGCAGCGTAAATGTTTCATAATGGTCAGATGTAAAATACACAAGCCCATCGTTTGAAAAAAGAAGACGATTGCTTCCCCTCTCTTCCTGCCCCAAAGTATCAACATCACATTCCGTGTAATATCTCCCGGGAGCCTGTGATATCGTATCATAAACACCCATGTCATACTTAGCATAGAATCTATCGCCACCAATAGCATATCCGGGTAGAATACTTTCAACTGACATTCCTTCCCAACCAGCTAAAGACGCCTCTCCTTTTGTTACATAATTTGACGGAAGATGACCATATTTGTGAACATAACGCGCTATATCATCTTTGGAGTTATAATCACTATTTTCCTCTATCTGAATATTGTCTTTTTCATGAAACACACTATATTCTTTTATATAACCTGTAATACCCACTGCCAGCGAGCAAACAGTTATTATCGAAGCAATAACCAGACAAATATTCTCCTTCTTTGAGTTTTTTTCTTCATTCATAAGCCATGCTCCTTATTCCGCTATTCTATAGCAGTCTTTACCAGCCTCTTTTGCCTTATAAGCTGCTGAATCAGCGCTATCAAAAAATGATTCAAAAGATTCATTTCCATCATAAAATGCAATTCCTACACTAACTGTTCCTTTTACGTCAGTGACAAGATCATCTGCTTTTACGACTATTTTCCTGATATCTTCCTGAAATTCTTTAATTTCCTGCTCAACTTCTTCCTTAGATTCTCTGCCTAAAAGAAGCATATAAAACTCATCGCTTTTTTCTCCAACATTCGTTACGATATTATACTCGCTATCAGGAAAATGCTTCTTTACCACATCAGCAAAAGCATAGCACATTCTGTCTGCAGCGCCTGAGCCATAGTTTTCATTTATCTTACCCATTCCGTCACCATCAAAAGAAATCATGGCTACAACTCCCGGCGGAAATTCATTTTTTTCAAACATCTCTTCTGCTATGTCCAAAAAAGTATCCATCGTATATAGATGAGTCATTATAGTTCTTTTATTGGCATCCGCCATAACCACTCTGTCATCCTCATATTTATCTGTCATAGCATCGATTCTCTGTGTACGAACATTACTAATCATAGCACCGCTTATAATAAGCACATTGGCAGAAAAAAGAATAAGAATAACAGAAATCCACAATTTATTATTCATCAGTTATCCTCCATGTATGCTTCTTCATTAATTTCAACGTTGCTTATGTACTTATCCGGAGCAGTTTGAATTACATAGCCGCAATTTGTAATATCACGAAGCGACAGTTTTTTGTATACAAGGCAGTCTCTTAGCGAGCTAAAGTCATTACCGCATTCGGGACCGATAACACAAAGAAATAGAAGTGCCATTCCATCTATGCTCTTACTTTCATCCATAGGAATCTTATAAGGTGTATCATGCCATCTGGCTTTTAGTTCTTCGTAGTAGCCAAGCATATCTTCCTCAGTAAAGTTTCCAACTTTAAATGCCAGGAATCCGCTTCCGCCTCTGTGGCACAGAACCCATCCATCCTCTTCCTTAAATACATCTTTTAACAAATTGGAAAAGTTGATAATTGTGGGTCTGCCATTCAGATGGCCGTAATTGTCGTTGACATATTTCAGTCCTCTGTCCAAAGAACCGAAGCCAACATTTACATGGACAAGCTGCTCACCATCCTTTAAATGATGAACCGCTTCATTTTCTGCAACCTTAAATACGTCATAGCGCAATGTGTCTGTAGTTTCGTCTATTTCGTTTTCATCCATTGCCTTTTGGAGCAAAGCAGCTGTTTCTTCCATTTCATTTTTTGCATAACCAAGCTTTGCTATTGAAGAGAACAAAAAAATGCAAGCAATGATCAAAGACACAGTTAAGACACCTGCAATTGCCTTTAATTTTCTTTCCATAGCTATTCTCCTTTATAATCACCTGTATAGGTATAATTAATATAGCATAGCGTGGTCTTCAATTATTGAATTTTATACTTTTTTAAGGGAATAATAATATGTAAATGCGTGTACTTTTCCCTCTTTTATCATGGAAGCTTTAGTACTGGATTTCCTAGTAACTCTACAAACTTTACTGCCAAACCTGCTGATTCTTTTGACATATTGATATATGTTGGGATGACTATCTTGCCTCCTGGCTTAACAACACGCCACAACTCTGCCAGAGCCTTTCCCGGATCAGGAAGTAAATGGAAGTTCCTTAAGATATCCGTACACTTCATCATGCCTATTAAAAGAATTCTTGCTGCGGCAAATATAACCGCCGCTACTACTGTCTGAATGTCCATATGTGAACCTCTTGAAATTTTTTCTCAGTGATAAATATTGACACTGTAGCACTGTCAAATATAATGTTAGCATATGCTAACTTAAACATAAAGGAGGAAAGTATGAGTAAAATAGCAATTGTTTATTGGAGTGGTACAGGAAATACTCAGTCAATGGCTGAGGCAGTAAAAGCAGGTGCTGAAAGCAGTGGTGCGACCGTCGATATGTTCTCACCTTCTGAGTTCAATTCTTCCCTCGTTTCAGGTTACGATGCAATAGCATTCGGTTGTCCTGCAATGGGAGCAGAGGTCCTTGAAGAAACTGAGTTTGATCCAATGTTCACATCAGTAGAAAACTCTTTATCCGGTAAAAAGGTAGTACTCTTCGGTTCTTACGGCTGGGGTGACGGCCAATGGATGCGTGACTGGGAAGAAAGATGTAAGTTAGACAATGCAAATCTTGTAACAGACAGCGTTATTGCTAACAATGCACCTTCCGATGATGATCTGGAGAATTGCTCTGCACTTGGAAGAGCCATTGCATAAATCATTCTTAGAAAGCAAATTGAGACAATTATTTGATAATTGTCTCAATTTGTTTTCGTACTATAGTCATTATACTGTAAGCTTATTAACTGTATCTTTTAGCTTCTGAGCACTATCTGATAGCGAATCCATGATGCTTGATACGTTTGCAGACATATCCAGGATATCTGATGTATTCTGTGAAATATTGGTAATACCGCTTGCGCCTTCACTGTTAGCCACAGTAATCTCTCCGATGGAGTTGCTCATCGTTCCAATCGTAGAATTAAGGGCGTCGGCTGAGGTATCAATAGTCGTTACCAGATCTCTCATGGCTTCAGCATCATCGTAATACTGCTGGCCCATGTCAACCAGCGTCTGGTAATCGCTTACTACGTTCTCATCAATGAACTGAATTGTCCTCTGAGAGTTCTCAACCAGGTTGTTAACTGCAATAATGACATTCTGAGTAACTTCCTGAATAGTAGCTGCTGTATCCTGTGAACTTTCAGCAAGTTTACCAATCTGTTCAGCAACAACAGCAAAGCCCTTGCCGGCTTCTCCCGCTCTCGCAGCTTCGATACTTGCATTAAGTGAAAGAAGATTAGTCTCTGATGCGATATCCATGATAGCTGTTGAAAGCTCATCAATCTTATTGACATCCTTGGACTTTTCTACCGCATCGTTAATCTCATTTCTAAGCTTCTCTGAAAGGCTTGTAATCTGCTTCTGGGCCTCAATAGCATCTGCCTTGATCTTGGAAGCTCGTATGTTGATATCATTGATGATCTCGATTCCGCGCTGAGTCTCCTGCGCAATACTTCCAACAGAACCCTTGATTGAAATCGCATTCTGATTGATCATCTCTGTGCTGGCTGCAGTTTCTTCCATCTCAGCTGCTCTGTCAGCCGTAAGATTATTGACTGAATCGATTCTGTTAGCGAGATCAGACATCTTTTCACTTGAAATATTGAGGTTATCCGATACAGAATCAGTCTCAGAAATAATCTCACTGAATACTTCTTTGATTGTTCCCTGCATCTTGGACATCGACTTACCAAGAGTACCGATTTCGTCTTTTCTCTTAATAAGCTCTGTAGGAACTTCCTCTGAGAAATTGGCATTTCCGTAGCCTTCAATCAGATTAACCATTCTTGAAAGAGGTTTGATGATATTCAAAGACAAAATTGTAATTACTATGCCTGCAACAACACAGCTGATAAGAGATACAAGCACAATCATATTTATGATTCTGTTGATCTGTGACATATATGCATTTACAGGCATAAATACAAGAGTTATAAGACCATTACTTGTAGTATAGGCACCAACACTGCTAACACCGCCAAGTGTAAACTCGACTGTTCCTGATGGATTAGCTGCAGCAGCTGCTACAACAGCTTTTGTAGTTTCATTCTCAGCATTAAAATCCAGAGTGAGTATCTCATCTACATTCTCAGATGCAATAACAAGACCATCTCCCTGCATGATAAAAACTCTTGTATTAGGATCATCAATAGAGCTTACCAGTGTCTCTGTGACAACACCAAGGCTCATGGCATTATTAACAATACCAATTCTTGCTCCGGTGTTAATGTCATCAATACTATAGCAAATATTGAAAACAGGAAGTCCGGTAACAGGTGAAATATCAGTACCAAGGAAAATACCGGTATTATACACAGGATCAATATAAATCTCGCCTGTACAATCATGCACTGTCGCACCGCCGATTCCATCAGCAATACCCATGGCGCCTGCTGTAACGAAGAAGTTCTCGTACATTCCATTTGCGTTATTCATAACAGTGCCACAATAATCAATAAGCTCCTGATCCGGAGACATATCTCCACTTGCAACCTTTTCAGTCAGTATTCTTCTGACAGAAGGTGCATTAGCAAAGGTATAAACCAGCTTCATCTGGTTATCAATAACACCATTCAGCTCATTAGCCTTTTCTACGGCAAGCTGCTGGAGATTGGCATTAGTAGAACTGATAAGGTTTGCCTTAACGGTATTCATTGTAACTACAGACACAACCAGAAGCGGTATAATCATGCAAATCATCGCAGATAAAAAGATTGTTTTAAACAGACCACCTGGTGAAAAGCTAGCAGTACTCTTATTTTTGCCCATTCCTTTACCTCTCATAATTATACAGTATTAAAAGTGTCATTTTCATTATATATTTTGCCGTACAATAATATGCTAAATAAGAATAAAAACTATATTAAAAAAGCAATAATTTACTAGTACTGTGCCTGAAATAACACTCATAGACATATTTAAATGTTTGTGTAAAATATGAATGTAGATTAGTGAATTTAATAATTCAATTATTTGAGTATAGAAAGAGAAACAAAGCGTGAATATTTTAAATGTAGAGAATGTATCTAAAGCATATATGTCGAAGCCTGTTCTAAACGGAGTTTCCGTTGGAATAAATGATACAGACAAGATTGGTGTAGTCGGCACAAACGGAACCGGTAAATCCACTCTTCTATCGATTATTGCGGGCGCAACAACGCCTGATAGCGGTCAGGTTGTGATCAGCAACGGCCTTCGCATTTCATATCTCCCGCAGAATCCTGTATTTGATATGGAAAAGACTCTTTTGCAGAATATAACTGACAAAATATATGCAGGCGACGATCACTGGGATAAGATGGGCGAAATTAAAGCTAATCTAGCCAAGTTCGGAATAGATGATCCTGAGTGTAATCCATCGATATTGTCCGGCGGACAAAAGAAAAGAGCTGCGCTGGTAGCTGCCATTATGACACCTTCAGACCTGCTTATCCTGGACGAGCCCACCAACCATCTTGATTCAGAAATGATCGAATGGCTTGAGGACTTTCTTCAGCATTTCAGAGGCGCACTCCTGATGATCACTCATGACAGATATTTCCTGGATGAAGTGACTAACCAGATTCTTGAAATAGATAAAAGCAACATTTACCGTTACGAGGCTAATTATTCAGGATTTCTTGAGCTTAAACAGCAGCGACTTGATTATGAGCAGGCTGCCGAACGTAAGGCTACAACACTTTACAGAAAAGACCTTGCGTGGATGCTCAGGGGTGCCAGAGCCCGTTCAACCAAACAAAAAGCACATATTCAGAGATTTGAAGCCCTCCGTGACAGGGAGCGCCCTGAGGAGGAAAGGCAGATTGAGCTGTCTTCGCTTCCTTCCAGAATGGGCAACAAGACTATTATCCTTGAGGAGATTTCCAAATCCTATGATGGAAAAACGCTTTTCAAAGATTATTCCTATACCTTCAATAAGCTTGACAGAATAGGCATTATTGGGCCAAATGGCTGTGGTAAATCAACGCTTCTTAAGTGCATTGTTGGTATGGAAACACCTGATACCGGAACCGTTGAGATTGGTCAGACAATTAAGATCGGTTACTTTGGGCAGGAAAATGAGGCTCTTGATGAGAATAAAAGAGTGATCGACTACATAAAGGATACGGCAGAATTCATCAGGACAGCTGATGGGCTGGTTTCTGCATCTGTCATGTGTGAGAGATTTCTTTTTACCCCTGAAATGCAGTATGCGCCAATCGCTAAGCTATCTGGTGGAGAAAAAAGAAGACTGTATCTCCTCAGAGTCCTTATGGAACAACCAAATGTTATTATATTGGACGAGCCTACCAATGACCTTGATATTCAGACACTGCGAATTCTCGAGGATTATCTTGATGGCTTTGCAGGAATTATCATAACCGTAAGCCACGACAGATATTTCCTGGATAGAGTGGTTACAAGAATTTTTGCTTTTGAAGCTGATGGAAGTCTCTATCAGAGTGAAGGCGGCTATTCCGATTATCTGATCCACAAAAAGGAGCTCGAGCAGGCCGATACATCCTCTTCCGATGTAGGGAATAAATCTTCCGGAACAGAAGAAAAGGCTTCGAAGGGCAAGTATCGCGCTCCAAGAGAGAAAACAAAGCTTTCTTTCAAGGAACAGCAGGAATACGATAACATCGAAGCTGAGATTGAAAAGCTTGAGGAAAAGAGCTCCGAACTAGAGGCTCAGATAGCTGAAGCAGCTACGGATTATCCAAGACTAATGACACTCAGCAAGGAAAAAGAGGAAGTCGATGCTGAGATAGAGCGCAAGATGGATCGTTATGTCGAGCTTCAGGAAATGGTAGACAGTTTTCAAGGAAAATAGCCTATTTATCAGGCTATTTTCCTATCTACAAATACCTTAACAGAGTCAGCCAAATGCTGATGATGCACATGGGTAGCATCGAATTTTACGGTAGAAAAAGCCATCTGCATTATTGGTCCGGAACAAAATGCGCATATCAATGTGCCAATCCCAACCGGGCCGCCTAAAAGCCATCCAATAAAAGTTGCCAGGCTCAGAAGTGCAATACTTACAAGCCCTATCGGCAGCTTTTTTGCTCTTTTTGCCAATGCTACAAGCAGCGTATCTCGTGGTCCGCATCCAAGCGATGCACTCATATAGGTGTACTGTGTATATGCCATGATGATAAGACCAATCAACATAACCGGAATGCCGGTCTTTATGGAATCACACTTGGGAACAGCATTTATCCTGTTAAAAAAGTCTACTGACTTGCCCACTACAAAAGCATCAATAAACATCGCGATACCTATAGGCTCTTTTAATAAAATATCAATGCCCAGGATTGAGTAAGAAACAATAATTGAAGCTGTTCCATAAAGTATTCCAAGGCTCTTTGATAATCCAATATTCAGAACATCCCATGGGCCTGCTCCAATATTGGCCTGTATGGTCAGATATACTCCAAATCCATTTACAAATAGGCTGATTGCAGCCAGTATCATATTGATGAAAATAGCACTTCCTGTGCTGTTTTCCTTAAGTTTGTTGTTACTAAACATCATTTAAGCCACTCCTTGCTTACTGAAAATCCAATTTCTATCCTAAAAACGAAATATCCAAAACGCCTGTACACTCCAGCAGTATCCAGGTAAATACCAATAACCATGAACCTATTATAATGCCAAATATCACCTTTTTTGCAATATCCGGTCTGAGGTCATAAAACTCCACTTTCCCCAAGCCGATGAGAAGCAGCCAGAGACCAATGATGACGTGGATTAGAGGAAATAACTGAAAAACGAGAATTCCCGTACTCCATGCACCGATAAAAAGAGATATTCCTACAAACAAAAACAAACCGCCTACCAACCGAAGCTTATATCCTGCATTCCAATCTATATATGCATGATTCCATACTCCGGGACGATAGAAAAATCCATTTTTCATCAGATAGTGCTCAATAATGGAATACAATTTTTGAGCATCATAGCCAATGTTCGGCCACTCTTTCGGATCAACCTTTTTTCTCCAAGGCAGATTCTCCGAAGAGGAAACTGAATATACTGATCTTGTCTCTGTACTCGTTGGCGGAGTGTAATCTGTGCGATGCGCAGTCATTTCGCCTCCGCAAAATGTTTTGTCCTTTCGGAGCTTATATTTTACTGAAAATGATCGCAGTTTCTTTTCATCAATATCCTGCGGAACCTGTCTTACCTTCCAGCGTCCGATAATTGTATTTCCCTGTACCTCTATAGTAAAAGGATATTCTTCAGAGTTTAAATCCCGAATAATCGCATTTTTTAATTCTTCACGTTCCATTACTTGTTTCCTTTTAAACATTCAATAAAACTGTTCCTTATTATACGCAATAAACAGGCAGCCTACAATCACGAAAATTGTAAGCTGCCGTTTGTCCTTCTTGTTCGCCTTCACTCTGTTGGTGTCATTGTTAAATAATTTCATACCCGTATCCTCCTGTTTGAGCCAATCTCATTAAGCTGTTTTTGTGTTACAAAAAAAGCTTACAGGTTGCCCTTACGTTAAGGTCAATGGTATTTTAATATTTTTTTATCGGATGATACCCAAAGTATTCATCATATAGTCAAAGCTATGTCCAAAGCCCTCTGCTGCTTCGATATGGTAATGAGCCCTGCCTATCACGGTACCGTCACTAGTTGGAATAAGAAATACCTTCTGAAGGTGCTTAGGCATTTCTTTTCCGCCCACAGCGGCTGATGCATCTATTACTGTACAGGCACCTGCTTTATCCAGCTCGTATGTGTCAGTGCTGATCTCGTACTCTTTTGAAAGCTCATCGCTTATGGATGCGACAACAGTATCGATATTCTCAGGGCTGAATGTTATCTCAAGATAATTCCAAGGATTGCTGGCATCGTCATAGATGCTGATAAAGCTCTCTTTATCTGATTGGCTATTACGAGCAAGTGCCTCATACTCATAGTCAATTTCAACTCCAAGAGCATCATTTACGGCATGCTCATAATTAACTGTTTCTTCCGTACCTTCCAGCATGATTACGCCTTCAAAGCGCTCTCCATCTTTTCTTGAAACCATGGAATCGCCAGCGGCTGCTGATGTTCCGGCAGATTCAGCCGACTTATTCATATAATCTCTTATATTGAAAGTTTCATCTGTCTTCTGCTCATTATCAATTATTCCGGGAACCAGCTCAGTTACATATACATCTCCGGAAGTCGGATTTACATAATAACGAATCTGAGCACCTGTGTAAGATCTATACAAGACAACTATCTCATCAGCTTCATTTGTAGAAACATCAAAATAAACAGTGTAGTCCTCTGATTCCGCCATACCTTCCAGATCCGGGTTGTTGGCAAAGCAGTAGCTTTTTATCGCCTCAAGTGCCTGATCCTCAGTAATAATATCACTCGATATCATATCAGATGATTGCGTTTCGGAGCCAGTTACTTCCTGTGCAGTTTCCGTCGGAGAAATTGCTTCCATCTGCACTCCAACCTCTTTTTCACTTTCGCTGCCACAACCGCTCAAGATCAAAACCATACTGCATGCAATCAACAATGCTTTCTTTTTCATATACTCTCCTCCTATGTTTCACAATGAATTAATAATACTATTTTTTTGCACCATAAATCTAAAAGTATTATTAATTCAATTGTTGTATTAGGAAGAATTTCATCAGGCATTAAGAGTAATATGCTGTGGAAGTCCGCCTACAAACATAGGTGTAAGCTCGGCCTGAATAAGAGGATATGCGTAATTGATGAACTCCTTTTTCATCTGTGTGTGGTCATCGCTTATCCATTCAAGAGGCACTTTTTTCTCCAAGTTAGCGACATCTGAG
>JAEEGL013555746.1_pt1 | contig 10384 bp, 10 predicted proteins | sample 9134231 | NCBI WGS metagenome assembly JAEEGL01 (sample SAMN16246548, study PRJNA631951) | gut metagenome | biome: gut microbiome; feature: rumen; material: fiber-attached | host: Bos | place: Iran: Karaj | collected 2018-10
CTCCTTAATACCTACTTCCCCACATATATCTCTGATGGACACAGCTTCATATCCCCTCTCGGAGAACATGTGAAGCGCAACATCCATTATCTTGTCTCTGGTACTCATATAAAAATCTCCCTAACGATTGTTAGAGAGATTCTATCTAACGACTGTTAGAATGTCAATGACTTATCAGCCGATCGAGATCTTTATAACCGGTCTTACTGAGCGTTCTTCACCTGCGTCAACATTTTTGCCCCTATAAGCTGCATCACATGTTCTGAATGCGTTCTCCTGATCTTTCGCCATATCCATCATCCACCACTCATCAATGATCTTCTGCTGACTCGGAAACTCGTCAGCCAATTCCGGGTGATCTTCATAGAAGGCTTTTGTATATCCTGTATACAATGCAAAAGATATTTTCTTAAAGGATTCTTTCAGCTCATCCACAGTTATGAGTCTGACATAGTCATCGTTATCAAATTCAACCATTCTCTTCTTTTCCTTAGCAGAAAATGATTCATCAAAGAAATCGTCATTCAGCCAGTCGTGAAGAGATGTTTCCTCGAAGCTGCCGGGTTCTCCCTTATCCATACGCTTATCAAGCAGGCCATACCGGCTGAACAGAGTTATACCATCCTTATCTTTAGAAATTACTATCCACTCAATAGGATCCTTTTCATAAGAACCGAAAGTAACGAAATCACCCGGTTCGATTTCCCTTTTCTCGATCGGAGCCTGAAACTCAACGCAAATGATCGGTCTGACACCTACATCATCCGCATCATACAGATGTTCAAGTTCTTTATCTGCCACAGACATCTTGCCTTCAGAATTGAAAACCATCGGGAAATTAAGAGGTTTTCCGTCGTTCCCGCCATAAATGGAAGTTGAAGAAATAATATCTCTTCCCCAATACTTGGCATATCCATTCTCAACCGCAACCCCCTGATCCTCTGCATAATCGGTTGGCTTACATTGAGCATCTTCCGGTTTAAAACGGTAATTAATTTGTGTCTGGAGATAAACCTTATCTGTCACGAACCTGTCGTCGCCATACAAATTGTAGTATGACGTCTCACGGATCTGTTTTTGCTCCGTCGCTGAGAACGCTTCCTTAAAGAAATCATTATTAAGCCATTCACGCAGGGAACATTCCGCCCATGAGACTTCACCACCATCCTCATCGAAAGGCTGACAGTCGAGCACATATTTGCTGTAGAGCTGAACCTGTATCTTACCTTCTTCAACCAGGAAATTTCTTGATAACACTCCCCACCCGATCTCTTCACCGTGATACTTTCCAAAAGTGAAATCATCACCGACATCCAGGTTAAACTTCGACAATCTGACACTGTTAGAACATCCTGCAAGAATGCCAAGAAACATAACAGCAGACATTCCGGCTGCAAAAAACTTCTTCATTTCCTATCCCTCCAATTTTTTGTACTATCATCCATAGAAGTCCAAAGTTGAACTTCTATATATGCAAACTTTCCGAGCACCGCCTTAAGATATTCTTCAGGCGAATCAAATCTGCTGATATCATCAAGAAGCATCTTTTTAGTCATAACGGCAGGTATCATCCCGTTCGTTATCTGAGCACAGCTGTCACCTATTGTGAAACTGATCACATCCTCAGGAATGTTATTCAGATCTATTCTGAAAGATTTACCGTCACTGAACCATTCCTTAAGATATTCACACTCAAGAAGAACAAACGAATAAGGGTGATCCAGCTGAGGCTTACCGCCGAGTTTTATGAATTCCTCACGGACATAAGCATCTGCCTTAACTCTTTGCGGATAGTAATTAACGAAGTCAGCAAATCTCCCGAAGCTCGTCGTATCCGGATGTTCATCTGCAAGTTCAGCTGCCTTTTTGAATGCATCCTCTTCGGGAAGATTCATTATGTTTTTCCAGGGATCAGTATCCTTGAAATAGTAATGCGTGATATACAGGTTTTCCATTATTGCTTCTTCCAAAACGTCCAATGTGATCCGATGCCGTAACCGATCTTTTCATAGAAAGGATCTCCGCCGCCTGTCATGTGCGTGGCACCAAGAGCTTTCATTCTGCGGTAGTGTTTAGTAAGAGCAGCCGCTGCCAGACCTTTGCGGCGGTGTTCAGGCGCAGTGCAAAGCGGTTCCATATAAGCAAGCTTATTCTCAGGGATCCACCACATACCCGAAAAGCAGACATACTCTCCATTCTCATCAGCAATGATGACATCATATTCATGCGTGGAATGCGGAGACGGTGCCATGATATCACCCACAACGTCCTTATGGGATTTGGCAGGCGTCCAGTCATATGAGTTATCGTATTTGTCATAATCTTCAAACTCACATTTATCGCCATGACCGAACCCGTACCAGCAAAGTCTGGAAAGCTTTACAGCATCTACTTCTTCAGGATCAACAAAGTGATATCCTTCAGGGAGTTCGTAATTGAGTTCATTCTCAAAATCAAAGACACGGTCATCATATTCAAAGACCTTTTTGAATCCTCTTTTTTCCGCCGCTTTTTTCAGATATTCCTGACCGCCGAACAAAACGAACTGCTGTTCATTATCAAAATCCGGCATCGTTGTTATCGCGTAATCAACCATTTCATCAGCCAGATATTCATATCCCGGACGGACACTGAAATAGATGTCCGTCACAGGTGCTTCGTAGAAAATAAAAGCAACGACATTATCACCGTCAAACCAGAATCTGTCGAGATAAGAATAGGATGAATCCATCCATGAAGCCTTGATCGCATGTTCAAAGAACGGAGCAGCTACTCCGTTATCTTTTTTGTATTCGTAGATGTCCACGAGAAAATCCCAAACGAGACCGATATCCGTAAACTTCTGAAATTGTTTAGTTGTAATCCCCATATTTGTCTCTAAGATTTACTTCATCGTAATGAGTTCATATTCTCGCGTTCCGATTCCTATCTTCTCAGCATGTTCCAATGTCTCAGCCCACGAAACATTCGGATTACTGTTGTGCCATACATCACCGTGATCGTGGAAATGAGGGTTCGCCATGTTATCCCCCAGCTGGCTGTTCCTGATAGGCTCTGCCTTTGAACAGAGATCGACACATGCCTGATCCAGTGCGACGGGATCAAAAGATGCGAGCATACCGATATCAGGAAGGATGGGCGCATCATTTTCACCGTGGCAGTCACAGTTAGGAGATACGTCAGTTATAAGGCTGATATGGAAACAGGGTCTTCCGGTTACAACTGCAGCCGTATATTCAGCCATTCTGCATCCGAGCATCTGCGGAGCATCCCAGTTATCGTTCTCGATAGCATCAAAGGCACACGCGCCGATACAGCGTCCGCATCCTTTACACTTATCAGGATCGATCCATGCTTTGTTTCCGTCATAACTGATAGCATCAGATCCGCATTCCTTTGAGCATCTCCTGCAGCCTCTGCACATGCCGGTCTTAACATGCGGATGACCGCTCTGATGCTGCTGCATCTTACCTGCACGGCTTCCGCAGCCCATTCCGATGTTCTTTATGGTTCCACCGAAGCCTGCCTGTTCATGTCCTTTGAAATGAGTAAGAGAGATAAAAATGTCAGCATCCATTACCGCACGGCCGATGTAAGCCTCTTTGCAGTATTCAGCATTGGGAACAGGGACGATAATGTCGTCCGTACCGCGCAACCCGTCGCCGATTATTATCTGGCAGCCCGTTGTAACAGTGTTAAACCCGTTGATATTAGCGCAGTCCGTGTGTTCCAGGGCATTTTTACGGCTTCCGGGATAAAGGGTGTTGCAGTCTGTCAGGAAAGGCAGTCCGCCGTTCTCTTTAATGACATCTGCAACGGCTTTTGCATAGTTCGGTCTTAAATAAGCGAGGTTTCCGAGTTCGCCGAAATGCATCTTGATCGCAACGAACTTACCATCCATGTCTATGCTGTCTATTCCTGCTTTCCTGATGAGCTTCTGAAGCTTAACAGTAAGGCTTGTACCCATACCTGTTCTGAAATCAGTAAAGTAAACTTTTGATCTTTCCATCTTGAAGTCCTCCATATCTAAATCAAGATCATGCTATGACATATATCATTTTCTTTTTCGCAAATAAACGTGTATACAAAAAAGTTATCAATTGTTGTCTTATAACAGTCCACAACCTGATCAGAGATAATCACCTATCTTGCCAAGACTCTCTCCCAGGCTGTGGTATCTTCCGGAATATATGACGGGATCCAGTTTTGTAAGATCCACATCGAATATATCCTCACACTTAAGACTCTCATCCATCTGGATGTTTCTTATCTTGCAGAAGAAAGTTGTTGAATCGCCTGTCACTACCTGTCTCGACACTTCACACTCGTATACCCAGCGGCTTGCATCAAGTGTCGGAACATCTACTGCCTCACCTCTGCTGACACCATATACGATATCTTCTTTCCTGCCGTCCTTTGCGTGCTTTGAACCGAAATAATCCATCAGCGGGAGCATGTCTCTGCTGACAAGATTCACACTTAACTTGCCATCACGGATAACATTAAGTTTAGTTGTCTTCGTTCCTGCCATGCTGATAACAAGAAGATATCCGTTACCTTCTTCATGCGTGGCACTCACCCATGTTATAGGCGCAAAATTATATGTTCCGTCTTCATTATTCGTGCCGATAATAAACGACGGCTGAACACACATCGAATAGACCGGTTCAACGGATCTGCGCTTAGCCTTTTCCATATCTTCATCCTCTTATAACGTCTTTACTGTATTTGCTGCGGGACAGATAGATCGTATCGATCCCCTCATCAGATGCAGCCTTTATAAACACATTCAGATCTACGTCTTCATATTCTGTTAGTATCGCATCATCAGTCTCATTCAGATGAGTCACAAACAGCGATTTTCTAACATTATACTTGCAATTGTTATCCACGTCATTTACTGCTCTTATTGCCGGATCAGTAACAGTTTCAAATCTTCCGAACCTGATAGTATCCTGCCACGGATTAGGAACATTTGTCTCATCGGTAAAATGCAGTTCCTGATCCTCATTAAACGGTCCGGCTCCGTGTCTTGTGAGATAAGTCCTGGTAACATAAACCGCTTCATCAAGTTTCATATTGTGACGTTCCAGTATTACAACAGGATTGGTTATATTCGTCCTGCTGCACGTTGTATGAGGCCACAGATCTTCCCTTACGGTATCGAGCATCAGTCCCTGGCCGCCTTCGAAAACAACATTGTCGTATGTCTTAAAGAATTCCGCTTCGTCTTCTACAAGTATCACATGCTTTTCCAATGAATTTTTAAGCAGCTCCGCATACTTATCCACATCAAGTTCAAGTGGTTCTCTGATGCCGAATTTCCTTAGTTTCAAAGACATGTATTCGTCTTCTATCGATTTTAGTTTCCGGGCTATTTCAGATACAGATAAGCGACTTATCTCACCGAGTGTAATGCCATACCCGTTGTCAGATCTTTTGGTAGCTTCCCAGATTCCCATACCACAGCTGCCATGCTTATCTTCACCACGCAATTCCTCACGCTTTTGATTAAGATATGCATCGTAAACCAGGGTTGCATAGCAACATGGTGAGGCAAAGATATTCACACTAACAGCAGATACGGAAGCAAATTCTTCTATCTCTTCTTCGAGCTTATAAAGATCCGGGAAAAAAGTATCTGCCCAATATGTATCAGCGCCGTTAAAAGAGCCTGAAGAGAGCTCGTGAAAAACAAACCTTTTGTCTTCCCTGTTGACTGTATGGCCGGCCTGTGCGCCGCCGTTATGACGGACAACAAGATTATGGCCTGACAGCGTCAGATAATCGACTGCCAGGCCTTTTCCTTCATCTCCGTAGTTGTTTCCGATTACAGCGTAAAACATCTGTTATCAGATGAACAGATTGCTCATCATCTTATCAAGATTTCTGTCCACCTTGGGATCAAGATCACCTAAGATATCATGTCTGTTAAGACCCTTAACCTTGCATATGACGCTGATGATGAGTTCCGGAAGGAGTGAGATATCCTGCTTCATGATATTGATAGTTCTTCCGTCGATAACGGTCTTCTCAACAGAACCAGTAATGTTGATGTGGAACAGTTCATAAGACTTCAATGTCTCCTCAACGATCTGCTCCTTTGTCATATCTTTAACCTGTGTATCACCGAAGATCCTCTTGATCGCATCACCTCTCAGCGTATCATGGTTCGGAGCATCGCCGATGGTAAATGCAAAACCCTTCTCGTTACGCTTCTTCATGCTGTCAGTATCTGTGTGCTTTGCCAGAAAATACCAGAACAGTGAATAATCCTCGGGAACATCCCCGCCTCTTCCTTCGAGCCAGAGTTCGAGGAGCTGCTCCGCGATCCTTATATCAGATTCAAACTGCGTAACCTGCAGAGGAGCAGCATCAACATATGCATCACCAATCGCTGCAAACATAAGCTGAGGATCAGGAATGACATTTGAAGCATAGAGTTTCTTCATGAGCTCGTTAAGAGAATTCTTTACGATTTCTTCAGAGAGGTAACCCATGGAACCTGTAACATCAACACCGATCGCAATAGGTGTTGAATGCGGGTGCTCATCGTTATCTCTTGACTCTCGCATTCCGATAAACTTCGGATTGAACTTGTCGAGCATCTGTCTGTTCTGAAAAAGATTATCAGCAGATGAATCGGTTGTGATCTTTCTTGCTGTTCTGAGCTTATCCCAGTCTCTTGCAGTATAACTTCCGCGTCCCATATTGTATCTCCTTTATCATTGATTAAACTGATGAAAATTGTGTCCGCCGAACCCCTTCATGATGACATCATCCCAGTTGCCGAAATCATCATATGCGGTAGCGGCAGGCTCGCCGTTTAAGAACTGCATGCACATATCATTTGCAGTGGAAACATCCATGACATCTTTTGCGATCAGCCTGATGTCCTTAAGATAATTGCGTCTCGGAGTTCTCGATACGTTCTCCCAGCCGTCAAGGATGAACAGTTCATGCGTTTTTGGATTGATATAGATGTCTTCAATACTGATAGTGTCAAAATCCATGTCATTGAACTCGAGAAGACAGCCGAGATTCTCAAATCGTGAGATCATCCACGCAACCGTTGTTGCCTTAAGATTCTCGAACAGGAACAACGGATAGATATTCTCTGATTTGGATACGACGATAATCCCTCTTCCGTCCTCAAGTGTTGCCTTGAAAGTAACATTCGGGAGGAACCTGCTCAGGTCCTTGATGTCTGCAGAAGGATACATGATCTGCGACAACGAATTGTTAAATCTTGTAACTTCAGAGATACTTGCGAAAACGATCAGGATCTTATTCGATCCGATGTAAACTTCCTTATCGTCAAGGATGACCGAATAGAAACTGTCCATCGTAATGTTGACGCCCCTGTCGGTAGTAAAGTTCACCCTGGAACTGTTATTCCACATATGAAGGATATCACCTTCATCCGCAGTCTCATCGTTGATGAAACGGTCATTATGGAGCATCTCATCCCTGGTGTTCTTGTAAGCCTTGAAATCCTTGTCTGACAGATAGACCATGGATCCGCAGAAGCGGCATACCATCTCGCCTCTGGAACTGATCCTGTACTCTGCTCCGCAATTATCACATCTGATATTGAGCAATTTACTTTCCATAGTTTTTCCCCTTATCCGATTCAAATAGTTTTGACAACTATCCTCTGATTATAACATTTAGAGATCAAATATACTCATCTGCTTATCGGGAAGATCATTTAAATATCTGAAGCATTCGTCAGCGTCATAGATAATGCCGTTGTCTTTGCAGATCCTCCTGAAGATGTTATTGAGCTTACGTGAGTTGAGGCTGTTAACTTCATAAGCAGTGCCGTATGTTCTCATATACTTCTGCTTGAGTCCCGGAAAGTGCTTGTCGAGTGCTTCATAGAAGTATTCCCTGTCACCTTCTCTTAATGTCACTCCCATTCCGCAATTAACGATTCCCTTAACTCCTGTGCGGACACATTCATTCAGGATGGAAGTGATATTCTCTTCGGTATCATTAATAAACGGTAATATCGGAGTCATCCATACAACCGTCGGAATTCCGCGCTTCTGCATCTCTTCCAAAACCTCAATACGCCTTTTAGTATTGCAGACATTAGGCTCAATGATCCTGCACAGATCATCGTCATAAGTTGTAAGTGTGATCTGCACCACGCATTTAGCCTTCTTGTTTATTCTGTCCAGAAGCTCTATATCTTCGAGTATCCTGTCAGACTTAGTCTGTATGGCCAGACCGAAGCCGTACTTATCGATTATCTCCAGGCACTTTCTGGTCATGCGGAGCTGTGTCTCGCAATGCATGTACGGGTCTGACATTGAACCTGTGCCGATCATGCACTTATTGCGTTTGGACTTCAAAGCGCTCTCCAGAAGTTCAGGTGCATTCTTCTTAACTTCGATATCTTCAAACGGATGAGTGAACTGATAGCAAAGGCTCCTGCTGTCACAATAGATACAGCCGTGCGTACAACCGCGGTATATGTTCATACCGTTGTATCCGCCTTTGTTATGAAGTATTCCCTTTGCCTCTACAAAATGCATCCCGGTTAATCTTTCTTTTCCCTGTCACGGATAATCTGACTCACCAATACGGCATCAGCAAAATCCTCATCCGTGATTCCAAGTGATCTCATATCCTGTGCAATGGCTTCATTGTATATCTTCAGGACTTCCGGTGCATACTCTTTTAAGATGACATATGTGCGTGCATAATCGAAAACCGCAGGAGCGATCCTTGCATTAATCCAGTCGATAAGCTTTGGTTCAGAACCATCTGGCGGCATCATGATATTCAGAAAATGAAGATCGAGATGACAAATGCAGCTGTCCATCTTCTCAGATAATCTCTCAATTACAGGAAGGATCTTTTGCTTATTCTCTTCGCTTAATCCGAAGCCTGCAGTGTCGATGAGCCTCGGCATCTTCACATTATCAGGTTTGTTATTATGAACCTTGCGGAACATGCCGGCAAGAATATCGAATCCTCCTTCAAAGCCATCTAAGATCTGCCTTTCGAGAGTTTCGCCTTCAATGAGATCCATCTTCACTGTGTAAGGATCCTCTGTATCGTAATACTTAACATCACAGAGTCCGGCCTCATTTACTGCAACCTGCTGAGCCTTCTCAAATTCTATCCATTCGACTTTATAAGTCGGTCTGTATGCTTTATATGCATAGCCGTGATATTTGTAAACATCAGCCTGCGCGCCATGTCCTATTACAGTCTGTGTACCATCGAAAAACCTGTACTGCAGATCATATTCCTTAAGCGCAAGATATTCGCGCTTATAAAGCCCGTAATACTCGATTGCAGTCTCATGAAATCTCTCATAGTCTCCGAACATCTTGAGAGCCTCATCAACCGGCATCCATACAGCTTTATAACCTGCTTTCTTCTCACCTTCCGTAAGATGCTGTACTCCGGTATCTTCGATCAGTTCACATACGAAATAGTGATTGATATGTCTCCAGTCCAGAAAGAGCTCTTCGGCCTCAAGATATTCATCAGTTGCCTTTACCTTCATTCCGGTCTCTTCGAGCATCTCACGTTCACAACACTCTGCGTATGTCTCGCCTTCGTCCACACCGCCTCCGGGGATCATGTACTTGTCGGTCGTTGTCTCATAACTCAAAAGAACTTTTCCGTCATTTACCAGAATACCTCTGCACGCATGACGGAGACGATTGACGTGACCTGAATAGTCATCGTTTATCAATTGCAGCTGTTTCATTCCTTTACCCCCATTAGTTCAGAACAGAGCCAAAATATCCGCAGGACCGTTCAAGATATAATCCGCGCCTGCATTTTCCAGTTCTTCCTTAGAACCATAGCCCCATAAGACACCTGCGCTGTCGAGATTATTTGCTTTCGCGCCTTCAATATCGTGATAACGGTCACCGATCATGAGAAGTTCGGATCTGTCAGCAACGCCCATATCTTCCAGCAGTTTAGCAATGACATCTTCCTTCTTGCTGATCTTACCGTCCATGGTTGCCGCGCCGAAGAAATCGAAATACTGATACAGATCAAAATGCTTGAGGATCTTTATCGAGAACTCGTAAGGCTTTGAAGTCGCTAGAGCGATCTTCACGCCACGATTCTTCAGTTCGGAGAGCATCTCCGGGACGCCATCGTATACTTCATTTTCAAACAAGCCGGTTACGCTGAAATTCTCCCTGTAATACTTTATCGCCAGGTCTGCCTGCTCTTTCGAGAAACCGAAGAACGTCATGAAAGAATAATCCAGAGGAGGTCCGATAAAAGGATAGAGTTCAGTCCTGTCCTTAACTTCGATATCAAACTTCTTCAATGCATACATGACCGAATTGGTAATTCCGATGGCGGGATCGGTCAGTGTCCCGTCAAGATCGAATAAGCAGTA
>JAEEGL013867630.1_pt1 | contig 10384 bp, 11 predicted proteins | sample 9134231 | NCBI WGS metagenome assembly JAEEGL01 (sample SAMN16246548, study PRJNA631951) | gut metagenome | biome: gut microbiome; feature: rumen; material: fiber-attached | host: Bos | place: Iran: Karaj | collected 2018-10
TCATTGAGATACACAATGTGCAATCTTGTCAAGACTATCAGAGGCAAGGACGTTGAGGACTTGAGGGCTACACTCGTAAAGGAGACCGAGGTTATTGACGACTTCGATAAGACCCTCCCGAACTTCCGTCTCCACGGAATGAACAGGCCATTTGTCAAGTACTTCCTCGCTCGTATCACTTCATACATTGAAGAGGGAAGCGGAATGGGCAATCATTTCGTGGACTATATGAGAAATCCGAATCGCAAACCTTTCGAGGTTGAACACATTTGGAGTGAGCATTTTGAATGGCATACGGACGAGTTCAAGCAGAACGACGAGCTCAAGGATTGTCGCAACACGATTGGCGATTTAATCCTGCTGCCGAATGGCGTCAATCAGTCGTATGGTGATATCCCCGTCGCCGAGAAACTCCCTCACTATATCAAGGAGAACCTTCTTGCGCAATCATTCTGTGAAGCCACTTACGAGAAGAATCCAACCTTTAAGGCGTTTATCAAAGAGAAGGGTCTCCCTTTCAAGCCATACACGGACTTCAAGAAGAAAGATATACTGGAACGCTGCTCTTTGTACGCAGCGATAGCCAACCATATTTGGAACAAATCTTTGGAATAATCTATCGGAGGTGTTATGAAATACCGCAATCTATACATTAGCCCTAAGTACTCTCAAGAAGAGAAGGTCTATTTTGGGAATGTCTCAGGAGTACCTGAAATACAAATGATTGAGGCGGCGACTATTGACGATTTTGAGCGGCTCTTCCACGACGCTGTTGACGATTATCTATCGGCAAAGCAAGAGCGTGCTTCAAAGAGGAGATTTCGTTGGCTGTATTTCGTATTACCACTGATAGCCCTGCTTGTTGTAGCCCTCCTTACTTGTCCTGATAAGAGCAAACACGCAGAAGTATTAAAGGACAAAATGGGTTCTGTCTTAAATGAGCAACTTATCGGTGAAAACCCTGAGGGATTAGAGGTTCTTGGTGTAGCCCTTATCAATGGATTAGTAGGGCAGTATATCAAGAACTATATTTCCGTTGAGGACTATGCCCTGTTCAGTGTGGGGAAATCTCATATCGGGGGTGAAAATGATATCGTCTCAATAGGTGCATTCGGGCACATTTTTTCAGTGTCGAGGGAGACTTTGAAAAAACGGTTGAACGAAAGCGAGGAGTTCCAAGAACTCAAAGATATGTTTTAGTTGAACTTGCGGATAGGCATTCAATATGGAAACCAAGGAAATCAACTTTGAGCAGGACATAGAGGCGTATCTCCTTCAGGAAGGTGGATACGTCAAGGGCAATCAAGCGACCTATGACAAAGCAAAGGCGATTGATATGCCTGTGCTCATTTCGTTCATAGAGAAAACACAGCCGAAGGTATGGCAGCGTTACAAGAACGTCTATGGGGAGCAGAGCGAGCGGCAACTGTACACGATATTCCAACAGAACGTCGCAGACAATGGCCTAATCCACGTCCTACGCTACGGCATTAAGGACAGAGGTATGGAGTTGCGTTTCGCTTACTTCAAGCCCGCGTCTAACCTCAACGACGACCTCGTGGCCAAATACAAGGCTAATATCCTGACGGAGACGCGTCAGTTCGCTTACTCGACGCAGAACCACAACACTATTGATATGGTTCTCTCGCTGAACGGCATTCCTATCGTAGCCATTGAGTTGAAGAACCAACTAACAGGGCAATCCGTCGGCAACTCCAAGCGGCAGTTTATGTATGACCGCGACCCTAAGGAGTTTATATTCCACTTCAACAACCGTATTCTTGTCTATTTCGGGGTTGACCTGTATGAGGTGGCAATGACAACGGAACTCAAAGGCGAGAATACATACTTCCTTCCCTTCAACCAAGGAAGCAACGGCGCCGGATCCGTCGGGGACGGCGGTAATCCCGCCAATCCCGACGGATACGCCACCTCTTACCTTTGGGAACGTGTCCTGTCTCGTAAAATGCTTCTATCCCTTCTGCAGCGATACATTTCCAAGGAGGTAAAGACCACCGTTTCATTGGTGAACGGAAAGCAGGTCAAGAAGACCACTACCCGCCTTATCTTCCCTCGATACCACCAACTTGACGTTGTGGAGAAACTCGTTGAGGACACGCGCAGCCGTAAGGAAGGCAAGAACTACCTTATCCAACACTCCGCAGGCTCGGGCAAGTCCAACTCTATTGCTTGGCTGACGTACAGGCTTGCGTCCCTCCACAACGACGAAGACAAGGAAATGTTCCAATCGGTGTTTGTCATTACAGATAGGCGTGTCTTAAATCGGCAACTCCAGGAAACTATTCTCGGCTTCGAGCACCTCGAGGGGCAGATTGCGACCATTACCGACAAGGACAACTCTTCCGTCCTGAAAGACGCTATCAACGACAAGCGGCGGATTATCATTACAACACTTCACAGATTCCCGCTCATATACAAGGAACTCGACAACCACAAAGGAAAGAAGTTCGCTATTATCGTAGACGAGGCTCACAGTTCCCAATCAGGCAAGTCTGCCGAGAAACTCAAGGCTGCTCTTGCGGATACCGACGAGTCGTTGAGGGAAATGGCCGAGATTGAAGGTAAGACCGAGGAGGAACTCAAGGACGATATGGACGTTATGACCGACACCCTCCTCACCCAAGGACAGCATAAGAACGAGTTCTTCTACGCATTCACAGCAACGCCGAAACCGAAGACCCTTCAGACCTTCGGGGAAATCGTCGGACGAGGTGAGGACGGTCTTCCGAAATACAGCGCCTTCCACCACTACTCTATGCGTCAGGCAATCGACGAAGAGTTCATAATGGACGTCCTGCAGTACTATACCCCTGTTGAGACCTCCTACCAAATCGCCAAGGCAATCAAGGAGAATCCCGAGTATGAGGAACCACCGGCAACCAAGGCTATTAAGGCATATCACGATAACCACCAATACGTCATTGACCAAGCCGTTGAGGTAATCGTCGAGAAGTTCAGGGAAATCACCCTCAATAAAATCGGCGGCAAGGCAAAGGCTATGGTCGTATCGGCGTCCCGCGCTCACGCTGTCAGGTACTACCTCTCTATGAAGGACTATTGCGCCAAGAAGGGATACGACGACGTGCGTCCCCTTGTCGCTTTCTCAGGAACCGTGAAGTATCAGGGCAAGGAGTACACGGAGCCTCAACTCAACTCCACAAGTGAATACAAAATCAGCGAAGCTGCTCTTCCGCTCTACTTCGCGTCGGATATGTTCAATATCCTGATTGTGGCGGAAAAGTATCAGACGGGATTCGACGAACCGCTCCTGCACACTATGTTTGTCCTTAAGGGGTTGAAGGGAGTGAAGGCCGTGCAGACTCTATCACGCCTGAACCGCTCCTGCAGGGGCAAGATAGACACCTACGTCCTCGACTTCAACAATACGGCAGAGAGTATCAAGGCGTCCTTCCAACCGTTCTACGAGGATACGCTCTTGGGCGCTCCTGTGGACGTGAACGTTGTATACAAGTACCTAAACGAATTGAATACCTACCACCTTTGGAGCCAAGCCCAAATTGAGGCCGTTTACGACGTTTACAAGTCCGAGCAGGGAAACACCTCCCTTGGCAAGTTATCGTCGCTCTACAAGCCGATTTTGGCCGATTTTGAGCAGATTGACGAGGAAGACAGATTCAAGGTTCGTTTCCTTGTCCGTGCATTTGTCAGGTTCTATGCTTATATGGCTCAAGTCGTTAGGACGTTTGACAAGGAACTGTTCAAGACCTATATCTTCTGCGACTACCTGTTCAAACTCCTACCCAAGAATCCGCACGAGAAGGTTGACCTTGACAACAAACTCTCCCTCGAGCACCACCGCTTCGAGGTGCAGCCGACAGGCAGCATTGAACTCAAGCCTACAACGGAGGACAAGACAATCAAGGGAGAGAAAGGCGGCTCAGGGAAGAAGCAGGACGAGAAGAGAGACCTCCTTGCCAATATAATTGACAAGATTAACATTATGTATGCGGGGCAGTTCACTGAGGCTGACAGGGTGATTGTTGAGACTATCTACGACAAGTTCAAGGCAGAGGGGAAGAAGTTGAAGAAGCAGGCAAAGAACAGCGACGTCAATATGTTCTCCCAAAACATATTCCCCGAGGTCTTCTCCAAGATTGCTCAGCAGTGCTACGTCGAGCAAATGGACGCCTTCGCCAAACTCTTCGAAGAGCCGACGTTCTACAAGCGGGTCTGCGAGGAAATGGGAAGGGCAATGTACTTCAACTTCAAAAACGGAGAGTAATCAATAAACCATACTGTTATGACGGAAGAAGAACAAATAGTTGTTAAAGCCGAGAAGGGAAAAGAAGGATACTACGTTGAGAAGTTAGATATCTCGCATATCCCCGACGACGACGCTTTGTGGGATTTTCTCGACGAGACAGGAGCGCGGCTTTTGTCGCCAGATTGGAAAGAAGGCTACATTGTTGAGCATAATCGAGAGTTATGGCTTTTTTTCTCCGATTGGGAAGAAATAGAGGAAGAGTACGAGGAGGTTCTCGTGGACGCATTAAAGAAATACGGTTATTTGATTGACGACGAGGGCAACGTTGTAAAGTTGTACGTCGTTCGGTTATAACCGCCGAGGTGGCAGTTTAACATTTTAATCAAAACTATCCCATTTCATTGATAGTAGAATCAAGCCTGTAAGTGTTAAACAGGCACGAACTTAAAATTGCACATTCAACGTATGGTAGACGACACAATCCAATACAGAAGGTACAACGCCTGTATCTGTTCCTTCTTGACAAGCGGGTTAACGGGGGTGTTGAGGTATCGGTTCGAGAAGGTGGGCAATGCCCGCGTGTTTTATCCTTATGTTCTCGACGAGCAGTTCGACCGTTTCAACAAGGGACAAGGCGTTGTCCCCACGGAACGTTGCAAGGATAAATCAAGCCGTACCTATGCTGATTGGGACAAGTTCCTCCTGTGCTTCCACCCTGAAGGGAAGGTAGATAGAATGTGCGATTATCTTGTCTATATCGCCGACGGAAAGGCGGGATATATTCCTTTGAGCGGGGAGATACAAACCTCTAAGCCAATCGACACTCTCAAGGACAAGAGCGGCTCATACATTGATATACAAACAACGCTGCTGAAGGATTTGTCCCGTGCGAGCAATGAGTTCAACGGCTACTCTGTCTATTACAGGAATAAGTTTGAGAAGGGGGCGTTTACCATTTATAAGCAGCCTGTTCCATTCGAGGTTCTGTATCCAATACTCAAGTCAGGAGCCTTCACCAAGGAAGCCCTGTTTATCAAGTATACGCTAAATGTAGCCTCAACGTTCAAGGCTGAAGAAGTGAGCAACTATTTGGATATGAACCGAAAACGCTTTATAAATGGCGTATCTCGACATTGGAAGCTGGACGGTGCCACAGATATCCTGAACAAAGAGTGGTGTTTCCATACGCGGCTCTTGTTCGAGCAGATTGCCAAGCAGAAGCTTAGCAAGAAGCAGTCCCATTTGGTTGAAATGATATTGGGGTACTGCAATAACAAGTTGAAAAAAACAGATTCGGCGAGCGGAAGAGGGGGCGTCCCACACCTCTCCTTCTTCAAACAGACTATTGACGTCAAGAAACTATATGCTGCATTGATTAAGGAAGGCTTCATTTCAGAAGATACGGGCGAAGAGAACTTTACCTATTATATGACGGGAAAGGGAGACGTTGTTCCTACTGAAAAGATTGTATGGTATAGTTCCAATGCAAAACTGACTTATCTTATCTATTCTATAGAGGGCTATGGCAACTGTGAGTGGAGCGTGGTCTCCAAGATATTCCGCAGTTCGCAAGCAGGCGAAATCTTTGCCGATAGCCTGAGAACGTCGTTCCATAAGTCTTATCATTATTCCTCCAAGGAAACAAATAAGAAGTATTTCCTTGAGTTTATGAACAATCTCTAACGAGAATACCTTCTTTTTTTGGCTCAGCCGTCCCATTGGGGCGGCTTTTTTTTGATTACGTTTGATTACGCAGAAATAACCGTAATACACCGTAATCGTCTTATTAATAATAATATACATATCTTTGCAAAAACGAAACATAATAGTATAACTAAAAAGGTATATGATTAAAACAGTTAAAAACCGCAAGGGCGTCAAGGTTACGCTGCTTGCGAGCAAAAGCAAAAGAGTTTCTAAAAACGCAAGACGCGAACGCGTCTTCCAAATCGACGGAATGCCTGGGTACTTCACAGGCGGTACTATCAACGGAGAGAAGATTAACATAATCTACTCCGTAGAACACCCTTCTATCGAATCGGGCCTTGATAGGGTACGATTCCAAGTCTATGACAATGCCGATAAGTCCAAGATTGTCGCAAAGAACTTTGAAAAGGTCTCTGCGCTTGCATTGGAATACTTCGGTGTAAAGGTCTATTGTTATAACGAAATCGCAAAAAAGAACAGCAAGCAAGCGTCCCCAAGCGTCAGTACGGCTGCCTGTACTCTAACTAAGCAGTCTCGTTGCGGTTTCAGGTCGTTATTTAAGGTGCTCTTCGAGCGGCTCAGAGAGAGGAGGGCGGTATGAGGTAAACAAGAGTATGCTATTGACGCCAATATCAAGGATAGTTCGATAGCGTGATATTCAAATCAACCTAGAAGTCAGGGTAAGGCGTCGCCTTGAGTTCTCTCCTTCACCTCAGGGCAAGTAGCCCTATCTCCCAATCATTTACATTTATCATAGCGCATAGAGGTGCGTTCAGGGGGATTATGCGCTCAATTAAAATATTATCGCCTATGGAAAAGGCAATCAAGGACGACGCCCAAGTGTCCGTAAACAAGGGCAATCAAGAAAACACTCTCCTTTCTCTAAAAGAGGTGGTTGAACTAATCAATCAAAACACTTCACTCGAGATAGACGGGAAAAATGCCGAAGTATCATTAAAAAGAGAAGGGTTGAAGATAGCACTAATCTATGCGCGTTTTTGTGTTTTCTATTATGACGAAGAAAACAAGGACGGCACATACAGAGTCCGTTGGTGGCTGGATTATGTTAATGATTACAATGTCGAGGACGCTTTTGACATTGTTGACGAGTTGAACAATGTGGCTTCATTGCTTGAACGGAATGGCGTTAGGATAGAAGAAATAGTTGATAATTAATGATATTCAGAAGAAAATGAAGAAACTCAAAAGAAATTATCTTACCCTCTTAGGTATGGTATTCGAGACATTAATAAGTGTCGATAAAAAAGAACTTGGACTCACAAGAGATAAAGAAGTCGAAATTCTCAATGATATTTGGGAAAATAGGAAGTCTATTATCGCTACTTTAAACGGCTCTCAAGCAGAGAGGGTAATGTTTATGTACACCTTGTATGAGAACAAGGTAGTATTCGAGGCTTTCAATCTAAGCGAACTATCATTCTCTTGGAATGACCTTTCTTCAAAGTTTGTTGACAGTTCTGAAAGCGGATATGCAGTAGTATTAGTATCCGATACCTTAAAGAGCGTTGGTTCGCGTCTATTCTTGGAAAAGGATTTAAACTCTGCTTACGTCGCAGGGTGTGCTCTTATGTCGAAATGAATAAGCCTGATTATCAGTTCTATGCCATTCCGAATAGCGTGTTCGAGTGTAGGCAACTCTCGTCTGACTCGAAACTCCTGTTTGGCCTCCTTCGCGGGAGGGAATACTACCTCGCCTCCAAGGGCGACTGCTCTTGGGGCGGGTGGTTCCCGACCACCTATGCGGCATTGGCGTCTGTTCTTGGGAAATCGACCGAGAGCATTCGTAAGAAATACATACCCGAACTTGTCGCTGCAGGATTGATAGAGAAAGAAACCGAACAGGGGTTCGATAGGAGGCAATGGATACCAAAGAGAACTTGTCAGTTCAGGATTAAGTGGGATTATATTATCAAAAAACAATAACAATGTATAAATCAAAGAAATACGTTTGGCAGAAAGACCGTCAGTATCGGTCTTGGGTGCCCTGTGTTGACGTTGAGGTGTTTCGTAAGCGGGTCAAGGCTTTGGCCGACTCTGAGAATTGGAACGACAAGCGGTTCGAAACAGACTTCTTCTCTCAACTCTACGGTAGAACTTCGCTAACCGACGAGGAGTATGAGACGTTGGTGAAAAGGATTGCTGCGTTTTTCGACCTCCCGTTCTAAAGATTTATTATTTCAGTAATACTTTAACATTATTTTATTAACTTTGCAATGATTACAGAGCGTCAGAGAGAGGCCTATGCCAAGTTGCTCGGTCAGTTGGGGGAAATCGCCTCGACTGACACCGACGCTGTACTTGACGCTCTGTACACCCTTGCAACGTGTGCCATTGAATACAAAGATTATAAAGACAATGAAAAATCAAAGAGATTATTATAACAGGAGAACCCTTGAAGGGAAAAGGGTATGTACGATTCTGACTCGTGTCAGCAAAATTGAACAGGCAAATGGCCTTGAGGTGCAAGAGAAGACTTGTATGGACTATGCGGTACGGAACGGGATTGAAGTGGACGGAGTTATAAGGTGTATTGGCAAGGGGCAAGAGTCCGCTCAAGACATATTCTCGTACATAGCCAATCATAAGCAAGTGAACACCATACTTGTTTATTCAAATGATAGACTTACTCGGCTCCCTGAAGTGCTACGTGAGATACAAGCGTTTCTTAAAGTAAAAGGCGTCGCTGTCATATCTGCTACGGACGAAAATGTAGACTGAACGGCTATATGAAAAAGACAAAAGGAGCATACGATAGGACAACACCTAAGGGTAAGAGAGTTTGTCTGATATGGACAAGGGTGAGTACAAAAGAACAGGCCGAGAATAACCTTTCCCTCGAGACTCAAGAAAAGGCCTGTCAGGAGTTTGCCAAACGAAACAGCATTGAGGTTGACAAGGTAATGGGGCAAACCAACGAGAGCGCCAAGACCGAGGGAAAGAAGTTCAAGGAAATGATTACCTATGCGGTAAAGCAAAGGCATATCAACACGATACTTGTCTACTCTTACGACAGGTTTTCCCGGAGTGAGGAAGGAATAGCGACAAGAGCAATGCTGAAAGCAAAAGGCATTTCTTTGGTTTCTGCCACTCAACCCATTGACGACGACAACATTTCAGGCGCACTTATGCAGAAACTGATTATGCTATTCAATGAGTTCGAGAACAATCTCCGCAAAGACAAGTGTACTGCAGGAATGATAGAGTGCTTGGAAAAAGGGGATTGGTTCTCGCAGCCCCCTATGGGATACTCCAAAAGAAAGGATAGTCCGAACAAACACGAACTCTATATCAATGAGACGGGAGAACTGCTTGCCCAAGCGTTCAAGTGGAAGGCAACAGAGGAAATCCCTGATACCGAGATTTGTCGCCGCCTCAACGCTCACGGCCTAAAAATGTACAAACAGCGCCTGAGCGAGGTCTTCCACAATCCGTTCTATTGCGGTAAAATCAAGCACGCCCTGTTAGGCAAAGACAGTGAGGGCAATGACAGGATAGTCCAAGGCAATCACCCGCCGCTCGTGGACGAGGCGACGTGGAACAAGGTGAATGGTCTTCAAACCCATATCGGCTATACCCAATCCAAAGAGCCGGAACTATTTCCCCTGAACAAGCACGTCGCCTGTCCTAAGTGTGGGCGACACCTTACAGGCTATACTGTGAAAGGGCTTCAGTACTACAAATGCAGCCACAAGGACTGCAGGGTCAATGTGAGTGCAATGGAACTGCACTCCAAGTATCGCCACCTTCTGAGAGACTACTCCGTTCCGTCGCCGCTCCTTCCCATTGTTGAAGATATGGTAAAAAGCATTCTTAAGGAACGAGAGGAGTATCAGTTCAATGAGGCCACAGAACTGAAAGCCCGTAAGACAAACCTATTGACCCTGCTCAAACAGGTTATGCTCCGTTACGGAAAAGGCGAAATCAAGACTGACGTCTATGAGACGACGAGAGAGGAAATCGACCAGGAACTCGCCGATATTGACGCTGTTCTCGAAAAGGAGTTGACGAAAAAATCTAACTTGGACAACCTCGCCCGAGAGGCGGCTTTAACTGCCTGTAAGTTAGACGATTTGTGGGCTTATGGAACTTTCGGAAATCGTCAGAAAATCCAAAATCTTGTGTTTCCAGAGGGTATAGTTTGGGAGCATACAAATCGAGAAAATCTAACCAAAATCGAGAATGAAGCCTTTCGCGTAATGCGTTCAATATCAGACAGTTTCAAAAACGAAGAGACAAAAAAAGAGGAAAAATCTTTCGATTTTTCCTCGGTAGTAGCGGGGGCAGGACTCGAACCTGCGACCTCCGGGTTATGAGCCCGACGAGCTACCGACTGCTCTACCCCGCGATGTGGATTGCAAAGGTAGGGATTTTTTTTATATTTGCAATATGGAAATCAACAATCTGGAAAAA
>JAEEGL015261203.1_pt1 | contig 10384 bp, 7 predicted proteins | sample 9134231 | NCBI WGS metagenome assembly JAEEGL01 (sample SAMN16246548, study PRJNA631951) | gut metagenome | biome: gut microbiome; feature: rumen; material: fiber-attached | host: Bos | place: Iran: Karaj | collected 2018-10
AAAATGAGTCAAATGAGGAAATATATAATCAAATTTTCAATATTTTAAAACAAATTTAGTAGATAGTTTGACAAATTAATAATTTGATTGTATAATCCAGTATATAAATAAAATAGAGGTAGCGATGCAAATGAGTACAATTTGGAGAAGGCATTCAATGAAGAATTGGAAAGGTAACCATCGCCGAATGGATATATAAGGCATTATATATTCATGGGGCTATAGAGAATATCTATATCACTCCCACATTATAATGATGTGGAGGCGCTAGTTTTATGTTTTTTAGTGAATGTATAATAAGGCGCCGTAAGGTGCCTTTTAATTTATAAATTAATTTTTTGGAGGATCTTATGGAATTAAAAATTGGAAGTTTTACTTGTAGCGAGCTTGCTAAAAAATATGGTACACCATTATATGTTTATGATGAAGCATTAATGAGACATATTATTAGACTTTACAAAAATAATTTAGTATCTGATAAGTTTGATACTCTTGTATTATTTGCATCAAAGGCATTTGCTTGTATGGCAATGTATAAGCTTGTACATGAGGAAGGAATTGGATCTGATGTTGTATCAGGAGGAGAGCTTTATGCAGCTCTAAAATATCAAGATCCAGATAAAATATATTTCCACGGAAATAATAAAACAATGGCTGAAATTGAAATGGGAATAAATGCTGGAGTCAATTTTGTATGTGATAATCTTGGTGAGGCAATGATGCTTGAGGAAGCATCTAATAGACTTAAAAAGAATGTTAATGTTTTATTTAGATTAAATGTTGGTGTTGAAGCACATACTCATAAATTTATTGTTACAGCACACGTTGATTCTAAGTTTGGTATGCTTATATCATCAGATGATTTAAAGAAATCAATTGATATTGTAGAAAAATCAAAATATTTAAATCTTGCTGGATTCCATTCACATATTGGTTCACAAATATTTGATCCTAGTGGATTCTATGCCGCAATAGATAAAATAATTGAGTTCTTAAAGGGATTTGATAAAAAACTTATCCTAAATATTGGTGGAGGATATGGAGTTAGATATACTGATGAGGATAAACCTATTCCATATGATGAAATATCAAAAATGCTTATTAAACATACAGAAGAGGCATTAGAGAAAAATAATGTTTCTATTAAGGCTTTAGTTATTGAGCCAGGACGTTCTATAGTAGGTGAGGCTGGTTATACATTATATACAGTTGGTAATACTAAAAAGACTCCTAATAGACAATATTATTTCATTGATGGAGGAATGGCTGATAATATTAGACCTGCATTATATCAGGCTAAGTATGATGCAGTAATTGCTAATAAATTGGATGCCCCTAAAACAGAGGTTGTAACTTTGGCAGGTAAATGCTGCGAAAGTGGAGATTTAATAATTGAAGATATTAAAATGGCAAAGGCAGAGCGTGGAGATATAGTTTGTGTATTTACTACAGGAGCTTATGGATATTCAATGTCTAGCCATTATAATAAGGCACAAACACCTGCCGTAGTATTTGTCAATGGCGACAAGGATAGACTTGTAATTAAACGCGAGTCATACGAAGATTTATATCGTAATGACTGTGAATAAAAAAGGATAAAGGAAGGTAATTATTATGTTAAAGATTGAAGGTTCAATAGTAGCACTTGTAACTCCATTCAATGCGGATGGAAGTGTTAATTTAGAAAAGTTAGGAGAGCTTATTGAATTCCATATTAAGAATCATACAGATGCCTTATGTATATTAGGTACAACTGGTGAAGCTTCAACTATGGAATTTAGTGAGGAGGAAGAGGTTGTACGTTATGCAGTTGAGCGTGCTTCAGGACGTATTAAGATTATCGTTGGAAGTGGATCAAACTGTACAGCTACTGCTGTAGAGTATACTAAGAAGTATGGTAATATGGGAGCTGATGCCCTTCTTGTAATTACTCCTTATTATAATAAGACTAATGAAAGTGGTATGATTAAGCATTTTACAACAATTGCTGATGCATCACCAAAGCCAATTATTATGTATAATGTACCAGGAAGAACAGGATGTTCTATCTCTGTTCATGCAGTAGAGGTATTATCAAAGCATCCTAATATCATTGGTATTAAGGAGGCTTCTGGAGATCTTACATATGCAGGTAAGATCGCAAGATATTTAAATGATAATTTTAGAATGTATTCAGGAAATGATGATATTGTAGTACCATTACTTTCACTTGGGGCTTCAGGAGTTATTTCTGTTTGGGCCAATATTATGCCAGAAACAGTTCACAACATGGTTATGGATTATTTAAATGGTGATGTTAAGAAGGCTCGTGATACTCAATTAAAGTATTTAGATTTAATTCATAATTTATTCCTTGAAACAAACCCTATTCCTGTAAAGGCAGGAATGAATTATCTTGGATTTGGAGTAGGACCATTAAGATTACCTCTTGATGAAATGTCTCCTGCAAAATTCGAGATATTAAAGACAACACTTGATGAGATAAAGGGGAGAATACAATAATGATTAATGTCGCATTAGTTGGCTATGGAGCCATGGGACAAATGGTTCATAAGAATTTTAGTGATGATATGAAGCTTGTTGGTAAGGTTTCATTAGGAGAGCTTACTTCATTATATGAAATTAATGAGAAGATTGATGTGGTAATTGATTTTTCTAACCCTGCAAATCTTGATATGATTATTGATTATTGTACAAAAAATCATACTCCTGTTGTAATTGCTACAACAGGATATAGTGATGAGCAGAAGGCTAAAATAAAGGAATTATCAAAGTCAGTTCCAGTTTTATGGTCATCAAATTATTCTCTTGGAGTAATATTATTAAATAGACTTGTTCGTGAAATTACACCAATATTAAAGGATTCATTTGATATTGAGGTAATTGAAGCACACCATAATAAGAAAATTGATGCTCCATCAGGAACAGCTAAGATGCTTGTCAAATCAATTGAAGAGGCTGGAGAGTTTAAGGTTGTAAATGGACGTAGTGGTGTTTCTAAGCGTGAGCCTTATAAGGAAATTGGAGTACACGCAGTACGTGGTGGTACAATTGTTGGTGAGCATGAGGTTATATTTGCTGGAAATGATGAAATTCTTACATTAAAGCACAGTGCTCAGTCAAAGGCTATTTTCGCTGTTGGTGCTATTAAGGGTGCAAAGTGGTTACTTGATAAGAGTAATAATCTTTATAATATGGAAGATGTATTATTTGGAAATAAGTAATAAAATTGGGCTTTTAATAGCCCTTTTTTTAAATACTATATTAAAATTTGAAAAAATATTGTATAATTTAATTAAATTATGTTAATTGGAGGTGCCCATATGGCATTTGGTAAAAAGAAAAAGAAGAAATTAGAGAATACTGAATCACAAGAAAAGGTAGAGGTAAAAGAGGAAGCATCTGTAGATAATGCTTCTGAGGAGGAGCAAGAGGCTCCTACTCCATCTCGTGAGGTTTTAAGAAAGGAAAATGGTCCGTTTAAAGGACTTGGATTTGTATTCAAGATAGCAGGTGCTGCACTATTACTTGCAATATTTGTAACAATGACTTTTAATTTTGATGATGCACAAATGATGATTATCACAGTTACTGGAGCTTTTATTTCAATTCTATGTGTAGCAAGATTTATATTCTACATGCTAAAGAGAAAGACTTATACTAAATGGTTTAAGATTATGAATCTAGTTGAGGTTATTCTAGATGGTGCTTGTGGATTATTCCTATTAATCGGAGGAATATATTATCAAAGCCACTCAGATGACCAAGGAAAGTTCATTGAGTTTATGCAGGATTATTATAGATTCTTTGTAGGAGCTGTAATTTATTTACGTGGAGCATTACATTTCTTTGCGACTGCATTCTTTAAATCAAAGTCAACTATTTATAATTATTTTGTAAATCTTGTGTTTGTAACACTTGGTACATTCTGCTTAGCTTATGATTTTACATTAAAGCAACTTGTAATTGTATTACTTGTAGTAATTGCCCTATCTTGCATATATCTTGCACAGGATGGTATTAGAGCTGCTATTAAATATTGGAATGGTGGAGATAATAACGGTCCTAAGAAGAGCAAGAAGAAGGATAAGGAAAAGAATAAGAAGAAGGAAAATGAGATTCCTGCAGGTATTATTGAGCCTGAAACACAGGATCAAGCTATCATTTCTTAATTAAAAACAAAAAAAGTATTGCCAATACTAATTGTATTGGCATTTTTACTTGAAAAAATGAATATTAAACATTATAATAAATAAGTATTTAAATTTTGGAGGAAATAATATGTCAAATTATAATTTTAAGGTTGGAATTATTGGTGCCACAGGAATGGTTGGTCAAAGATTTATTACTTTACTTGCTAATCACCCTTGGTTTCATATAGAGGTTCTTGCAGCTTCTAGTCGTTCAGCAGGAAAGAGATATGAGGATGCTGTAGGAGCTAAGTGGGCAATGGATTCTGAAATGCCTGCATTTGTTAAGGATATGATTGTTAAGGATGCTGAGGCAGATATGGAGGAAATTGCTAAGTCTGTTGATTTCGTATTCTGCGCTGTTAACATGAAGAAGGATGAAATTAGGGCATTAGAGGATAAGTATGCAAAGCTTGAGTGCCCAGTTGTATCTAACAACTCAGCACACCGTCATACAGATGATGTACCTATGATTATTCCAGAAATCAATGCAGATCACCTAGAGGTAATCAAGGCACAAAGAAAAAGACTTGGTACTAAGAGAGGATTTATTGCAGTTAAGTCTAACTGCTCACTACAATCATATGTACCAGCATTAGCTCCACTTTTAGAGTATGGAATTGATAAGGTATTTGTTTCTACATACCAAGCAATTTCAGGAGCTGGAAAAACATTTGAGACAATGCCTGAAATCGTTGATAACTGTATTCCATATATCGGTGGAGAAGAGGAAAAGAGTGAAGTAGAGCCTCTTAAGATTTTTGGTAAGGTAGTAGGAGATAAGATTGTTGATCTTCCTGCATCACAGATGCAAATTAGTGCTCAATGTGTAAGAGTTGCTGTATCTAATGGACACCTTGCTACTGTATTTGTTAAATTTAAGAATAAAAAGCCATCTAAGGATGAAATCCTTGCTAAGTGGAAGGCATATTATGGAGAGCCTCAAACTCTTAACCTACCTTCTGCTCCAAAGCAATTCTTAACTTATTTTGAAGAGGATAATAGACCACAGCCTAAGCTTGATAGAATGCTAGAGGGTGGAATGGGAATTGCTCTTGGACGTTTAAGAGAGGATAATATTTTCGATTATAAGTTTGTAGGATTCTCACATAACACATTACGTGGAGCTGCAGGAGGAGCTGTATTACTTGCAGAGCTTTTAGCAGCTAAGGGATACCTTAACAAGTAATATATATTTTAATAGGAGAGTGTACGATGATTGAACTTGTTAATGTTTCAAAATATTACACATCAAATGGTGTAACAAACAAGGGACTTATTAATATCAATTTAACCCTAAACAAGGGAGAAATCGTAGCTATTACAGGAGAGAGTGGATCAGGAAAGTCCACTCTCTTAAACGTAATAACTAAGGTTGATGCTTTTGACGAAGGAGAGGTTTATTATAAAGGTAATGAAACCTCATATTTTTCAATTGATGATATGGACCAATTTAGAAAGGATAAAATTGGATTCATATTTCAAAATTACAATATAATAGATTCATATACTGTACTTGAGAATGTAATGCTACCACTTATAATAAATGGTTCCTCAAGAACTGAGGCTAAGACTGAGGCTATGGCTATTCTTGAGAAGGTTGGCTTAACAGCACGTATGAAGAACAGGGGATCTCAATTATCAGGAGGAGAAAAGCAAAGATGTGTTATAGCACGTGCCCTAGCCTCTAAATGTGAAATTCTTGCATGTGATGAGCCAACAGGAAACCTTGATTCTAAGACAGGTGAAGAAATTATAAAATTATTAAAGGAAGTTGCCGCTGATAAACTAGTTTTAATTGTTACTCATAATTTTGAACAGGTTAAGGATATAGCTACAAGAAAGATTAAGCTTGATGATGGACAAATTGTTGAGGATTTATTTATAGATAAGTCAACAAAGGAATTAGAGGATCCAAAAGAGGAATTAGATCTTGATTATAAGCCAATAACTAAAAAAACTAATTTTAGAATCTCTTTAAATAATTTAATTTCAACTCCAAAGAAAACATTTTTAATTGGTTTAATATTATTATTTACATCAATTATTGTGTTGTATTTATATCAAGGAATAAGCTTTTCATTTAAAAATAGTATTGATAATGGACAATTAGCGTATTCCGGAGGTGATAAGCTTTTAGCCTCTAAACTTGACCATTCAAGCTTTGATGAGGAAATGCTTGAATCTAGTGGACTTACTTATTATAAAAATGAATTCTATTATGATACAAGTATTAATATTAGAACTTTATCAAAGGATGATTTTTGGTATGGTGGTGGTGCGTATTATGAACCAAATCCAAAGGATTATAAGATGATTTATGGTACAAAGCCACAAAAAGATGATGAATGCATGCTTTTATTTAGTCAAATGTCATATAGTAAGAGTGAACTTAAGGAATTCTGTGATAATGAAATTGTATTTTATACAGACTATTTAGATAATCAAGCATTTTATGTTACAGGAGTCGCTTTTTCTAGCTCTATAAAAGTTTCTGAGCCTGTGATTACAGGAAATGAAATAATCCATTCTATATACAAGACAATGGGAATTATTAATTTATCTAATAAATATGGTACTACTAGTTTTCAATACGATAAGATAAAAATTGATTTATCTACTACAACAAAGATTATTACAAATAATACTTTTAATACATGTAAGCTTTATTATTTTGATAATGTTATATGCGATTTAGAAGATGTTGAAACCTATTCAGAAACTTGCACAAGCATTGAGCTTACTGTTGGAAATGATTTCTTTGATAATATGGAAACCTATGAGGTCGCATTCTACGGAAGCAAGAAGAAGGCTCGTTCATTATTAAAAGGATTAGATGTTTATATAATTGATTGTAAGACCTATACAGATAAAACTAAGATTGAGCTTGTTATGGAGCATTTAGGGGAATATCTAGCCATTGGAGGAGCTACATTAGTTCTTCTAATTGTGTATTTTATTGCATATGCAATTCTTGCTGTTATATTTAAATCAAAATCTGAATCATATAATATATTTAGAACGCTTGGAGTCACAAGAAATGATATGAAATATATTGTGATATTTGAAACAATGATTTCAGTTGTTACCATTTCGATTTTGGCGTATGCTATCGCAAGAATAACAGCTCTATTTGTAGATAATGTGTATGTTTCTATATTTAAGAATATATCATTTGCGATAACATTATTATATTTTGCTGTAATGTTTATTTTAGGATTGCTTCTTGGAAAGAGATTTAATCGTAGGCTATTCCATTTTACTGTAAGAGAAGGATTAAAGCAGGTGAAGTAATATGATTAAGATTAATAATGTTAATAAGTATTTTTATAAGAATAAATCAAATCAAATTCATGTAATTAATAATGCTTCACTTGATTTACCATCAGTTGGTCTTGTAGCACTTCTTGGAGATAGTGGTGCTGGAAAGACAACATTACTTAATGTAATAGGTGGTCTTGATAGATATGAAAGTGGTAATATTTCATATGATGATGTAAGCTTTAATAAATATAAAATGAAGAATGTAGACAAATATCGTAGTGAGCATATTGGATACATTTTCCAGCATTATAATTTATTACCACAAAGAACAGTTTATGATAATCTTGTAACTCAGCTAGATATAATTGATATTACAGACCCTGATGAGCAACAAAAAAGAATTAAATATGCCTTAACAGCAGTAGGATTATATAAATTCCGTAAGAAGCTTGCGGGACAGCTTTCAGGAGGACAAATGCAGCGTGTAGCTATTGCCCGTGCACTTGTTAAGAAAACTAAGATTCTAATTGCTGATGAGCCAACAGGAAATCTTGATTCAAAGAATTCTGTTGAAATCATGAATATTCTAAAAAATATATCAAGCATTGCCTTAGTACTACTTGTAACACATGATAAGCCACTTGCTGAATATTATGCAGATACTATTGTAGAACTTAAGGATGGATGTATTACAAATATTAGAAATACCCAATCTGGTAATTCTGATGCGATTAAGAAAAGACTTGATTACAAGGTTTATTTAGGTGATATGAATAAGATTTGTGATGGAGAAAGGACTAAAACAGTTGTTTATAGTAATGAAGAGAATCCAGATATAAATCTTACATTAATTGAGATTAATGGTACATATTACATTAAATCTAATGTAATGATTAAGGATATTGAAGAAGCCAATGTAGAGCTTGTTGAAGGTAAATATCAGGAAAATGAGGTTAATCAAATTGAAGATAAGTTCAATTTTGATGCCTCATGGTATGATGATACTAAAAAGCCTCATCCATTTAAGAGAATGTGGCATAATCTTAAGGAAGCCTTTATTTCGTTTAAGGCTAAGAATAAGAGAGCGAAGATTTTAAAGGCTGCCTTAGTACTTATAGGTGTAGTTCTTGCGGTATCTTTTATAAGCTTATATGAATATAATACGATTGATAAATCAGATTATATATATGATGATACTTCATATAGATTTAAGAATAGTGACTTAATGAAAAATATGGATAGTTTCGAAGAAATGGAAAAAACTGATTTTTCTATAGGAGATACAATTGGCTTTGATATGGAATATAATATTAATAGCTATAAGTATACAAATGCTCACTTTTATACATATCTTTTCCAATATAAAACAATTGAAGATGATGGACTATTATGGGGTAGTGCGCCTACTGGAAGCTATGATGTTGTCTTAGGTAAGAATATGGCAGATAAAATATTAAAGAAGCTTGGAGCCAAAAGCTATGAAGAGCTTAAATATATGGACTGCACAGATTTTAATATATGCGGTGTTTCAAAAAGAAAAACAGAGGCTATTTATTCCCAAAATTTATTGCTATCAAATGACTCAAATATAGAAAGTTATCTAGATAGTAATCTTACATATTCACAATATGAGCAATATGATGTTGTTTATGGTGAAGATTGTAAGAATTATAATGATGAAACTAAGGCTTTATATGTTCTGTCAGATAATGAATATTATAATTTTACACATGGTGGAACAGATCCTACATCTTTTATGAAGGATTATTATTGCGATTACAATAGTAAAACATACACTGTAGTAGGATTAGCCTGTTATAAGGATTTAGATGGAAACTATGTATTCCCATCCCTTTCATCTAAAAGAGATGATATTCAACAAGGATTTATTGTAAATGATCTTGATATTGTTAAGTATTACAATAGATATTATTCAGCTTATAAAATACTTCCATATGATGCTGGTTTTAATTCGTTTTCTTCAAATATTGAATTAGTAGAAGGAGAATATAAGCCAATTCTTGATGGACATGTAGGTGTAATTTTACCATATACAACAGGTTATAATGTTGGAGATATTTTTTCGTTAAACTATGGAATGTTTAAGAGTGCTATAGTTACTGGTAAATATAAATATAATAGTGTGGCTAAAAGCTATAGATATAAGGATTCAATGTATGTTTCACCTATAGTATATGCTTTAACAGAATTAAGTACTGTTAATTTAAGTATTTATTCAATTAATGATTATGATGAAGAATTATTTGAAGAAATGGGATTTGAATTAAATGATACTATTTATGAGACAGAGATTAAAGATGCCCTAGAGATACAGCAAACAGCTAATAAGACAATATTAATAACTGCCCTAGTTATGGTAGGTATATGTATTATTTATACATATTTTACAATGAGAGCTCATATGATTGCTGATATCTATGAGATTGGAGTTTTAAGAAATATTGGAGCTTCAAGAAGTCGTATAATATCAAGATATGCTATACAGTCGGTTGTATCAGTTTGTACAACGTCTTTATTAGGATATGTCCTTTATACATTAATATATGGTGGATTTAGTCAATATATAAAAAATCTAATTAATCCTGGAAGCTACAATCTATTCCTATCCCCATATCCATATTATGGATTGCTATCATTGTTTGCGATAGGAATTGTATTTGGAACACTTCCAATATTTACTCTTCTTGGTAAGACACCAAGTGAAATTTCAGCTAAATATGATATTTAAAATGGAAATTGGCGCTTTTGCCAATTTCTTTTTTATATAGCAAAATTTTTATAGTTTACAAAGTAATAAATTATGCTATAATTATTTAGTAAGAATTTTTTAATAAGAAATGGAGAAAATTATAATGAAATTAGAAAATGTATCAAAGAGTCGTGTAAAAGCAATATTTGATGTTAAGGCT
>JAEEGL015510857.1_pt1 | contig 10384 bp, 7 predicted proteins | sample 9134231 | NCBI WGS metagenome assembly JAEEGL01 (sample SAMN16246548, study PRJNA631951) | gut metagenome | biome: gut microbiome; feature: rumen; material: fiber-attached | host: Bos | place: Iran: Karaj | collected 2018-10
GTGATGATAAAAGGCACCGAGGATATGAAAGAATACAAGGACTACTTGTTTCATATCAAGCAGTCCTGTATCGGAATGTTACTTGGTCTGCCGGTATGCGCGGCAGTGGGAGCTTTGGTGATGATATTCTAAAAGAATTTCGTATCTTAAATCTATGAAAAAAATACTTCAGGCGGAATACGAAGATCAGACTGCCTGCAATAAAGCCCGCGAAGAAAGTATGAGGGAAGCATTGGAATTTCTTGAAGCGTGGAATTGACCTCATGAACATACGAATTCTGAATCTATATTTATACCACTTATGTAATTAGCCCGTATTTCGGAAGTTTTCTTTCGTATGCGCCGCCTCCATGCGGCGCTTTGGAAAACTTCCTTATAACATCCGTGTCCTGCTGCCGTTTCTCTTTTATGCTATGCTCCACTCCTCCGCCTTCCTACGGATATTGATGAACCTTCGGTACATTCCTTCCTGTGCCATGAGCTCGGTGTGTCTTCCTTTTTGAACAATCCTGCCGTTATCCACAACAAGTATTTGATCGGCGTTCTCTATCGTCGCAAGGCGGTGAGCGATGGTTATAATCGTCTTGCCCTTTGTGAGTTCTGCTATAGCATTCTGTATCAGGTGTTCGTTTTCGGGGTCGATGCTTGCCGTCGCTTCGTCAAGGATAATAATAGGCGCGTTTTTGAGCATCGCTCTTGCTATGGAGATACGCTGCTTTTCGCCGCCCGAAAGCGTGCCACCACCCTCGCCAATGACGGTATCGTAACCGTTCGGCAGCTTCATTATGAAGTCGTGACAGCACGCCTTTTTCGCGGCGTTTATCATGTCCTCTTCGCTTGCATCGGGAGCGCCGAAAAGGATATTGGCCCTTACCGTATCATTGAAAAGGTACACATTCTGAAACACCATGCTTATGTTCTTCAGCAGGCTGTCGCAGGTGAGCTCGCGTATATCGTGACCGCCGACTTTTATGCTGCCATCGTCCACATCGTAGAACCTTGCAAGCAGGCTGCATATCGTAGTCTTGCCCGAGCCCGAAGCACCGACTATTGCGGTGCTCGTCCCTTCGGGAATATTGAAGTTCACGTTGTCGAGTACCTTTCTGCTGTCGTAGCCGTATCCGACATTCTTAAACTCGATATCATAGTTTTTAAGCGTTATATCTCTGCCGTTTTTATCTATCATGTTGTCCTCGCGCTTCAGTATATCAAGCTGGTCGAATGCGTCGGAGATAACGCCTAGGATATGCGAACTGTCGCTTATTGGTTCAAGGCTTGAAAAAATCCCGAATGAGAAGAACACGAACATCAGCATATATGCGAAGGAAAGCTGTCCGGCCGCGCACATCAGGCAGGAAACGAGCCCCATGCACACGGTGCCGCATTTGAGCGCGAAAAGGTGTCCCGCGTTCGAGGGGATGTACCCCCATTCTATTTTCAGGTGTATTCGTTTGCTGTCGGATATAGCCTTGTTTATCGCCGCGGTGGAAGCACCTCTTTGTCCGAAGGACTTGACCACCGGCAACCCCCTTGCATACTCGATGACAGCCATTGTGAGGTCTTGGTTTGCTTGTGCTTCAACGGGGGCGTTTTTGGTGCTGTACTTTGAAACAAGCATGAGAAACAGGAACGATACCGCAGCCGCCACTACCGCCACAAGCGCGATAACGGGCTTGACGAACAGCAGGCAGAGCAGTACGCAGATAAAGTTCAGATATCCGCCGATGAAAGCGTCCGCCATGCGTATGCCCATGTTTTCCAGCGTATTCAGCCCCGAGGTTATCGAAGACAATATCGTGCCGGTGTTCATGTTCTGGAAGTAGCCCAGCGAAACACGTTTCAGGGCGTCGCCCACCGCAAGGCGGTCACGGGCAACAAGCTCGTAGCTTATGGTCTCCTGCAATCTTGCACGAATATAGTCGAACAGGAACCTGAGCAGCACAAGGGCTATGAGCACCGCAAGACTGAGACCTATCCACTTAGTATCGAACCGGGTGCCGTTCATTTCGGAATCTATCAGCATACCCACGGTATATGCTGCCACCATTACCGGCATAGCCGCAAACAAATGAGAAAAGAAGGAGAACGCGAAGCCTGCGAACAGTCTGCCTTTGAATTCGCCGCACCAGTCTATTATTCTTTTCAGCGTCTTAAACAACCTTGACGACCTCCTTTCCTTTAATGACCGAGCGCGACTTCGCGCCGATATGCGCCGCCCACATGGAAGCATAAAGCGAGCTGTTTTTCAGAAGCTCCTTCTGCGTTCCCTGCGCCTCGATACGCCCGTCTTTGAGCAGAACGATATTATCCGCTTTGGCGATGGTCGATAGCCTGTGGGCTATTACCAGCAGCGTCTTACCTTTTGTAAGCTCTGCTATGCTGCGCTGTATCTTGTCCTCATTTTCAGGGTCGGTGAAAGCCGTTGCCTCGTCGAGAACTACGATAGGTACGTCTTTGAGTATCATTCTTGCGATAGCTATGCGCTGTTTTTCGCCGCCCGAGAGCCGCTTGCCCGCTTCGCCCGACTGCGTGTCGTAGCCCTGTGGCAGCTTCATTATGAAATCCTCGCACTGCGCAGCGCGCGCTGCAGCTTTTACTTCTTCGTCCGTTGCAGACGGTCTGCCAAGGCGTATATTCTCCATGACAGACGTGCGGAAAAGGAAATTGTCCTGCGCCACATAGCTGATATAACCGGACAGCTGTGAAAGGGGCATATTCTTTATGTCCACGCCGCCGATCTTGACCGAGCCGCCCGTTACGTCCCAGAAGCGAGCAATCATCTTGGCGACTGTGGATTTACCGCCGCCCGAGGGCCCCACAAGCGCCGTGAAGCTTCCCTGTGGGAGCACAAGATCGATGCCGTGAAGCACCTCATCCTCGTCTTTGCCGCTGTACGAAAAGCGCACGTTTTCAAGGCTGATGTCGAAGCTTTTTACATCAGCCCGGCTCAGCGGTTCCGGGAGTTCCTTCATTTCAAGATAGCCCATAAGCTCCAGCACAGTATTTTTTAGCTGGCGCATATTTTCGGAGAATACCTCCAGCTTAGCCAGCGACCCGACCATAGATATGGACATCATCACCGCAAGGGCAGCTTCGGCTGCCGTCACGCTGCCTTGAGTCCACAGGTAAAGGCTGATTGGCAGCACGCCGACCATTGTCGAGGGAAAGAGCGCGAAGGCAAGCTTCATCGTCACCCACGTTGACTTCATCCACTTTACGACGAAAGTCTTGTAGTCGTTGATGGCGCCCGAAAATTTCTCGTAGGAAACGCCCGTCCGCCCGAAAGCCTTGATGACCTCTATGCCCTCGATATACTCGACTATCGCGCTGTTCATATACGAATTCGACTGATTATACTTGTCAAAATTCTTGCCGCTTATCTTGAAGGTCAGACCCATACAGATAAACGCCACAGGAAACGTCGCAAGTGCCGCAAGTGCGATACGCCAGTCTATCACAATAAGTGCGATAAAGCTGACTACCGGCAGCACAATATGCCCCGAGCCCTCAGGCACCATGTGCGCAAGCGGCGGCTCCATATTCTCGGTCTTATCTACTATGATGTTCTTTATCTCGCCTATCGAGTGATCCTGCACCGTGCCGAGTGGTGCGTGCAGAAAGCGGTCGGCTATGCGCCTGCGTATGCTTTCAAGCACCTCGTAAGCCGCAGAATGTGACAACGCCGTCGAGAACGAAAAGCAGGCGACCTTTACTGCGAACGCGGCAAGCGCTATCATGCACCACATTGTGATACACGCGCTGTCTGCGGTGCTTGCCACAAACTCGCCTATCACGCGGTACATACAATAAAACGGCACAAGTCCGCTGGATATGCTAATGACTGAAAGAATCACCGACCATATCATTTTCGGCTTGCAGTTTTCGGCGAGTCCGAGCATCTGCCCGAACCAACCCTTTTGTTTACTGTTCATCAATATCTTCCTCCGTTTCACGGAAACTGTTCCGGTATTCAAGCGGCGTTCTGCCCATTACGCTCTTGAACGCCGCCGAGAATTTGCCCGCGTTCTCATAGCCTAACGAAAGCGCAATATCACCTATCCTCCTGCTGCGGTTGCGCTTCAGAGCCGTCGCCGCGAGGTTCATGCGGTAGGTTTTCATGTAGGCGTAGATCGGGCTGCCATAAACCCCCGAAAAACACTTTTTCAGTTGCGCCGTCGATATATCGAAGCGCTCTGAAAGCTCGTCTATCGTGTAGAAGTGCTCAGGCGATGATGTCATTAGCTTGTGTATGGCGCGCACCTTCTCCACCTGCGAACGGTAGAAATAGGGACGTTCGTCGGTGTTCGCGAAAATTTCCAGAGCGTCGAGGAACAGCAGCAGTTCAAGCACCTTGATGCGGAAATAATCCGTTCTGATCTTCTCGGGAACGCTGTAAAGCTCCGAAAAGATGTGCGATATCTCGGGGGCTTTTGCAAGAACGAATGGCGTATCGCGGTCACAGTATTTCTTCGCGATCGCTTGCAGATCGACGGGAAACGCAGGCATAGCCTTACGTATGCTCTCCTGCGCCGAACCAAGCTCAAAGCCTATCGTCAGCCCGTAATAATGGTCGAGAGGAAAGAACGAACTACCGTTGTTGTGCGAGCCGTCATCGATACGCATGTCACCCGCCGAAAGAAAGCAAGAGCCTTTTTTGCCCGCGCTTGTTTCAATGCGTCCCTCGCGGCAGTGGTCGATACACAGAATATCCGGCGCGTGAAAGCTCGATTCACACTCCCTCATGTGGAACCTGTCGTAGATGATGTACACCCCTTCAAACACAGGATACACGGTCATTATACCCTCGCCGGTTTCGTTCGACACGCGCATAACGTGGCTGCTTTCTATCCGCGAAAGCTCGGTCACAATGTTTTCAAGGTCAATGGGCTTGTTCTGCTGCATGAGTTCCCTCCGTTCGTCTGCTATATCTTACTACACTTTGCTCTGTTTATCAAGCGCCATTCGGCTTGTTTTGCTCCATTCGGATAACGAATTAAAAACAGTTAGCATCGACTAACTCTGTTGATATTATAGCACAATTAATTCAGATTTTCAATATGTTGTAAAAATTTTATCGAACCTATTGACAAATTTTAAAAAATATGCTATTATATGCAACAGTGTTGTGCAACAATGTTGCAAATCGGAGGAAATATGGCTAACAGAATTGAAGGCGTAACGGAAAAGCTGCTTGAATGTGCTATGCGGGAATTTCTCGAAAACGGCTACGGCGGCGCTTCCATGCGTACTATATCGGATAACGCGGGAACCACTCCGCGTTCCATATATACAAGATACGGCGATAAAGAGGGCCTTTTTTCGGCTCTTGTCGAGCAGCCCGCGAATGAGCTTCGGGAGCTGTTTATATCGTATATGGATAACTACAGCAAGCGTCCCGTCGATGTTCAGAAGACTTTGTTCCACAACGATGATTTCGAGCGTGAATTCAACGGATATATGCAGAGCATCATTGAACTGTTGTATAGCAAGCCCGATGAGTTCAGACTGCTGATCTGCCGTTCAGAGGGAACGAAATACGCTTCGTTCGTTGAGGAACTCGCGGAGATCAACGAACGATATACACTGCAATACATAGAGGCGACCGGCAGTGATGTCATATCCTCCGGACGCGCCGGAAAACAGCTTATACACCTGCTTTGCAGTTCATATATGTATGGTTTTTTCGAGGCCGTTCGTCACGGTATGAGTAAGGAAGAAGCGGAAGTACATATCGCTCAGCTTCAGGCATTTTTTGCGCACGGCTGGGATAAGCTTTTTAATCCGTAATAAACAGGCAATGCGACAAGTGCATTGCCTTTATCAAAGCAGCGCGGTTAGCGGCTGCTAATGCAATGAGAGGTAATGAAATGCAAAAGAAAAAATCACCGATGTCAATGATAATGAGATATGCGGGGCATCACAAGTCAGAATACATCGGTTCGGTAATTCTGGCGGTAATATCAGTGGTATCGGGAATGGTGCCGTACTTTGCCGCCGGTCAGATGGTCGCGGCAATGCTTGAAGGTGCGGACAAAGATCTTATATTTTATCTTATATGGTGTGCGGTAGGAGCCGCGGGATATATCTGCAAAGGCATCTTTGCGGGAATATCAACATCGGTGTCACACAAGGCGACATATCTTACTATGCGTGAGATCCGGAAAAAGCTCGTCTCCAAGCTTGCGCGTATGCCTATGGGTACGATACTTGAAAGTCCTTCGGGGTATTACAAAGACGTTATCGTTGACCGCGTCGAGGGTATTGAAGTTCCGCTCGCGCACCTTCTCCCTGAAATGACGGCAAATGTTCTTGCGCCGGTGATAATGCTCATTTATCTGTTTGTTCTCGACTGGCGGCTCGCACTCATATCGCTCGTTACGATACCGATAGGAATGGCGGTCATGAGAAGTACGATGAAAAGCTACGGAGAAAACTACGGAAAGTCCGTCGAGATCGGTGGGAGAATGACGAACGCTATTGTTGAGTATATGGGAGGTATTGAGGTAATCAAAGCGTTCAGTCAAAGTGAAAGCTCGTACAAAAAATACACTGATGCGGTGAACGACAACGCTGCGTTCTTCTACGGTTGGATGAAAAGCGCTCAGTGGGCTATGTCCGCTTATAACGCGATAACGCCATCGGTGCTGCTTACAGTGCTTCCTGCGGGATTTATACTCTTCGCGCTCGGAAGTCTTCCTGCCGCAGCATTTGTCACGATCATCATTTTGTCGCTCGGTATCATCGAACCGATCATCGCCGCGACGAACTACACAGACAATATCGCACGTGTAATCACCGTAATGGGGCAGATAGATGAGATAATGAACAGTCCCGAGCTTGAGCGTCCGGAGAGCGGAGAAGATGCTGCTGACGGTGACATAGAATTCCGCAATGTCACGTTCGGCTATGAGAGCGGAAAGGACGCGCTGAAAAATGTGAGTCTGACTATACCTAAAGGAAAGGTCACTGCACTCGTCGGACCGTCGGGAAGCGGAAAATCCACAATAGCAAAGCTTACGGCTGGCTTCTGGGACACGGACAGCGGTGAGATAATGATCGACGGCAGAAATGTCCGCGAAATACCTCTTGAAGCGCACGCTGACAAGATCGCGTATGTTGAGCAGAACAACTACCTGTTTGACGATACGGTAATGGAGAATATCAGAACAGGGCGCGCGGACGCATCCGATGAAGAAGTCATAAACGCTGCAAAAGCTGCAGGTTGTGACGCATTTATACGCGCTCTTGACAACGGCTATGAAACGAAGGTCGGAAGTGCAGGCGGACATCTCTCCGGAGGAGAGAGACAGCGTGTTGCGATCGCCCGGGCTATGCTCAAGGATGCACCAATAGTGATACTTGACGAAGCGACTGCATACATAGACCCTGAAAACGAAGCGGTTATACAGAAGGCGATAGCGGGTCTCGTGAAAAACAAGACTGTGCTTGTCATTGCTCATCGTCTTTCAACGATAACCGATGCGGACAAGATAATCGTAATGGACGGCGGCGAGGTCTCTGCACAGGGTACACACGCGGAGCTTCTCGAAAAGTCGGAGCTGTATCGCAGTATGTGGACTGCTCACAACGGAACGAAAGAGGGTGCGGAAAATGATAGGCGCGTTTAAGAAAATATGGGATTTCGCAGGAAAAGAGCAGAAAAACATAAAAATATCCATCGTCCTCGCGCTTCTTCACTCGATCTTCTACGCTTTGCAGTTCGCGGCGGTGTTTGTGATATTGCAGGCTCTTACCGCAGGAAACAGTGATATATCTACTGCGTTCATCGCACTTGGTATTATGGCGGCAAGTATCACCGGACGCATTATCCTCAATACCTTTTCTCAGTTGAAGCGCGTTCATGCAGGTTATTTTATGGTAGCGAACAAGCGCATTTCGATAGGCGACAAGCTTCGCGTTGTGCCAATGGGATATTTCAATAAAAACAATCTCGGACAGATGACTGCGATAACCACGACAACTCTCACGGACGTTGAGAACACTGCACCCGTGGTACTCGTCACTGTACTTGGCGGATTCATCAATTCCGTAGTCTTTGCAATATCTGTATTCATCTTCGACTGGCGCATAGGTCTTGTCGTTCTTGCAGGAATGGCGGCTTTTCTGTGGACAACGTCATTACAGGAAAAGAGATCAAGAAAGGGCGCTCCCGAAAGACAGCGTTCACAGGAAAAACTCGTTGAGAAAGTGCTTGAAACTATACAGGGGATCAGCGTCATAAAAAGCTTTCATCTCGGAGAAAAAGCAGACAAACGTGTCTCGGAAGCCATAAATGAGAGCTGCGAAAAGAACCTTTCGATAGAAAAGCAGATGACCCCGTATCAGATGTTCCAGCAGATAATTCTGAACCTGTTTGCGGTCGCAATAATGGCAGTCACGGCTGCGCTTTATCTTAACGGCGCTATGGAACTTACAAACGCAATAATGATGTTCGTAGCGGCGTTTATGGTGTTCGAGCAGATGAAAAGCGCCGGCATAAGCATAGCGACTCTGCGTATCGCAGAGGCTTCCATTGATAAAGCGAACGAGACAGACAATGTTCCCGTAATGGACGAGGGCGGAAGAGCTGTTGACCCCGAAAATCACGATGTTGTATTCGAGAATGTCGATTTCGCTTACGGCGAAAGAAAGATCCTGGATAACGTTTCATTCACCGCAAAGGAAAGGACAGTTACTGCGATAGTTGGTCCGTCCGGCTCCGGAAAGACGACAATGTGCAGCCTTATCGCACGGTTCTGGGATGTTAACGGCGGCTGCGTGAAACTGGGCGGCACGGATGTACGCGACTACACTCTCGACAGCCTTATGAAGAACATCAGTATGGTTTTCCAGAATGTGTATCTGTTCAGCGATACGGTCGAAAACAATATAAAATTCGGAAGACCGGACGCTTCTCGCGATGAAGTTGTGGAAGCGGCAAAAAAAGCTTGCTGTCACGACTTTATCATGCAGCTCCCGGACGGCTATGATACCGTCCTCGAAGAAGGCGGAGCTTCGCTTTCGGGCGGCGAGCGTCAGAGGCTTTCGATTGCTCGTGCGATACTGAAAAATGCGCCGATAATTATTCTCGATGAGGCTACGGCCAATGTCGATCCCGAGAATGAGGACAGGCTCCAGTCGGCGATAGAGGCGCTTATGAAGGATAAGACAATAATTATGATAGCACACAGACTAAAGACCGTTCGTAAGGCGGATCAGATACTTGTGCTCGACGGCGGTCATATCGTTCAGCGCGGAACCCACGACGAGCTTTCCGTACAGGAAGGTATCTATCGCAGGTTCGTTACCGAACGCGAGCAGGCTGAAAGCTGGCATATCGCGGGTGCGGCCGTATGACAAAGAGGATACTTGCACGAGCCGCAATGCTGCTGCTTGTACTGTTCGGGGTAACTCTGCTCACATTCTTTTATACAAGCCTGTCGCCCGTAGATGCCGCACAGGCGCTTGCGGTGCGAAGATACACTCGTCCGACGGAGGAACAGGTGACAGAGGTGCGCACGGAGCTCGGGCTCGATAAGCCGTTTTTTGAGCAGTACGCTGACTGGCTCGGTAATGCGGTGCGCGGTGATTTCGGAAATTCTTACAATACAGGCAAGCCGATAATCAACGAACTTGCCGCATCAATGAAACCGACGCTTATAATGGCGGGAATGGCACTTTTCTTTGCGGCACTGTTCAGCATTCCCCTCGGAGTGTTATCCGCACGCAGGAAGGGTGGTTTTGCAGACAAGACGATATACCTTTTCGGAATTATCTGTATGTCTGTGCCGAATTACTGGATCGGCTTCATGCTTCTTATCGTGTTCGCGGTGAACTTGCCGTGGTTCGCTATAATGGGTGCGGAATCGATAGAGGACTTTGTGTTGCCCGCTCTTGCTCTCGCGATACCGACAGCTGCGGGAAATATCCGCGTGTTCCGTTCATCTCTTCTTGACGGCTACAACAGCGATTTCGTGATGTACGCGAGGGCTCGCGGAGTATCCGAAATGAAGATTGCGGGAATGGTAAGCAGATACGCGCTCCCGCCGCTTGTAACGATGCTCGGACAGAGTTTCGGCTTTACGATAGCCGGGAGTGCTATGGTAGAAAGCGTTTTCTCAATGCCCGGAGTCGGTTCGATGCTCGTTACCGCGCTGAACGCACGTGATACTGTGACGGTAAACGCCTGCGTGCTAGTTATAGCGGTTGTATTCGTTGTTGTCAATTTTATCGCGGAAGTTATAAATGCTGCGCTCGATCCACGCTCATCGGCAAGGAGGAACGGGTATGCTCAGTAAGATACTTCGCAAGCCGCAGGCAGTCATCGGTCTTGCGATGATGCTATGTGTACTGATATGCGTGATATTTGCGCCGTTTCTCGCAC
>JAEEGL015609340.1_pt1 | contig 10384 bp, 8 predicted proteins | sample 9134231 | NCBI WGS metagenome assembly JAEEGL01 (sample SAMN16246548, study PRJNA631951) | gut metagenome | biome: gut microbiome; feature: rumen; material: fiber-attached | host: Bos | place: Iran: Karaj | collected 2018-10
CCCTACCCCCACGCCAACATCTACGCCTACCCCAACCCCGACCCCTGTGCCCCCTCCTACCCCTACCCCTGCTCCCACACCAACACCGACACAGATTACCGATGTGCCGTACGATTATAGCGGATTGGACATCGGCCCGCTTCCAGCACCGCCTCCGGCGACGAAAACCGCGCCGGAAATCGCCGAGCCGACATTTGTCTTTCATACCGGCCAGCTTGCCAGTGAGGTAAGCTTCTCCGTGACCATGAACGATCTGCAGGGGGGATCCGCAACGGCGACACTGTATTGCAAGAAAAACGGCGTCTTTGTGCCGTGTTCGAATCCGGCGGCACAGGCGGTTTATCCGGGGAGCGGAAACGTGTGGTCAGGGACGCTGTACGGTGGTGGCGACTCCGATTCGGAAGGACTTCAGACGACACTGAAGCTGGTCATTGAATATACATATCCCGACGGAGAAACAGGCCGGTATGAAAGTGCCGAGCAGACGGGCTTTACAGGTCATATCATCGTTTTCCCGGGCGTTAGCTATTCCTATGATCCTGCATCCAGAACTTACACAGCGGATTATGTGATCGACAGTCTGCTGAAAGACGGTATCTCAACCTATACGGAGGCGGTGTACTTTGCTCCAACTGAGCAGGATCTAAAGAACCACACACTTATAACTAATCTGAATCCGAGTGATTATACCGTCACGGTACTGCAGCACGACGAAGCGGACGGAGCGCATGTAACTTTCCGCTATCAGTTTGCCGCAGATCCGACATCCGGATACTATCATTTTGCCGAACATATCAATTACTCCGGTTCATACGGAACCGCGGAAGACTGGCGCATCTCGCGTCCGCATCTGCCCTGAGAATCTTGCAGATTTATAATTTCGGAGGATATAAAACATGTTCAGGAAAAAGCATCTGATCGGACTGATCGTCTCACTGGTTCTGCTTGTGGTGCTCTGCAATCCGCAGTGGCTGCCGATTTCGGACAAGACCGAATGGGCTATGGACGAGCTGCGCCAGGCGCATTTCATGTTGGAAGGAAACACCCATATCACCTGGGCGCATCTGCTGACCCTGCTGATGATGACCTGCCTTCTCTGGCTGTGCTACAACATGATCATCTGGCTTCTGCATGTGGCAGGCCGGCGGAACGGGCGGGCCGCAACCGTTACGGGGATGATGTGCGGGCTGGTCAGATATGCCGTATTTCTGATCGGCATTATCTGGGGCCTCAGTATTCTGGGCGTGAATACCGCGTCGGTGCTTGCTGGCGTCGGGATCGTCGGTCTGATTCTCGGCTTCGGTGCACAGAGTTTGATCGAAGATATCATCACAGGCTTCTTTATTATCTTTGAAGGGCAGTACGGGGTCGGGGATATCATCGTTCTGGACGACTGCCGCGGAATCGTCCGAAACATCGGCGTGCGGACGACCGTAATCGAAGACAACGGCGGGAACCTGAAAATCGTGAACAATTCCGATATCCGGAATCTGCAGAATCGTTCGCGGCTGGATTCCGTGGCTGTCTGCGATATCAGTGTTTCATACAAAACCGACCTGAAAAAGCTGGATGAGATCCTGGATCCGGCACTTGCGAAAATGTTCCTGGACAATCAGGGGCTCTATCTCGAGGAACCGAAGTACTACGGGGTCGAGGCACTGGCAGAAAGCGGCATGGTTCTTCGCTTTGTTGCGATCACAAAAGAGGAAGACGTTTTCAAAGCAAGAAGAAAACTGGCATATGATCTGAAGAACCTGTTCGATGAAAAGAACATCGAGATCCCATTCCCGCAGATTGTGGTGCATCGGGGTGGCGGAGACCGCCCTTGACAGATCGATCAGACACAAAGAAACAGCCCCGCGGATTTTCTAATCCGCGGGGCTGTCTGCCAGAAAGAACAGGAGAGGGTCAGACGCTTTCGAATTCTTCTATGATTTCTGCTTCCGGTTCTTTGGTCAGGAGGCTGACAACAACGATCATGATGCAGCCGACGATGAAAGCAGGAAGCAGCTCATAGATGTCCCAGGCACCGCCGAGAGGACGTACGGCGAACTTCCAGATGAAGATCATCACGGCGCCTGAGAGCATGCCGGCGATAGCACCGTATTTATTGCAGCGCTTCCAGAACAGCGAAAAGAGCATGATGGGTCCGAAGGTGGCACCGAATCCGGCCCAGGCAAAGGAAACCACGCGGAAGATGGAGCTGTTCGGATCCATGGCAAAGAACACGGCAATAACGGCAACGGCAATGACACCGAGACGGGCGACCAGCAGATTTTTCTTCTCATCCAGTTTGACGCCGAAAACATCGAGCAGCAGGTTCTGGGTGATACCGGAGGCAGCAGCCAGCAACTGGACATCGGCTGTCGACATGGTGGCGGAGAGAATACCGGCAAGGATGATACCGGCGATGACAGCAAAGAAAACGCCCTTCTGACTCATCAGCCCGGCAGCGCGGACCAGAACCGACTCAGCCTCGGAGGCACTGCCGAAGCCCTGAATGGCGCCGGCATTGACCATACCGAAACCGACAATGCCGATAATGACGGCGACACCGAGCGAGATGACGACCCAGGCGGTGGCAATGCGGCGGCTGGTCTTGATGTTCCTGGCGTCGTTGGCGGCCATGAAGTGGATCAAAACGTGGGGCATGCCGAAATAGCCGAGACCCCAGGCAAGCGTGGACAGGATGGTGATCCCGTCATAGACGCCGGGACTGGCGGACTGGATATTGGTGCTGGCGAACAAGTCCAGATAGCCGGGAACGGTTTTCGCGTTGGCAATGACGGCGTCCCAGCCGCCGACCGTGCTGATGCCGAAAATCAGAACCACAATCAGAGCAAAGGTCATGACAAGGCTCTGAATCAGACTGGTGATGGAGGCCGCCATGAAGCCGCCCATGGTACAGTAGGCGACAATGACAACGGCCGAAACAATCATGGTGGGTACATAGTCCCAGCCGAACATGGTATTGAACAGTTTGCCGCAGGCCACAAAGCCGGAAGCGGTATAAGGGACAAAGAAAACGATGATAACCAGCGCGCCGACGGTCTCAATCAGCCTGGTGTTGTCACGGAAACGCCGGGCCAGAAAGTCCGGAACCGTGATAGCGTCCAGTCTGGCTGAATAGGTACGCAGGCGCTTGGCCACGAGCAGCCAGTTCAGATAGGTGCCGACCGCGAGACCGATTGCGGTCCAGCTGGCTTCGGCAACGCCGCAGAACAGAGCCAGACCGGGCACGCCCATCAGCAGATAGGCGCTCATGTCCGAAGCCTCGGTACTCATGGCGGCGACAATCGGACCGAGCCTCCGGCCGCCGAGGTAGAAGTCGGCACTGTTGGTGGTGCCCTTGGAATGCCGGTAACCGATATAAATCATCCCGACAAGATAACAGACGATGGCAAGAATAATGAATACTGCGTTGGCGGACATGATGTAAACCCTCTCTTTGCGATGTTTTGGCGCCGATTTCGGCGCCGATTTTTCCCATTTCGCCGCAGGCGGGCGATATAAAAGGATTATAATCAAAAACCCGGAAGATTCCATAGACAGTCAGGGCTGTTTTGCTTGATTTTCTTTTTTTTTGCGCTATAATAGAAACACTTTACATATCATTCATGTTTGCATGAAAAAAATTCATCTAACGGAGCAAAAAGCATGAATCTCTCGAAATATGAAACGCTGACCGCCGTGGTGGAACAGGGAAGCCTGACCACGGCGGCACGGGAACTGGGCTGTACCCAGTCGGCGGTAAGCCACAGCATCGACAGTCTGGAAAAGGAACTGGGGTTTTCGCTGCTGAAGCGCGGCAGGGCCGGCGTCAGCCTGACGGCAGAGGGGGAACGGCTGATGCCGGCGGTGCGCGCGCTGCTCGGCGCAGCCGAACAACTGAACCAGACCGCATCTGCGATCCGCGGGCTGGATGCCGGTAGGGTGCGGATCGGGGCCTTTACCTCGGTGGCGGTACACTGGCTGCCGGGGGTGCTGAAGGAGTTTCAGGCGGACTATCCGAAGGTGGAGTTCCGCCTGCTCAACGGCGACTATCACGATGTCGAACAGTGGCTGTCGGACGGCAGCATCGACATCGGTTTTGTCAACGTGCCCTGCGCGCTGGACTGTGAGTGTATCCCGCTGATGGCGGACAGGCTGCTGGCGATCCTGCCGGAAAACAGCCGTTATGCAAGCTATCCGAAGTTCCCGCTGATCGAGTGTGAGAAGGAGCCCTTTATCAGCCTGCTGGAGAGTTCGGACCACGATGCGAGGCGGGCGCTGGAGGCGGCAGGGGTCAAACCGAACGTTCGTTTTTATACCAAGGACGACTATGCGATCATCGCCATGGTGGAACAGGGGCTGGGGATGAGCATCATGCCCGAACTGCTGCTGAAGGGGCGGCGGGACCGGCTGCTGATCCTGCCGCTGGTACCGGAGGCAAAGCGCGTGATCGGCATTGCCATCGCAGCCGGCAGCAAGGCGGGACCGGCGACCAGACGCTTTGCGGATTATGTGGTCAGATATGTAAACAGACAGGCAGCCGAATAGGAGGCTGCCTGTCTGTTTACATATCTGACGCGCTGGTCACGGCTCACTCCAGCCGCACGATATTCGCGTCCTCCATGAAATTGTTGATGCTGTACAGAATCAGGATGTCGTCAAAGGACTCTTCCTTCAGGAGTTCGGAAACCGGAAGACGGTAATACCGGAGATCTACCAGAACGGTTTCCTCGTAGGCTTCCGCGAGAAAGCAGGCGAAACAGCTGGCAAACGAGTCGCGGATGACCAGAATTTTCCCATGAGCCTGCGGACTGTGGTTTTGAATCCGTACCAGCGAGTGATTTCCATCCAGGAAGACAGGATATTTGTCACTTTCCTCCAGATGTTCGGGATAAAACAGACCTTCATGCATCGCTTCCGGATGGTCCCGGTTGGACACGGTGAATTCGGTTTCACCCGTCCAGAGTTCCAGTGTCTCCGGGGGAGTCAGCCACAGCGCCGAGCGCGACCAGGTCGTCCCGCAGAAACCCGGTATCTCCGTTACGGTAAAGGCGTCCTCAGACGGCAGATCCCGGTTCTTCTCCTGCAGATACCGATTTGCCGCAATCCATGCGCCGCGGGAAGTCCAGTGATGATCGGTCCGGTAGTACAGACTCTCCGTGTCGGCATCCTGTTCAAAGAGATCAAAGAGCGAGAGAAAACGAATCCCGTCTCCCGTTTCGTCAGCGGCAGCTTTCTCAATCCGGTCGTCCTCATACGGGTCTGAGGGAAACGGGATGTCCCGGCGGAAAATATATCCGGCAGAGGGGACCAGCATCAGATCGATCTCGCGGCCGGCGCTTTCTGAAAAATCATTGATGGCCGCCATATTGCGGCGAATCACAGCGTCATCGAAGCGAACCGGCGCCTCACACAAGCGGCCGCTTCGGGAGCGGTAGATCGTGTTCATCGCCTGACGCCCGCCCAGAAGTTCATAGTATGCGTTCAGCCCGACAAAGAAGCCGCGGGCAGGCATATGATCCGCCGCCCAGTTTTCCGCTTCTTCCGAAAACGCACCGGACAGAAGCGTATTTACGCGCAGATCGGGCGGAGGGGCGAGAAGCCGTTTTTCATTTTCGGAGAATTCCGCCTGCGGAAGCAGCAGGTACAGCAGCAGAAACAGCCCCAGACCGAGGCAGAAAAGCAGGCACAGGATCCGTTTTCCGGTCGTTGTTTTCATCATCAGAACCTGAAGTAAATAAAAGGATTATAGCTCTGGGTGGCAAGGGCGGCCACACAAAGCACAAACAGCACCGCCAGTACGGGAAGCTTTCCCGCGTCCGGCATTTTATCATAGAGCCGCTTCGGCAGCGGAGTGGAAGCCAGCACGGCAACAAGCATCAGAGGAAGATTGGCAAAAAACCGGCTCCATACAAGGCCCCCGCTCGCCGTAAAGGAGAACAGCTTTGTAACGAAAGCCGCCAGCTCCGCACTGTCCACGAAGTAGAACAGCATCCACCCGAAAGAGACGATCAGGAGGGTCAGCACATGCCGGAGCGGTTCCGGGCTGCGCTCCAGCAGTTTCCCGAAAACGAGTTTTTCCGCAATCAGGAGCAGCGCATAGTAAAGACCCCAGAACACGAAATTCCAGTTTGCACCGTGCCAGAGCCCGGTCAGCGCCCAGACGATCAGGATGTTCAGCAGCTGGCGCCGCAGACCGCGCCGGTTCCCGCCCAGCGGGATATATACATATTCCCGGAACCAGGACGACAGGGAAATATGCCAGCGCCGCCAGAATTCCGTCACGCTCTGCGACAGATACGGATAATCAAAATTCTTCCGGAATTCAAAGCCGAACATCCTGCCCAGTCCGATGGCCATATCCGAGTATCCGGAGAAATCAAAATAGATCTGCAGGGTATAGGCGAACATCCCGATCCACGCGCCCGCCGTACCGGGTTCGCTGCGGATGCTTTCCCAGAGCGCGCCCATGGGATTTGCCAGAAGAAGCTTTTTGGAAAGGCCGAGTACAAACAGTTCAACGCCTGCGGCGAACTGCGCGAGGTTTTCTTTCCTGCTCTCCAGCTGTTCCGCGACATCCCGGTAACGCACGATCGGTCCGGCAATCAGCTGCGGAAACATGGAGACGTAAGCGGCGAAGGAGGTCAGATTACGCTGCGCGGCAACATCCCCCCGCCACACATCGATGACATAGCTCATCGACTGAAAGATATAGAAAGAGATCCCGATGGGCAGAATGATTTCCGGAATCGGAAAACCGGGCATGCCAGGGATCATCCGAACGCTGCGCAAAAAAAAGCCGGCATATTTAAAGAATGCCAGCAGTCCGAGATTCAGAACCACAGCGCAGATCAATACGCCTTTTGCCTGTCTCCCTTCCTGTTTCCGGCGCTCGAGCATCAAGCCGCTGAGATAATTCAGCAGGATGGTAAACAGCATCAGGAAAATATAGACAGGCTCACCCCATGCATAGAAAACGAGACTGCCGACCAGCAGGACGGCGTTGCGCAGGCTTCGCGGCAGCAGATAATAGAAAAGAAGCACTGCCGGCAGGAAGAAGAACAGGAAAATATTGCTTGAAAAGACCAAAGCGACTATCCCTCCTCTTCTTCCCGAAATACAGTGCTCCTCAGCCTTTCAGACTCTTCTGGAAAAGCTCCGCCATCGCTTTTGCATCCGGCGATATAAACAGCGCGACATAGCGGCCGTCCTTCACAATCTGAGCCTGCGCGGCAACGGCATACTGCTCCGGAGAGTAATTTTCCGTTTCCTGGCAGACCTGTTTTACACGGAACCCGGCCAGGGATGCGATCTCTTCGGCTTCCGCGTCTCCGGCTGCCTCGATGAGCCAGATCTCGTCCACCGACTGGCCGTCACTGTTCAGTCTGGCAAGGAGCTGCGTCCAGGCATCAGAGCGGAGACCGTAATAGTTCTCCATTTTTTTATCGGAGAGCTCCATCATATCCGGAAGGGTGAAGTCTTCGGACAGCTTATCGTAAAAAGCGTTCAGATCCAGATTCCCGGGCGCAGAACTGCCGCCGCATCCTGTCAGCAGCAGAGAGACTGCCAGCAGCAGGCACAGCCAGAGGGAAAAATCAGCCGGTTTATTTCTCATGATCCACACTCCTCGGATCCACAGAGTAGTTCGCGGGGTTTTTCAGCTGCTCCGCCCAGACCGCGGCCCCGTCATCATTGAGATGGACATAACGGTCAAAGCTGTATGCATCGACAAGATTGCCGTCACTGTCCTTCAGACCGGATGCGATGTCCACGTAGATACAGCCGTTTTCCTCACAGAAGCTGCGAAGCTCGTCATTGTAGCGGTCGACCTTCTCGTTGCCCAGACCCTGAGAGCCCGCGGTCTTGTAGGTCGGAACCAGAGACTGAATAAAAACCGTCACATCCGGACAGCTTTCCCGGATTCCGGCAAGGTAATCATCCCAGTATTTCATCGTGTTTTCGACACCGTTATCCGACGCGATATCGTTCATGCCGACCATCAGGAACAGCTTCTTCGCACCGGTCTCGCCGATCACTTCGCGTGCGGTCCAGTATTCCGCACGGTAGGCGATCTGACGAACCGGGAAGACATCCTTCCAGATTGAATAGGATTTCGGGGCAAGAAACTGCGCATCGCCGAAGGCTTCGTTTACCGTGCACCAGGCCTGCAGGGTAGCGGTGATAGAGTCGCCGAGGAAGAGGGCATCGTCAAACCATTCGTCCGGGAGCGGAGTCAGGTCTCTGTCCACACTGTCGGCGGAAACGGCCCCGGAGTCTTCCTCTGCCTCTGACGGCGGGAGAAGCTGTTCAGTTTCTGTTTCGGAGACAGTGCTGCCCGGCTTTGCCGGGTCTTTTTCTGTGCCGGCTGCCCCGGCACTTCGGACGCCGACACACTGCAGAAGCAGCGGAAGGGCCAGACAGAAGGCCAGAAGCACACGGAACGGATTCTGTTTCATCATTTTCCGGATCACTCAATTCATCAGGTTGTACGGAACCACTTTTCCGCAGGGAAAACCGCAATCAGAGCAAATTTTATTCTACTCGTTTCACCGTTATTCGTCAAGTACGGAGCATAGCGCCCGTTCGAAGCAATCTGCAATCGCGTGAAAAACAAACTTCAGTCCGGCCGCTCATCCGGATGATAGAAGGATCTGCCGTCGTATGCATCAGCCAGCAGACCGGTAAGCACATCCGCATCGATGCAGGCGGACAATACAGAGCCCTTCGCAAGCATATCTTTTGCTATATAGGCGTATACAACCTCGCTGCCGTGAATGCCGTCCATAAAGCAGTAATCGTCGACGGGAAAGTCCTCTACGTTCATATAATTATAGAACTCATATCCGTAATGCCGGAACAATTCCGCACACGCGGGTTCTATTTCATCCAGATAAGCATAGTTGCCGCTGTCCGCCATGGCATGATATACGGCGGGAGGATATGGCGTCAGAAAACCGACGACCTCGATCTGATGTGCGCGGCAGTAATCGAGAAGGTTCTTCAGCTGGTCCAGGGTGTTCGGGTCGATATGGTCTTCCCAGGCAAAACGGGCCGTTCCGGCTGCGATCTGTTCCAGCGTCTGCACAAAGCGATAGTCACTCTGGATTTCCGGATACCGATACATATCCCCGTAATAATAGCTTCCGTCTATCATATAGCCCGAATCTTTGATCCGCCCGTTGAAACCCAGATTATTCCCGAATGTGTTCAGATCGTCGAAATCCCACTTTTTTCTCCAGTCGGAGCGAATATGATGGGCAATGGATGCCTTATCGGCGCCGGTTTTTTCCAGTTTCTCGATCGGTACAAAATGATCCACGGTTCCGAAGATGTCGTTCCAGTTCCCGTTAAACACCCATGCATCCAGACCGAGAATAATCAGATCGGGCGTGTATGACAGATTTTCGAGAAAGTTTCTGTACTGATTGTAGTTTCCGCCGACCGCGCCGCCGCAGTTATAAAAGTCTTTTGAAAAATAGGCCCCCTTGAACTGCATGACCCTGCTTGTGCCGAGCGCGATCACCGGAGCACTGAAGTAATCCGCATTTGTGAGCTTGTAGTATTCGGTCTGCTCACTGTATCCGAAACCGTAAAGAGAGGAGGGATTGTTCCTCTGCAGCTCGATGCACCGATCCACGTCGGAAAGTTCATGCGTTACATAGCCGGCGTAATAAAACGGAATTTCCGTAACGGCAAAATACAGGGCGACAGGAATAAGAAACAGAAGGACATTTCTGACAAATCTCTTCATAATTCCTCCGGTCAAAACTGAAAGTACACAAACTGGTTTGTGTCGACCCCGTGCTGAAGCGAATATACGATGAGGGCAAGCAGCGCGTATTCGGCAAGAATCCGAACAATCCTTTTTCCGCGTTCCATTTTTCCGAGCGCGGCGATTACATCGGTTTTCAGCGAGAAAGCGTCAAATACGCCTACGAGAAGGGACAAAAGAAACGCCGTCAGACAGGCCTTCCGATCAAAGCCCAGGGACGAATGCAGATAATACGACAGGTCCGGCAGGCCGGAGAAGATCCGGCTGATCATCAGGAGCGCGTCACGGAAGGAATCCGCCCGGAAGAAAACCCAGGCAAAATTACAGAATACAAAGACAAGAAACCAGGACAGCAGTCTGCCGCCCCTGCTTTGTCTGAACCTGTCCGCATGAAACGCTTTTTCCAGGATCTGAGCCAGCCCGTGCATGCCGCCCCAGATGACAAAGGTCCAGTCCGCACCGTGCCACAGACCGCTTGCCAGGAAGGTCAGCATGATATTGCGGTAGTTCTTCCGCCTGGCACAGCGGTTGCCTCCCAGCGGAATATATACATAATCCTTGAACCATGTCGACAGAGAAATATGCCATCTGGTCCAGAACTCCCTGACGGACAGGGAGAAA
>JAEEGL016950299.1_pt1 | contig 10384 bp, 2 predicted proteins | sample 9134231 | NCBI WGS metagenome assembly JAEEGL01 (sample SAMN16246548, study PRJNA631951) | gut metagenome | biome: gut microbiome; feature: rumen; material: fiber-attached | host: Bos | place: Iran: Karaj | collected 2018-10
GTATAGGATACAAGCAGAAGCGAAAAAGTAAACACCATAAGAATACCGATGATGACAACTGCCACCATCATGGTTGCTCCTTTATTGTTCAGTTTATACGTTTTCGTTCTTTTCAATTCCTAACCCTCTTTAAGAGCTTGTATCATCTGCTTTAATGCATTATGCAGTTCTTTGGAATAACCGTTCGGCTTATCGCTTAAGCCTTCGACATATATCTTTGTTCTTCCCTTTGCATCCTTTGCAACAAGATTATAAGTAACTACAACCACATCCTTATCATCTTTGCTTACTATGGTTTCAACTTTTTCGATGACCAGTTGAACCGGCTTAAAATAATCAATCTCCGGATCCTGCTCAGATTCTTCCGATTCTTCAGTCACTTCGGGTTCTTCCTCCGACTCTTCTTCCTCAGATTCTTCCTCTTCATCGGATTCCTCTTCGCCTTCCGAATCTTCCTCGTTTTTCGCATCTTCTCCGTCCAGAGGCTCACCCTCAGGGGCATCACTTATTTCAGGATTCTCTTCCTGATTCGTGCCAATAACGGAATTGTCCGATTCGCCCTGATCCTCTTCATCGCTTTCCTCTCCGAGAGCACCCGTTCCTGAACCGGAGCCCTCTACCGGTTTGGGTTCTGTATCATCAGGAAGAAGATAGAAATTGCCGGTAAATACCGTTCCTTCGTCCGGATTAGTCTCACGAGGCCCGATAATATGAGACACCTCAGGAACAGGATTAGCCGGATCCGTATTGTCCAATGTAAGAATATATCCCTTCGCAGCTACATTATACGTGAGATTAATGTGTGATCCGCAGGTAATACCATAGGTTACTGCGCCATCATGCTCACCATCAATTAAGACATCGCCGTAATTAACGCATCCATCAATTGCTTTTAAGTCATCCTCTTCTGCATAAGCACAGATTCCTGCAGCAAAACCGTTTGCAGCATTTGTCTTGATGACTGCCTTATTTGTGCAATCTTCTACAAAAGATGTTCCTTTCATGGTTGCAACAATTCCGCCTGCCCTCGTGCCGATAACGGTTTCTGCCCCGGTATCTCCGTTCACGCAATCCTTGACGTGTGAGTATCCCTGTGTTTCACCAACAATACCGCCGGCATAAAGTCCCGAAATGTTTCCTGCATTTGTGCAGTTATTAATCTTGGTTTTATCCATCATCTTTCCGACAATGCCTGCTGCAATCGAGTTCTCCGTACCGGTTGCCGAAACGCTTCCCGTATTGGTGCAATCCTGAATTAAGGTTACAGGATCAGCTCCGTTATAATCTTTGTCAGGAGAAATAGTTCCGGTAATACCGGCCGCAATTGTTTTTCCTTTTATCTCTCCAATATTTGCGCAATCCAAAATAGCCGTACCGATTGTTTCTCCGGCAATACCTGCAGCAACTCCGTCGGAAGTAACTTTTGCATTATTCTGACAGTAACGAATCTGTCCTTTGTTCAGTCCTGCAAACGCTCCGAGCGTACCCTGGAAGCCTGCATACTCATAATTTCTTGTATTGGATAATGGCTCTGCATCCGATGTTCCGATAATCACACCGGCATTTACTTCCGTCAGGCCGCCAAAATATGCCACGTCACTAACATACGGCTGATAAGTGCCTGCACTGTTCTTGCAGTTTTCAACTCTCATGCCTTTCGGAATACGTCCTACAATACCACCCAAATATGTATATTTCGCTGCTGTTCCTGTTTCGAAATCTGTGGAAATTTTACCGCTGGTGGATATTCTGGAGGAAGTACTGTTAAATTCCTTAACCGTAAGCTTCACACCATCAGGAACATATCCAAACAGTCCTCCTGCATGAAGATACGCAGTAACATCCGCATTGCCCGGAACATTGGAAAGGTCAAGAGTACGATCAGTATTTGCACTTACATTAAGTCTAAGTATGGTCTTTCCGGGGACATTATCTCCTTCGCTAAAGCTTTTCGGTTTTTTGTCTCCGTCCAATAAGTAATTCGCTATTATTTCGCTGTAAAGGTTTCCTATCGGGGTTCCCGACTCATTCCACGAATAAGGAGTATAACTGTTATTGTCATAGTAAAGGCCTGCAATTCCTCCCGCAAATGAACCGGCATTAACTGTCACGTTACTGCCCAGTGAAATGCTTCCTTTTGAGAGTTTGACTTCTGTTCCATTGGCCATGGCACCATAGAGGCCGCCTGCAAAGTACTGTCCCTGCACCAGAATATTGGAAACATTTTGAGTTCTGGTATTGGTTAAAAAGTTAGGCCTGTCTACGATTCCTGCATATCCGCCGACATAGGCAATCCCCACTACCTGAATGGTTTCGTTATCCGGAATCTCTCCTATGGATGCATTAATATCCATACCGTTAAACTTGTTGGTTATGTTTCCGACAACACCGCCTACTGCATATCTACCCTTAACGACAATCGGCACCTTAATGCCTTCATCCACAGTAAGCTTTCCACCATTGAAAGATGTGCCTATGATTCCGCCAACGCAATCCAGACCATATACATGCAATCCCTTAGCCGGGTAAATCTGCGTATATTGATCACCATTTGAACAATCCGCCCATCCTATAAGGCCACCAACACGTTCTTCTCCAAATACTACCGCATCAACTTTCGATTTCCTTTTGCTGCCATCATAGACGGAATTCTGCATGCCGTATCCGATAAGGCCGCCTACATTTATTCCTCCGAACCTGGAGCTTTCAAGGCACGAAACCAATTCCTTAATATCACGATCACGCGAATCAAAGGATTCCAAAGTTTTATATGCATCGCCCGTAATAAAACGAATCACCAGATTCTTCGTGGCAGAATCCTGAATATTATCACAATCAGCAACTTTGCATCTTATAATTCCGGCAACTCCGCCGATTGCAAGGTGAACGCCTGCCGGCGTCTCATCTATCCAAATGGCATTCGAAGCACCGCTCTCAGCATGGGCATTTAACTTATCGGCATACTGTGTTCCTTTTAAGCCAAGGACAACGCCCGTATTCAGAGAACTTCCTCCGGCTGTATATCTATTTACGATTCCTTTTACCTGAGAAGGTGCGGAAGCATTATTTCTGGAGGGTTCACGGAATGTAAATTCACCCTGGCTTACATCACCGACAGCGAAAGCCCCGGCAACTCCACCAACAAAACGGTTTCCGATTACTGCATTATAATTGGTTGTCGCATAAGTATCTCCTGCCTTCGGAATATACAAAGACATATCCGAGCAACCCACAACTCCGCCGACATATCGATTTCCAAGAATAAATCCCACCTTGCCGTCAACCGGATTCGTGTTGCAGCCTTCGAATCTGGTAAGTCTCGCGTAGCCTACCAATCCTCCGGTATAATTGTTATGAATCGCTCTGTTGTCGCTTGCCAGATTGGATGTAATGTATTTAGTCGCATCATCAAATACACTTGCGCAATTGGATACTTTCATGTAACTGAACTTACTGTCAAAGTATCCCATATCTTTATAGAACGGAAGAATCTCATTATTGGTATAATGCTTATTACCATTTACTCCTTCCATTTTTTTCTGATTATTAAAATCGTACGAGAAACCATCCATTGTTATACCGGCAATACCACCGATAAATGCACAGGTACAATTCTTGTTGTAATAAAGATCATTACCGGATACATAACCATAGTTCGTACAATCCTGAATGGAAATAACACGGGCGCGATAAACCGTAACTCCGTTCATTGATTTGCCGGTATCTGTGATTTCATAGCCATCATGATAATCGTTGTATCTGGGATTCATGGTAAAGAATTCTTCAGTGCCGTATTCGTATTCCACACCCTTAACGATAATGCTGGTAAAGTTTGTTTCCTGATTCTCTTCTCCGACATAATGGGTATATGCACGACCAATAATACCGCCCACATTTTCCAAGCCGGTAACTTTCGCATAATTATTCAGTTCTTTCAGTGTTACATCTCTTTCTGAAGTCGTAACGAAGGATTCTCTTCCGACAATTCCACCGACATCGGTTCTGCCTGTTACGGAAGAAGTATCCCCGGTTGACGCACCCAGAGTTAAGTTTTCCATTATGCCAATATTGTTTCCGACAAAACCGCCGACCATATTGGTTGCTACAATGGCATCTGCGCTTGCGTACGTTCCGTTTTCAATGCCTCTGACAACATGATTTTTTAATACGATGTTGGAAATGTTTCCAAGGTTTTCAGCGAACAGGCCGAGCGGCATTTTACCAGCTCTGGCATATCCGGTATCATAACTGAACTTTCTGGTGTCTTCATTGAAGATCACATTTCCGATGACAGTATCGTAATTGCCGTTCTGGCAGTTTTTCCTAAGGGACTCGGTAAGACATCCGCCATATTCCCCATGTTTATCATAAACACCGTATACAATATTTGAAGCAAACGAGATTTCGAGGTTGGAAATCACATATGCATTCTGATTATTCGCTTCATCCTGTGTAAAGGTGTCTCCAAGACCAAGACAGCGGAAGCCGGGGAACGGTACATGTTTTGTATCGCAATCTATGGATGATCCATCTCCACCGGTTGCTTTACTGCTGCCATCATAGTTAATACCTGCTTTAACTGTCGATCCCTGTTTACTGTCAAAAGAGTTCAGGAAATAATTGTCTCCACCGCCGGTCTTACCGGTAAATTGATACCAGTCAATGTTATTTGTAAGTTTAAATGTATTCGCCGGATCGGATGCTTTCTTATACTCCGTCTCATAACGAACGTTGTAGAAATGACGTCCGTTTGCAATCGTATAGACATTATTCTTGGCGGTTTCAAAAGTGGTGCATTCGCCATAAGTATTATTGTCGTTTATATTCTCTTTGTGCGTAAGAGGATAAGGTGAGGTAATAACTCTTCTTATACTGAATGCATCCTTTGCTCCGCTGCCTTCTGCCACAGATGCATAGATGTACTGAACATCCTTTCCGAATCCGAATCTGTAGAAGCTGTACGTATTACGGAACTGTTCGGCTTCTTTGCTGTTGTTTAAGCCTTCTCTTGCACTGACATATGCCGTGGTCGCCGCCTGAAGATCGGCACCGTCCATGATAAAATGCATGCCTTCATTATCTTTCCACACAGGAATACGGAAGGACTGTTTCTCGTTTGCGTACTTGCCGACCTTAAGGTTAATCTCTACCGTTCTGGGTTTCTCTACTGCCTGCGACATTGTTGTCGGTAAAGCGTCCGAGCCATTCTCCGGAATGGTAAAGGAGAAATCCATTATTTCGATATCATTGTTATTTGCGCCGTTATAAACCTTAAAGAGAAGGTTTTTGCCCGGGTCAAGGGCGCCGGTCGAGGTATTTGTTTCCGTAACGATAAACTCAAGAATATTACCGTTCTTAATCTCAAGAAGCAGATTTGATTCCAGAATGCCTTTTCCTTTTACTCTCTCAGTCAACGTGTCGACACCATAATAGCCCATCATCACGTCTCTTCTGACACTTTCCTCACGGTTTCTTACATCGACAACATCACCTGAGGTTGCCTGATAAGCAAGTTCCTCGATACGGTCCGAGAAGCATACCGAGAAAACCTGACCTGCTTCCGGAGAGAATTCCAAAACAATGGCACCGTCCAGTACAGATGTATCGGTAAGGTAAGGGGCAATCAAATCAAACAGAAGCACCGTACCGGCATTTAATTCGCCCGAAGACGGATTCGCTTTCTGCTCAAGATATTTGCTGTAATCACCTGATTTGGCAATCAGTTTAATGATTGTTCGACCTGCATAGGAGTTATCAACATTGGAACCGGTAACAACCGCAGCACTTCCGGCTTTCTCCCAAATATCATCCCATGCATATGCCGAACCATCCGACTTTGTCATTTCTTCAAGCGGAGCGTAATTTCCGTAGTCGGTTCCTTTATCGTTGTAAGAATATGCCAAAACATAATTTGCATTATATCCGTTACAGGTATTGGGAACGCCTCCGGATTTAAGCGGCAGCATAACAACTCTTTCCATGGAGCCGCCTGCTTCCAATTCGGCCAGCTGATTCTGTGCAGCAAAGAAGATATCCTCCGCCACTGCATTCTCGTGTTTAAACCTTGTCCAGTCCTGCCATGCAAGACCGCCGAAAATGGTAAGCGAAAGGATGATAACCATCAAAACAAGCACAACGATAAGCTCCACTAAAGTGAAGCCGGCGTTATTATTCAGTTTTCGCTGATTTGTTTTGCCTGTCATATTTATTCCTCAATGAAGCTTTATAAATCAACATACTTGTTTATTTAATTACTTTAAGATATTTATTCTCGGAAATTCGATATGTATATCCGTCAACATTATTAATTACCTCCATGTTAGATATACATTGGTCTAACTCCGTAATTTTGTTTCTCGGATCGTTTCTGTCTGTCTTAGCAAACATATTGTTAGTATTGTCTTGTAAATTCCAATCTTTAAATGTTGCACAAAATGCACGGAATGCTGTCTTCTGCGGCTCTTTATTTGCATCGTTGCTATCCAGGCGAACAATGTATCTGATAGTATTCAGGCTCTTCATGTTCAGGTCTCCGTTGAACGTAATTTTGTTCAAATTGGTATCTTTGTAGAACATATTCTCCATCGAAACGATTTGATCCCATGTCACCTTGAGTGTTACTTCCTCAAGTTTTCCGCATCCCTGGAACATACTTTGTAACGAGGTGAGTTTCGAATTAATCTCGACATTCGCAGTCTTCAGGTTCGCACATCCGTTAAACATCTCTTTTGCGGACGTGATTCCGGGAACCGTAACGTTCGCAATCGTAAGATTTTCACCTGCATCTTTAGCAAACGCAGTCAAAGTGGTAAGTTTGGCCGAATCCTGCTCTATATTCTGAACAGTGACGTTTTTCAAATTACTGCAATTCATGAATACATCTTTTATGGTTACAAGATCTTTCGCCCCTTCATTTCCATCAAGCGTTACAGTCTGAAGATAAGTGCAACCTTTAAGCATACCCTCCATTGATACGGCCGTTTTTATATTGATTGTACACTCTGTAAATCCTATACAATTCTCAAACATCCAGTCAAAGTATTTGATGTGATCGAAGTAATTATCAAGACCCTTAATTTTATCAAGACCGGTCAGCGCCTTACAGGTATTAAACATTGACGCTGCATTCAGTTTTCTTGCGCTTTCTCTCGTATCAGCAAGCTGGCTGCCAAGATCAACGTCCGTAAGTATCGTGCAACCATTGAACATATTTCTAAAGCTCGTATTATTCGGTAAAATCAGGCCACTCAGGTCCGCTTTCCTCAACTTGCTTGCACCCTTAAATAATTCTCTGGTCGTGTAAATTCCTTCTGCCCTGACGTTGTCAAATGTAATGCTATCCAGTTTTCCAACCGCTATGGCATTTGAAACCAAAGAATGCAAACCATGGGTCATGGTTCCACTGGTACGAATGGTGTCCTGGTCTGCAGCCTGTTCAAAGTTTGTAAAATTCAGGTTTCTCAGGCAAAGTGTCGTCAATCCGGAGTTAGTAAATACAGTACCTACCGAACCGTTTCCAAGAGGGTTCTCTTGATTTCCGTTTTCAGTATAGTTTCCCTCCAGGGTAATGTTGGTTAATGCCTTGCATCCCTCAAACATGTTCTGGATTGTTGTAGCACTGTCGATGCGAATGGTAAGACCGCCTTCCGGATTCAACTTTTCGCAGTTTTTAAACATATACGACATCTTTGCTGCGCTCGTCGTATCGATATTGCCAAGTGACAGGGATTGAAGATTTTTGCAGTTATAGAACATCAGGTGAGTGCTGATAATACCCTCCGTGTTCATATGATCAACCATGGTATTTAAGGTCATATTCTCGCAACATGCAAACATTGCCTGAAGGCTTCCCCGAGCCTTCATTTCGGTATCATCCTCGGCAAAGACATAAATATCAAAGCTGCCATCTTCCTTTTTAACGCTGTAGGCTACGATGTAGTTGGGATACTCAGGATTTCTGTCATCATCGTTAATATCATATTCGCCATTATCCTTGCGTTTCAGGAAACCATTCGATCCGGTTGGAATCTCAGTGACGGAAAGACAAACCTCGCGATATATGCTATCGGTTGAAGGAGGAGTCTTAACTCCCGTTTTGTATTCAATCTTATCAATCTTTTTAAGCTGACCATTTGTACTGTTGGCCTGAATTGTTACCGTTGAATTACCACCGGCAAGATAATGCAATTTCTGAATGATCGGCGACTGTGAGGTAAGATCATCCGTGTACAGAAGCAGCGCATTTATTGCAGAAAGGTCTACTTCCGCTACTTCACCCATGTTGTTATTGTCAGGCGCATACAACCTTTCAAACACAGCCACGGTAGGATTGTCATCTCTTGTCTTATCGTAATCCGTCGTGGAGGAAATCACTCCGTCTGCGTTGCTGTCGTAAATAAACCACCATTTGGTTTTTAAAGACTCACTGGCCTTTTGCATGCCCGCCCCGTTCAGCAGATTATAAGAATTGCTGACCGCAAAGGAGGTATCCGTAATTTCACCGGCATCGTTCTTTTTGTAGGTGTACTGTCCGATAACCTGGTTGCCGATTTTAACCGTATCCTGAAGTTCATTCTTCGTTACGGTAGCTGCCAGAATCTTGGAACTGTTGTTAAACGTAACCTTACCGGAGAATGCGTTTCCGGTCTTTTTATCGCTTAAATATACTTTCTTCTCAATGTCTGCTGCTGCCAGGAATGTAACATTTATCGGATCGTCAAAATCATTGTTTTCATAGCCGGCAGCGGCGGCTACAGCAAGAGAGTTCGCGTATGCGCCTATGCTCGAAAGAGGACGAAAATCGTAGCTTTCGCCATTCTCGACGGCCCAGTTTCCGGCAAATTTAACGGAGTTCGAAGTATTTCCTACCTCTATGTCATCAAGATCCGGCGCAACCATTTCTCCGGTTACAATGTTGTATACATAGTCTTTTTCCTCCCCGGAGACTGTCAAAAGACCTGCTGATCCAAACGCAACCCTGACTGTGACTCTCTTCGGGCTTACGCTGGGAGTAAACTTAATTTCCGTCGCGCCTTCTGCTTTCAGAGAATCTTTGATATCAGCAACCATCTTGGCAACACTCATAAGCGTACCGGTCTTATAACCCGTCCCCGTTCCGCTCGGTGTTGTGTATTCATACGCCCATCCGATTTGTTCTTCGTGCTGAACATAATGTTTGTCGATAGTTGCGGTATATCCGTTAATCTTTGCTTCAAGGTCAGCCTGAATACGATCTGCCGAATCCACAAGATCGACGTCCCCTACTATAGTTCCGGAAGTCTGCGGAATCTTATCAAGCGAAACAACATTTTCGACACTCAGGATTCTGACTGTAAGCATAGATGTCTGGTTTACAATCTCTTCTTCGCCCAGTTCAACTTCTCCCTGAACCAGATTAGCCGGATTGTATGCATCGTCGGTATATGCCAGCTCAACAGGCCAGATTACGATTTCTCTTCCGAAGCCCTGGCAGGCAGCCTTGGCATCTTCTTCATCGTCATAAAGCGTCCAGTCTTTTCCGTCGTAAACAGCCGCGCGACCGTCTGAAATAAACAACGCTTTAGCAATCTTGAAAGAGGCGATCTCATTATTGGTCGCGTGTGTTGTTCCGTGAATCAGCGGGCTTTTTGTCCAGATTTTAAAGCCTGTGATTTCACCGTTATTTTCGATATTTCCGGCCTGTGCTGCGTTATAAGCTTCAATTCGCTTTGTAATCGGCAGATACCCCAAGCCGTCGTTATAAACGTCATTTAACACCGCCTGCGTCGCAGACAAAGAGATTTCAGCGTTTCCAACAAACTCTTTCTCTCTTGCTTTATCAATAAATCCCAGCGTAACAGGTACAGCGATTGCTGCGAGAATTGCAAGAATCACAAGCACGACAATAAGCTCCACCAAGGTGAAGCCTTTGCGATAATTTTTTTCATTTACTCCTAAGTACGATTCCCTGCCAATGTGGCTACGGTTCCCCCCGAGAATACCCGTATTCATAAGCATTTCCTCCCATGCTTACCCGTACCCGCCATTAAGGCATACTTTTACTGCTTTAACAATATCACGAAAAGCGCGATTTTGCAAGGAAAATCGCACTTTTGAAAGTGAGTGAGCAGTCACTTATTTAGGGGTTTTGAGGGGGGTGTTTCAGAATGAAACGGGTAGACGCGCGTACGCGCTATATCGAGCAATGCACTCAAAGATGCGATGCCACTCCGAGGTGCCACTCATAAACGCTTCGCGTTTATTTCGTGACGCGCATTCGCGCTATAACAAGAGATAAGAGCACATCGGCCGTTATGCTAGCATACGTCCTCTGTGCTCTTCCCTCTTTTTGCACCTCTCATTTAGAGCAGGATACGGGAGTCGAACCCGCCTATCCAGCTTGGGA
>JAEEGL012742067.1_pt1 | contig 10383 bp, 19 predicted proteins | sample 9134231 | NCBI WGS metagenome assembly JAEEGL01 (sample SAMN16246548, study PRJNA631951) | gut metagenome | biome: gut microbiome; feature: rumen; material: fiber-attached | host: Bos | place: Iran: Karaj | collected 2018-10
AACAAGTTCGATCATTGCCGTCTCGGCGGCGTCGCCGCGGCGGACGCCGGTGCGCACGATGCGGGTGTAGCCGCCGTTGCGCTCCGAATAGCCGGGCGCGATCTCCTTGAAGACCTTCTTCACGACGTCCTCGCGGGTGATAAAGGTCATCGCCTGGCGGTACGCCGCCAGATCGCCCTTCTTGCCGAGGGTGATCATCTTCTCGGCGAGCGGCTTGATCTCCTTGGCGCGGGTGACGGTGGTCTCCATCTTGCCGTTGTCCAGGAAATCGGTGACCTGCTGGCGGAGCATCGCGCGGCGCTGGTCGGTGGTCTTGCCGAGCTTACGGGTTCCGGGCATATCGTTTCCCTCCTTACGGAATCGAAATCAATTACTTCCTCCCGGCCCCCCCGAAGGGGCGCCGGCGGCGCGAAGCGCCGACTGAGGAGTTCCTTAGTTGTTGTCCTCGCTGGCGAGGGACAGGCCCATCATAGCGAGCTTGTTGATGACCTCCTCGAGCGACTTGCGGCCGAGGTTGCGGACCTTCATCATATCGTCCTCGGTCTTGGAGATCAGATCCTCGACCGTGTTGATATTGGCGCGCTTGAGGCAGTTGAAGCTGCGCACCGAGAGATCAAGCTCCTCGATGGTGAGCTCGAGCACCTTGTCGCGCTGCGCCTCCGCCTTTTCCACGACGGTGGAGCGGGCGCTCATGGTGTCGCTGAGGTCGGTGAAAAGCGTGAAGTGGTCGCACAGGATCTTCGCGCCCAGCGAAACGGCGTCGCGCGGGGTGATCGTGCCGTCCGTCCAGACCTCGAGCGTCAGCTTGTCGAAGTCGGTCATGTTGCCCACGCGGGTGTTCTCCACCGTGTAGTTGACCTTGTAGACGGGGGTGTAGATCGAATCGACCGGGATCGTGCCGATGATCGTCTGCGCGGGCTTGTTGCGGTCGGCGGGCACGTAGCCGCGGCCGTGGCTGAGCGTGATCTCCATGTTCAGCGTGGCGCCCGCGTCCAGCGTGGCGATGTGGAGCTCCGGGTTGAGGATCTCGACCTCGCTGTCGCCCTTGATGTCGCCGGCAGTGACCTCGCAGGGGCCGACCGCCTCGATATAGACGGTCTTGACGCCCTCCGTGCCCTCCATGCGGGCGATCAGGCTCTTGACGTTGAGCACGATCTCCGTCACGTCCTCTTTCACGCCGGGGACGGTGGAGAACTCGTGCTGCACGCCCGCGATCTTGATCGTGGTAGCTGCCGTACCGGGCAGGGACGAAAGCATGATCCGGCGCAGCGCGTTGCCGAGCGTGATGCCGTAGCCGCGCTCCAGCGGCTCTACGACGTACTTGCCGTAGGTGCCGTTTTCAGGGTCTTCCATGCACTCGATCTGGGGCTTTTCAATTTCAATCAAAGCAGTTACCCTCCTTATTCAATTTGCGGCCGAAAAATCGGCCCGGGAAAAGTGCGTGGTGAGGGTCCTCCCCGATTACTTCGAGTACAACTCGACGATCAGGTGCTCCTCGATCGGGAGGTCGATATCCTCGCGGGCGGGCATACGGACGACCGTACCCTTGAGGGTGTTCTTTTCCTTCTCGAGCCAGGTCGGCACCGTGAAGACGGGCGCGTCTTCGCCGGTCAGGCGCTTGAACATCACAGAGGAGCGGCTCTTGTCCGCGACCTCGATCACGTCGCCCACCTTCACCAGGAAGGACGGGATGTTCACGCGCTTGCCGTTGACGGTAAAGTGGCCGTGGCTGACTGCCTGGCGCGCCTCGCGGCGGGTCATGGCAAAGCCCAGGCGGTATACGACGTTGTCCAGGCGGCGCTCGATGGTGCTGAGCATCACCTCGCCGGTCTGGCCCTGGGACTTCGCCGCCTTCTCATAATACTCGCGGAACTGCTTTTCCAGGATGCCGTAGACGAACTTGACCTTCTGCTTCTCGTTGAGCTGGCGGGCATACTCGCTCTGCTTACGGCGCATCTGGCCCTTGGGATTGCGGTTGCTCTCGGACTTGGTCTTGCCGGTATAGCCCATAGCCGCAGGAGAAATGCCCAGCGCTCTGCAGCGCTTCACGATGGGCTGTTGATTCTTAGCCATTGTTCAGTTCCTCCTTCTTCTCAGACGCGGCGGCGCTTCGGGGGACGGCAGCCGTTGTGCGGGATCGGGGTAACGTCCTTGATCATCGTGACCTCGAGGCCAACGGCCTGGAGGGCGCGGATCGCAGCCTCGCGGCCCTGGCCGGGGCCCTTGACGAAGACCTCGACGGTCTTCAGGCCGTGCTCCATGGCGGCGGTGGCGGCGGTCTCGGCGGCGCTTTGCGCGGCGAACGGCGTGGACTTCTTGCTGCCGCGGAAACCGAGGCCGCCCGAGGAGGCCCACGAAAGGGCGTTGCCCTGAGAATCGGTCACGGTGACCATGGTGTTGTTGAAGGAAGAACGGATATGGACCTGGCCGCGCTCTACGTTCTTCTTTTCGCGGCGGCGACGGACGACCTTCTTGTTGGCGCCGGCATTCTTAGCAGTAGCCATGTTTTATTCTCCCTCCTTACTTCTTCTTGTTCGCAATGGTCTTCTTCGGGCCCTTGCGGGTGCGCGCGTTGGTCTTGCTGCGCTGGCCGCGCACGGGCAGGCCGCGGCGATGGCGGGTGCCGCGGTAGCAGCCGATCTCGCTCAGGCGCTTGATGTCGAGCGCGGTCTGGCGGCGCAGGTCGCCCTCCACGATGTAGCCGTGGTCGATGACCTCGCGCAGCTTCGCCTCATCGGCGTCGGTGAGATCCTTGACGCGGGTATCGGGGTCGACGCCGGCCTTCTCCAGAATGTCGCAGGCGCTCTTTCTGCCAATACCGTAGATGTAGGTCAAGCCGATCTCGATTCGCTTGTCCTTCGGCAGGTCAATACCGGCAATACGTGCCATTCTCTTTTACCTCCAATTTGGTTCTCAGCCCTGACGCTGCTTGTGCTTCGGATTCTCGCAAATGACCATGACACGGCCTTTGCGGCGAATGATCTTGCACTTCTCGCACATGGGCTTCACGGACGGTCTTACCTTCATGTCTGAAACCTCCAATTACTTAGTACGCCATGTGATCCGACCGCGGGTCAGGTCGTAGGGGGACATCTCCACCGTGACCTTGTCACCGGGCAGGATCCGGATGAAATTCATTCTGAGCTTGCCGGAAATGTGGGCGAGGATCGTGTGCCCGTTTCCGATGTCTACCTGGAATGTGGTGTTGGGCAGGGATTCGACCACCGTGCCCTCCACTTCGATCATGTCGGATTTCGCCAAGTGTTATCCCTCCTGGTCGGAATTGTCTGCTCCGCAGTAGGAAGCGATGGCCTTGCGAAGCTCGCTGTTTGTGATCCGTTCGCTTTTGCCGATCTTCTCGGCGACGCGGCCGTCGGGCGCGGCGACGAAGCGCGCGTGCTTGCGCTTCTTGCGCTTCGGCGCCTCGACTCGGCGGCTCTTCCCGTCCGCCAGCAGCAGGTATTCCCCGTCCGTTTCCAGAACGTAGAAGAGCCTGCCCTTCTCGCGGCCGGCCGTCGCTTCGACCAGCTGTGCTCTTGTGATCTCCATCGCACACCTCAGGGCGCGGGAACCGTCAGAAGCTCCGGTTCACCGGACGTGATGAGGATCGTGTTTTCATAGTGCGCAGCGTATTTGCCGTCCGCCGTTTTGACGGTCCAGCCGTCCGGCATCTGCCGGATCCCTGCCGCGCCCATGTTGACCATCGGCTCCACCGCAAGGGTCATGCCGCGCAGAAGCTTGGGGCCGTGGCCCGGCGCGCCGTAATTCGGCACCTCGGGCGCCTCGTGCATCTTTCTGCCGACCCCGTGGCCGACGTACTCCCGCACGACGGAAAAACCGTTTGCCTCCACATACTCCTGCACCGCGTGCCCGATATCCGAAATGCGCATCCCCTCCCGGGCCATCTTGATGCCCTCGAAGAAGCTCTGGCGCGTGACGTCGATAAGACGCTGCGCCTCCCCGGATATTTTGCCGCAGGCGTAGGTCGCTGCGCAGTCGCCGTGAAACCCGCCGATATACGCGCCCACGTCGATGCTGACGATGTCGCCCTCTTCCAGCACCCGTTTGCCCGGGATGCCGTGGATGATCTCGTCGTTGACCGAAATGCACACGCTGGCGGGATAGCCGTTGTAGTTCAGAAACGACGGCTCGGCGCCCTGCGACTTGATGAATCGGTATACCGCTGTGTCGATCTCTCGGGTTGTTACGCCGGGCTTTACCATTTCCCCTGCCAAAGCACGGGCAGCCGCGGTAATTTTTCCCGCCCGGCGCATCGATTCGATCTCCCGCTCCGACTTGAGGGTGATCATTCGCTCACCCCTTCAGGATCTGGAGGATCGCCGCGGAGGTGGCCTCGACGGAGCCTTTGTCCTCCACCGGATACAGAACCCCGCGGGAGCGGTAGAACTCCTTGAGCGGTTCCGTTTCCCTGTGATACGTTTCGAGACGCGCCTTGACGGTCTCGGGGGCGTCATCCTTGCGGGTGATCAGCTCGCTGCCGCACACGTCGCACACGCCCTCTTTCTTCGGGGGGACGGCGACGACGTGGTAGCTCGCGCCGCACTTCGGGCAGACGCGCCGCCCGCCCATGCGCTCCGTGATCGTCTCGTCCGAGACCTCCAGGGAGATCACATGGTCAAAGCGGATGCCGTTCGCCTCCAGCGCCTCCGCCTGTCCGATCGTGCGGGGCACGCCGTCAAGGATGTAGCCCTTCGCACAATCCGGCTCGGCAAGGCGGCTGCGGATGATGCCGATGATGATCTCATCGGATACCAGCGCGCCGCTCTCCATACAGGCTTTCGCCTTCCGGCCCAGCTCGCTGCCGCTTGCGACGGCAGCGCGCAGGATATTGCCGGTGGAGATCGTCGGGATGTCCAGCTCCCCGGCAAGGATCGCGGCCTGCGTGCCCTTGCCGGCGCCGGGAGCGCCCAATAAAATCACGTTCATGCTTTTTTCTCCTTACTCAAGGAAGCCCTTGTACTGACGCATCAGCATCTGGGACTCCAGCGCCTGCACCGTCTCCAGCGCGACGCCGACCACGATGATGACCGACGTGCCGCCGATGGCGAGCGTGCTGTTGTTGAGCGCCTTGCCGACGATCAGCGGCGCGATCGCCACGACGCCGAGATAGATGGCGCCGAACAGCGTGACCTTGCCGAGGACCTTCGCGATAAAGTCGCTGGTGGGCTTGCCCGGACGGAAGCCGGGGATAAAGCCGCCCTGGCGCTTGAGGTTGTTGGAGATCTCAACGGGGTTGAACTGGATGGTCGCGTAGAAATAGCTGAAGCCGATGATCATCAGGAAGTAGACGAACAGGTACAGCACCGACTTCGTATCAATGGCGTTGAGGAACTTGGCGCCGAAGCTGCCCTCCGCAGGCGTGGGCAGGAACGCCGCGACCGTCGCGGGCAGGGAGGCGATGCTCTGCGCGAAGATCACCGGCAGAACGCCGGACATGTTGACCTTCATCGGCAGGGTGGACGCCTGGCCGCCGTACATCTTGCGGCCGACCTGGCGCTTCGCATACTGCACGGGGATGCGGCGCTCGGCGGCGCTGACGTGCACGATCAGCAGGAACAGCAGCAGGATGCCGATGATCAGGAGGATCATGTGCAGCCAGCCGATACCGCCCTTCTGGGTGATATAGGCGCTGCCCTGCTGGACCATCAGCGGCACGCGGGAGATGATGCCCGCAAACAGGATGATCGAAATACCGTTGCCGATACCGAACTCGTTCACCTGCTCGCCCAGCCACATCACGAAGCTGGAGCCTGCCACGAACGAAACGATGATCACGATCGCCTGCCAGACGCCGGACTGCTCCAGGATGCCGTAGTTGCGCATCAGCATGTAGTAGCCGAAGCCCTGCAGCAGCGCGATGCCCACCGTCGCGTAGCGCGTGATGGACGCGATCTTCTTCTTGCCGGCCTCGCCGCCGTCACGGGCAAGACGCTCGAGAGCGGGGATGGCGATGGTCAGCAGCTGGATGATGATGGAGCTGTTGATATACGGCTGCACGCCCAGGGCGAAGATCGTCGCCTCCGCGAAGGCGCCGCCGCTCATCACGTTGTAAAGCCCCAGCACCGTGGTGCTCATGCTGTTGAGGTAATTCTGCAGCAGCTCGGTGTTGACGAAGGGCACCGGGATCGCGTTGCCGAGGCGGAAGATGAGCAGGATCATGATCGTGAAGATGATCTTCTTCCGCAGCTCGGGGATCGCCCAGGCCTTGCGAATCGTTTGGACCACTTAGACCACCTCTGCCTTTCCGCCAGCCGCCTCGATGGCTTCCTTTGCGGACTGGGAAAACGCAGACGCCTGTACGGTGACCTTCTTCTTCACGGAACCGTTGCCGAGCACCTTGAAGCCGTATTCGCACTTCGACAGGATACCCTTGGCAAGCAGCGCCTCTGCGGTGACAGTCTCGCCGTCCTCGAACTTGTTGAGCGCGCTGAGGTTGATGATCTCGCAGGGCTTTGCGAAGATGTTGTGGAACCCGCGCTTGGGCGTGGTGCGGGTCATGGGCATCTGGCCGCCTTCGAAGCCGATGCGCACGCCGCCGCCGCTGCGCGCCTTCTGGCCCTTGTGGCCGCGGCCGCCGGTCTTGCCGTTGCCGCTGCCGTTGCCGCGGCCCTTGCGGTATGCGTCGCGATTGGAACCCGCGGCAGGAGACAGTTCATGAAGTTTCATTCCTGCATCTCCTCCTTATTTCACTTCGGTGACCTTGAGCAGATAGCCGATCTGGGCGATCTTGCCGCGGGTCTGGTCGTTGTCGGGCTGGACGGTCGAATCGCCGATGCGGCGAAGGCCCAGCGAGTTGGCAGTGGCAATGTGCTTATCCAGTCTGCCGTTCAGGCTCTTGACGAGCTCAACATTCAACTTAGCCATGTCGCCGCCTCCTTATCCGGTGATCTCTTCCACGCTCTTGCCGCGGGTCTTGGCGACCTGCTCGGCATTGCGCATGGAACGCAGGCCCTCGAACGCCGCGCCGACGACGTTGTTGGGATTGTTGGAGCGCAGGCACTTGGTACGGATGTCCTTGATGCCGGCAGCCTCGACGACCGCACGCACCGCGCCGCCGGCGATCACGCCGGTACCGGGGGCGGCGGGCTTGAGCAGGACGCGGCCCGCGCCGAACTCGCCGATCGTCTCGTGGGGGATGGTGCTGCCCTCGAGCGTGACGGTGATCATATTCTTCTTGGCGGCCTCAAGGCCCTTGCGGATCGCCTCGGGCACCTCGGACGCCTTGCCGAGACCGTAGCCGACCTTGCCCTTGCCGTCGCCGACGACCATCAGCGCGGAGAACTTCGCCACGCGGCCGCCCTTCACGGTCTTGGAAACGCGGTTGAGGAAGACGAGCTTCTCCATGTATTCGCTTTGTTCTCTTTCAAATCTGGGCATGTTGATCTCCTCCTCCCTCAGAATTCCAGGCCGCCCTCACGGGCGCCCTCTGCCAGCTCGGCCACGCGGCCGTGGTACAGGTAGCCGCCGCGGTCGAACACGACGGCGTTGATGCCCTTGGCCTTCGCGCGTTCCGCGACCAGCTTGCCGACCGCGCGCGCCGCGGCCTTGTTGCCGCCGTTGCCCTCGATCTCCTTGTCCAGGGAGGAGGCGGCGACCAGGGTGTTGCCCGCCACGTCGTCGATGATCTGCGCGTAGATGTTCTTCTCGCTGCGGAAGACGTTCAGGCGGGGCCTTTCGGGCGTGCCGGCGACCTTGGCACGGACTCTCTTATGACGCTTCAAGCGCTGCGCTTTCGTATCGGGTCTTTTGATCATTTCGGCACACCTCCTTATTTCTTCACGCCGGTCTTGCCGACCTTGCGGCGGATGACCTCATCCGTGTACTTGATACCCTTGCCCTTGTACGGCTCGGGCGGACGCATCTCGCGCACCTCCGCGGCGAACTGGCCGACCTGCTGCTTGTCGCAGCCGGAGATCACGATGTGGTTGGGGTTGGGGACCTCGATCGAGATGCCCTCGACCTCCTCCACCTCGACGGGATGGGAGTAACCGATGGTCAGGACGAGCTTCTTGCCCTCCTTGGCGGCACGGTAACCGACGCCGTTGATGTCGAGTTCCTTCTTGTAGCCCTCGGTCACGCCGACGACCATGTTGTGCAGCAGCGCGCGGGTCAGGCCGTGCAGCGCACGGTTCTCCTTCTCGTCGTTCGGGCGGGAGACGTGCATCTCGGCGCCTTCCTGCTTGATGGTCATGGTGGGATCGAGCTTCTGGGTCAGGGTGCCCTTCGGGCCCTTGACAGTGATAAGGTTGCCGTCCGCGACCTTGATCTCAACGCCAGCGGGAATGGCAACGGGCATTCTGCCGATACGACTCATTTTCTCTGCCCTCCTTACCACACGAACGCCAGGACTTCGCCGCCGACGTGGTTGGCACGCGCTGCCTTGTCGGTCATGACGCCCTTGGACGTGGAAACGATGGCGACGCCGAGGCCGCGCAGCACGCGGGGCAGCTCGTCAGCGCCGACGTAAACGCGCAGGCCCGGCTTGGAGACGCGGCGAAGGCCGGTGATGACCTTGTCCTTGCCGTTGTACTTGAGCGTGATGTGGATCATGCCCTGAATCCCGTCGTCCTGGACCTGATAGCTCTTGATGTAGCCCTCGTCCAGCAGGATCTGAGCGATGCTCTTCTTCATGTTGGAGGCGGGGACGTCCACCGTGTCGTGTCTTGCGTTGTTTGCGTTGCGGATGCGGGTGAGCATATCCGCAATGGGGTCTGTGATATGCATTTTGGTGTTTCCTCCTAGTTTAGAGTTACGGGTCTTTCGATCCCGTTTCGGCCGCGAGGTATCTCCGATAATTGGGAAATTATCGGAGACCTTTCGCAGTCCACGCCCCATATCAAAGGCGTTGTAAACAGTTTGTTTCCTCCGACCCTTCGGTCATCGGAACGAGGTCGTTCTGAAGGATTTTGTTCGCAGGCAAGGAGCCGGCGGCGAAGCCGTACTTTGTGTACGGCGAGCCGTCCGCGACGCCGCATGCGGACAAAAGACTCAGAACGAGGCCTTGCGGACGCCGGGGATCTCGCCCTTATAGGCCAGCTCGCGGAAGCAGATGCGGCACACGCCGTAGTCACGCAGATACGCGTGGGGGCGGCCGCAGAGCTTGCAGCGGTTGTAGCGGCGGCTGGAGAACTTGGCAGGACGGGCCTGCTTGATCTTCATAGAAGTCTTTGCCATTTTGCTCCTCCTTAACGCTCAAACGGGGCGCCGACCAGGGTCAGCAGCTCACGAGCCTCTTCATCGGTCTTGGCGGTGGTGCAGATGACGATATCCATGCCGCGGATCTTGTCGACCTTGTCGTACTCGATCTCGGGGAAGATCAGCTGCTCCTTGATGCCGAGCGCGTAGTTGCCGCGCCCGTCAAAGGCGTTGGCGCTGATGCCGCGGAAGTCGCGGACACGGGGAAGCGCCACGTTGAAGAGACGGTCGAGGAACTCCCACATCTTGTCGCCGCGAAGCGTGACCTTCGCGCCGATGGGCATGCCCTCGCGGATCTTGAAGTTGGCGACGGACTTCTTCGCCTTGGTGACGATGGCCTTCTGGCCGGTGATGGTGCTCAGGTCGCGCACGACGGCGTCGAGCACCTTCGCGTTGTCGCGGGCCTCGCCGCAGCCGACGTTCACGACGACCTTCTCGATGCGGGGCACCTGCATGACGGACTTATAGCCGAACTTCTTGAAGAGAGCCGGCGCAATGTCCGCCTTGTACTGTTCTTTCAATCTGGCCATTGCAGCACGCTCCTTTCTTACAGCTCGGCGCCGCAGTGCTTGCACACGCGGGTCTTCTTGCCGTTTTCGATCTTGTGGGCGACGCGGGTGCCCTTCTTGCACTTCGGGCACACGACCTGCACCTTGGAGGCATACAGGGCCGCCTCGCGCTGGACGATGCCGCCGGTCTCGCCCTGCTTGCGGGGCTTGACGTGGCAGGTCACCATGTTGACGCCCTCGACGACGACCTTATCCTCGCTGGGGACGGTGCCGAGCACCTTGCCCTGCTTGCCTTTGTCCTTGCCGGACAGGACGACGACGGTGTCGCCCTTCTTGACGTTCATAGCCATTCCTCAGACCCTCCTTAAACGACTTCCGGAGCGAGGGACAGGATCTTCATGTAATCCTTGTCGCGCAGCTCGCGGGCGACGGGCCCAAAGATACGGGTGCCGCGGGGGTTCTTGTCCTCCTTGATGAGGACCGCCGCGTTCTCGTCGAAGCGGACGTAGGTACCGTCGGGACGGCGGACGCCCTTCGCGCTGCGCACGATCACGGCGCGGACGACCTCGCCCTTCTTGACCTGGCCGCCGGGGGTGGACTTGCGGACGGACGCCACGATGACGTCGCCGATGTTGCCGTACTTGCGGCTGGAGCCGCC
>JAEEGL013719568.1_pt1 | contig 10383 bp, 6 predicted proteins | sample 9134231 | NCBI WGS metagenome assembly JAEEGL01 (sample SAMN16246548, study PRJNA631951) | gut metagenome | biome: gut microbiome; feature: rumen; material: fiber-attached | host: Bos | place: Iran: Karaj | collected 2018-10
CCTTTCTCCCCTATTTCACAACCTTTCCGGAGCGATCCTGCCTTCCAGTCCTTGCCATCGAAGGTAAGTGTGAGATCGGGTTCCGTCTGGGTGAAGGGAACAAACCACAGATAAAGGACATCTCCTTCCTCCCAACCTTTCTTTACAGCACGAGTCTCCGGATCCAGGTCACCGACTGTGATATCGAACGAGAGTTTGGATTCAGTATCGGGCACCTCATACTCAACCTTGTTACAGGCGGCAAACAGGGACATGCCCATAGCGGCGATAATCGCCCATGCGCTCTTACTCATAACACCGACATTGATTGTTCACCACTTTTCATCTTCATCGTCATTGTCGTCGGTAACCCACGGATTCTCGACGAAGCTGTTAGGATCCAACTTCGTTGTTCCGCAAAAATCCCCCTCAATCAACACATGCAGAAGTTCGGCTTCAGGTTTCTGGTAAAACATCTTATTCATGGCATGCAAATTAAAGAAAAGTAAAAAAAGCTATTCCGAAGGAACAATCCGATTAAGATAAGGCATCCAACCCTCCGCCAGCTTATAGGCGGCATAGGCAGATGCAGGAATGTAAATCCGGAAGGAACTTGAGACACCGTCGAAAGCACCCTCACCCAAGACAGGCGGAGTAGTTCCCTTGAAGGTCACGCTCTGCAGATTGGAACTATTGTAGAAGGCATAGGCGCCTACCGATGTGACCGATGCCGGAAGGGTGACTGCCGTCAGCCGGGTGCAGTGCTTCATCACGGCTCGGGCCAGCGCCACGGTGCCGGCAGGAATGGAGTACTCGGTCAGGCCCGAAGGTGCGAATGCGACCAGCACCCCATCCAGCATCAGGCAGCGCGCATCGGCGCTCGCCAGCGACGACTCAAAGGCCTCCAACTGGCTGCAGCGCGAGAAAGCCCCAGTGCCTATTTCCCTGAGGGAAGATGGAAGAACCATCCGTTTCAAGGAAAAACAGCTGCTGAAAGCCTCATCACCCAAAGACAGCAATCCCTCAGGGAGGGAAATGGCGGACAACTGCTTGCAACCGCTGAACGCAGAGAAGCCGATACGGGCAACCTTAGCCGGAAGGATCACTTCCTCCAGGGAGGAGCAGTTGTAGAACACCTTCTCACCCAACTCACTGATGGATGCTTCGAAAACCATCTCACCCCAACCGTCCACAAAGGAATTGGAGACAAGGCGGCCAATACCACCATAAGCATTAGGCTCCACCAGTTCGTTCAGGTAGGAATGATACCAGATGACGTTGGTGGGCTTCAGCACTTCTACAGCGCATTCAGCCTTCTTTGTTCCATCCTCCTTTGAAACGACAGTAATCTTGGTCGTTCCCACAGCAAGTCCCATGACAAGCCCATCCTGCGACACCGTGGCTACGGACTCATCTCCGCTGGACCAAGCAACCGAAGGGTCGGAAGCGTCGGCAGGCAGGACAGACACCGCCAACTGCCCGGAGAACCCTTTCTCAATGGATAGGGAAGCGGGTTCGATGGAAACCGATTTCACGGACACATGAGCAGGCGTCACCGTTACGGAGCACACCGCCTGCTTACCGCCATCCTTCGTCTTCACGGTGATGCTGGTCTTTCCTGCAGCCAATGCTGTCACCTCGCCTCCTTGGGTTACCGTTGCGACAGAAGCGTCGGCGCTGGACCAGGAGACGGAAGGATCCGTCGCATCCGAAGGTAGGACGGTGGCCGTCAAGGTCGCCTTATCGCCGGCGACCAAATCAAGGGTCACCGGCGATACGCTCACGGATGCGACAGAAACCGTCTTGTCCTCGGGCGCACTCGGCTCATCAGGTGACGTCTTGCCACATCCGACGGAAAAGCCCGCCAGCGCGACAAATGCCATGAGAATGGATAACGAACGTGTCATTTATAATTTCCAGAAAAGGGGGAGGCAGACGCCTCCCCCAAAGACACAAAGGACCTACTGGTTTTTGGGAATGAAGATATAGCCCTTATCGGTACCGTCGCTCGAAGAACTATCCTTTCCATATTGGATGTAGATGGTATTCGTCCCCCCATCCAAAGGAATCGTCACCTTTGTATAACCATTCAAAGAAGATGGAACGCCGGAATAATGCTCTGTGTAAGTTGAGGCTATTGCATTATTCGTAGCATTATTCCATCTGGTGAGAGCAGTACGACGGACCACTAGATAATCATAAGCAGTTCTATTACGCGAATTATACTCACCATCACTTGCAATGTATATTACAAACTCATCATAGCCCTCAAGCGTCAGACTCATCGTCGATATACTGCTGTGCCCGAGATCGTTCTCCGACATATACGCATCGTATAAACTGGAATCCGGGTTAGCCGATGCTGTTGCTGCCTGCCAATTGTTGAGATTCACAGTGTAAGACGCTGCCCGCTTCTGGGTCACAGTAAAGGTCTCGCTAATAGAAGTGTTAGGCACGGAGATAGTCACTGTATACTCACGAATCTGTTCAGTATCGTTCGCAGGGAAGGATAGACGAATGGTGTCGTCTCCAGTTCCAGACTCCTTATCAAGACTCGGACCATCACCAGCACGTGTCTGAACCACTGAAGCGGTCCAGGCAGCGTTCGTGCTAAGTTCGATGTCGTAATATGTATCGGCAGCAGCAACACTGGCACTTGCACTATTAAACCGGACGTAGATGCCAGCCTGGTTCACCGTCGCCGTCTTGGAGGCGATAACGTCGGTTCCATCCATAACCTTGACCGTAGCGGTCCGCGGCATGGTAGCCGTGCTGATATTCGCCGGGAAGGTCATCGTTACAATACCAGGGCCGGTTCCACCGGTAGGACTTACCGTCACATCGTCACCACCTTCAACAATCCAGGAAGTATCGTTGTCCGTATTGACATTGAACGTCGCGGTCAAAACGCCAGGAGCAACATTCTGGGACTCGGGTGTCACCGCAATCAAATTGGCAGACGACCTCAGATAGGTTACGGCATAATTCACCGACGGATTATACAGCTGGCTTAAATCATCCGGCTTGTAGAAGAAATAGCGGCTACCATTGGCGTTCGGTTCATCGGTCACCGATATCCAAGTGGCATTGGAGCCGGTAGTGCTGTTCGTATAATCCTTCGTAGTCTTGAAATAAAGTTCGAATGTGTCGTGGTACGGGTTGGTCTCGTTCTCCCGGTCATAGTAATCGGTGTAATTGATCGTGAACAGGAAACCGAAACTATTACCGCCCGAGAAGTAGGAACCAGACGGGGAAACCGGAAGGTCGATCGGATCGCCGTTCGCATCTAAGTTCTTGGAAGCAACCGGATTCAGATTGTTGTTTTCGGCCTCGATGCGAAGGATCAACGGGAACATGGAGAAACCGAGACCCGTAGGTAACTTGATGGTCAGTTTGGTCTCTTGTCCAATCGCCTCAGACTGAAGCGGAGTGGCTGAGAGCGTGATGAAACGCTGTGTACTCATCACATGGAATTTCACCTTGCGGGAAAGGGACTTGCCACTACCGGTGGTCTCACCATCGGTGGTGATGCCCGAGATGGTCAACTCGCTAGTATAGTTTTTTCCGGAAGCAGCCGGCCGAAGTTTCACGACAGCACGCCTCCAATCACCCTTACCATCCGGAGTATCGGTTCCGGAATACTCGGAATCCTCTACCACGAAGGAGCTGATCGCAGCAGTAGAAGTTTCATCGCTTGCGTCATACTCAGGAGTAAAAGAAAGGGTGTAACGAGACTTCGCACTTTCACCCTCACCAATCACAGGATTCAGGGCCGCATTGACGTTAGAACTTGTCTGGTACACTTTGTACAGGATGGCCTTCTCTTCACCATCAGGATTCGTGCTCACATAGTCAATGTAGCTTACCCACATCGAGGTACCCTTACCATCGCTGATCTGCTCAAGGTTTTCGGTGGCGACGGAATTGGAAACGTCGCTCACAGGCGTACCCAAGGCAGCCTCGACCGCCGAGGGATAGCCGTCGGAGCCGTCAATCTGTCCAATCTCCAGGAAATAAGTGATGTCGCGAAGAATCTTGAAGTATTGCCCCAAGTGATTGGTCAATTCAACCTTGAACCAACGCTCTCCAGTATGTCCGCGAAGCCTACCTCCGATCAGCAGATACGTAGGATCCTGGTTCTTGTTCGGAAGCCCCCGCTCGTATAGGAAAGCCGAGGGGGTATTCTCCAAACTGGTCCCGGATTCTGCGACGTTATACTTCGTCCAAGTCGTAGGAATTGCATGAGGAGTAAGTTCCGCTACCTCGTCCGCAGTCTGAATAAGACTCGCAGTAGAAGGCATGTTGGCCGGGTAGCGGCTTCCGGTCAAGGAAGCGACCAAACCATCATAGTCCTTCGTAGCCTCTTCCGTATTGATATAAATCATCGGATCTTCAGACACGAATGTCTGTCCCGAAGCAGCGGGCTGATAATATGATACGGAGTACTCGGGGACGAAACCGGCCTCGGCACTGTAAGGGGCGATGGTCCCCTTGTCCGGGATGTTCATCAAATAATACTCCGTCGGGGTGAAGTTACCATCACCGGCCACCACCTTCAGACGGGCGAAATTGCGAACGAGCGGAACGGATGAGACCGCACCCGTCACCGTAGTCGACTGGAAATAGCCGGTACCGTCCAGGATCTTTTCACCCTTAGCGTTCACATAGTCGCCTACATTCACCGTCTGAATCCCCGCCCCAGTCATTTCGACAAGATAATAAGGAGCGCCGTAAGAATTAAACAGAATTTGATATGACGTATGTAGAGCACCCGTAGTATTCGCCGCGACATGCTCGTAATACTTCGCTCCGGATTCTGCGTCCGTTCTCTCAAAATACCAGAATGTAATGGTATTCGCAACTTCGGGATCGTATGGGTTTCCATCCTCTTTCAGATTGCTGAAGGAGTAGGCAGTAATGCCTTCAGGCAGGATAATGCGCTGCCAGTAGGCTCCTTCGGGATACTCAGTAACCCACTGTTGGACAAGGGTACTCTCCATGCCGCCGGTAACGGTGCTCTTCTGAGGACCGTTCGCGAGGAAATGGAGACGGCACTCGGTACTCTTAAGCAGCAACCGGACCTTGAAGTATGCGGCGTTGGACACACCGTTCCCCGTGACATCGGTAATCTCGGCCTTCTCATACTGCTTGAGTGCGCCGGAAGCATCAAAAACAGCGACATGCATATCATCGATGTCCGGAAGGTCTCCCATATCAGCCCTCGTGGTAGGAGGAATAGGCACGGAGAAATACACGTCCACGGCAGCACCGTCGGGATACACGGAATCATGCTCGTCCACCATCGTGTTGAAGCCGGGATCCACAAGCTCTTTGGCGCATGCGACGGCCATCAGGGCCATACACAGAATATAGATAATCTTTTTCATTGGCTGAATCATTTATCGTGGTTCGACTTCATTATTCAGGGAGCATCGTGGTGGGATTACCGTTAACCCTATCTACCGGATCATCTCCCCAATACCACACATCATATACACAACGGACTGAAACAGTACCTTGATTATATGTATAATTAAAAGTCCAGTTGGAACCGTTGGTCGTATACTGAAGGTTACCTCCTGATGCAGCCCAATACCTCGTATTATTAACAAAGGGGCTCTCAATCAATCCGTGCGAAGCCAAGGTGGCGCAGAAAAGGACTTCCGCCTCAGTAGGCAACCTCCATCTTCCGGCAGGATAACCATCTTCCTGATAAGTAGCACAGCGCTCCGCATTACTCTTCCATGTAGAATTGGTCAGAGAGGATCTATAACCATATCCCGTTGCCAGCATAAACTTAGGGGCAATGACATTGCTAGACTCTTTGACACCGACCAGATACTTGTCGAAATAATCCGGTGCACTCCCAAGGTCCGTACGGCGCCATTCCGTACTCTCGTTTGAAGTCGTATAAACATTATAGGAACGATCGCCCTGGAATGTACCATTATATGCATCAGCAAGCCTGATTCTGGGGTCTCCGATCACCCAGTTAGGATACGTCGAGGAAACACCGGTCAATGTAGAAATGGAAACAGTCGTAAAGTAAGTACTACGGGTACCGGCATCGTTTCCAATCGGACCAAGAGTATAGCCATTAGCATTATTGATGGTATTCCCTCTTATTCCATTAACATAAGGATTTCCACGGGACTGTTTCCGTTGCACATAAATAGAAGGATACTGATTGACGGTCACGTCCTTATAGAACTCTGGGTGTCCATCCAAGGAGATACGGAGCTTATAAGTGATGATGGCAATATCCTTGGCATTCCCGTTGTCAGCGGAGAAAGACGTGCTGAACGGCTCAACCGTATGTTCAACCTTAACAAAAGTATTATCTACATCAGGGGTCACCTTGAAGTTTGTCCCGGTAGAAGATGACGTTGAATAAGTCAGGCTTCTGTAGGTAATCGTGTTTCCAGTTGCCAACGGATACGTTCCCGCAGGATTGCCCTCATTGGATTCAAACGCAGTGACCTTAATGGCACCACTTGCGGAAACAGGGATCTCCAACGAGCTACTGTACATGTCATAAACATCCTTGGCCACATTGAGATAGAGACCAGCGTTGATGCTCGGGACTTCCGGATCGTCCGGGTCTCCCCAGTTGGTGACGAAATAGGTATCGGAAGACACATCGATGGACGTTTCATCCGCCTCGCTACCCAAGGTAGAGAGATGGAGGCCGATCTTGTACCAATTATTCGCCTCGAAGATCTTGATCTCCGGAATGGTGATCTTGTAATAGAACTCGTGGGCGATAATCTGGGGAATATCCTTGGTGCCCTCCTGAGTATCCGTTGCTCTATGTGTAGTCTCAGAATCGGTCTCAGTGTATGCGGTCCATTCGACGATCACCTTGAAGAAAGGCGCATGACCGGAATCTCCAGAGAAATCGTAAGGATAGGAATAGAAAGGCGTTCCGGTAATCTTATACGCAGGACGATTGAACGCGTCCTTCTCCACGACTTTCCCATCAACGACGACCACCATGTCATCTTGTTCCTCGTCGGAAGTATAATAATTGCCGTCGGACTCAGGCTGGGTTGCTGCGGCATCTTCCTTATAAATCCACCTGTACGCCTCCCTTTCAGTATACGAACCGTCCGGGAACACATACTCCCCGTCATCGTTCTTGGTCCAATCGGAAAGGAAGGCAAATCGGCGATAGGTGAAGAAGTCGCCAGTATTCGCGTTTTCACCGTTCGCGATATAGGTGATGGGCTCTCCGTCCATCGTTCCCTTGTCAGCAGCATAGTTTAAGTACACCTGCACCCTGGACGGATCGGAATACCAAGTATATTTGTACTCGCCCTTGTTCATCTGGATATACCACTTGGCCATGTCGATCTCGAGACTGATCTTGGCGGCAAGACGGGTCAGGGGGGCGGTAATCTCACCGACCTCACCCTTCGTCACTTCGAACGCAGTGGGCTCGCAGTCCATCACGAAACTATCCTGCGGCTTGAAACGATGACCTTCATCGGCTTTCTCATTCATGATTTCGTCTCCGCCGACGATGTTGTAGCTTTGGAAGGTGGCCGGAAGCGAGAGGTTCTGGAGATTCTCATACGTAAGGTTGCTGTAATCGGGAGCAGAAGAGGCGATGATCGCATTCCAAGCCGCCAGGGTCTCAGCATCCTTATAGTTCGCAATCACATAGACATAACCCGCATATTTGGTCTCTGAGACCGCCAGTGCGGCCAATTTGTCAAGCGTAATGTTCTCCTCGGTGCCGATTCCAGTCACGGTCGTACCTTCAGGCGCCGTCCACTTGCCGACATAAACAGGAGCCGTAGTCGTATTCTCTGCAGGATTGACCGCATACAGGAAATAATAGAAATACTCTAGCCGGTCTTCGTTCAACTCAGTAGGTGCAGGAACCAGACGTGTTTCTGGAGCCGAGCTACGAACCCGCAAGACAAGGCCGGTCTCACCAGGAGCAAAGCCATGATTGGTAGGAAACTCCTCACGGGCGCAGGATGCAGATACCAGCGCAAGGATCGTTATCAGGGTAAAATAAAGTATCTTTTTCATAATGTACATTCCTCCTAATGATTATCTCTGGACCGTCAGCAGCCAGTAGCTGTATGTACCGGCACCATGGATATCCTGGAACTCCGTGTTGGCATCCAACGGGTCGGAACCGATGTTGGTGTAGAAATAACAGTCGAAATACAGACCGATCTCTGTCGATGCATCCGCTTCGTTGATCTTGGTCCAGTTAGGGGTAATCCGGAGTACGACCTTCTGATTCAGAATATTGCCAAACTCGGGCAGAGGGGTCAGATCCGGTTCAAGGGCAGTAGGATCCGCCACCATCTGTACCGTGAAATATTCATTTCCATGCGTGTCCAGATGCCAATAGCCGCCGAGAGGGGCTGCTGGCGAGAACGTCACGGTGAAGTAATCGTAGCTTTCGCCGTCCATATTGGCATTGTTCAGTGTTCGGACCTGCCAGCGGCCATCGCCCACAGGCGCGGGACTTTGATAATGATTGGTTTTCCCACCATTACCGGCCTTGTACTCGTCCGTCATTTCACGGGCGCTCTTGTCAAAGGTAAGGGCAGAGCACTGTACCTGTTCGGTGAAAACGGTCTCCAAGGGGGTGACCGTCCACTCCTGGACAACGCCATTCAGCGTCAAGGAGAACTGATACTTATTACCGGGGAGCCTAAGGCCGCGGATACGATACTTCTTGCCGCCCTCGAACGTTAGAGGATTCCCGTCCTTGTCATTTAGAGCAAGGACGCGCGTGCGTGTGGAACCGTCAGTGTCCGCGTCGGAGAAATAAATCTTCAGGTCCGTGATATCTTGGGCAATCGTGAAGATGCTGAACGTCTTGGGCTCGCCGCTCTTGACAGTACCGAGGACGCTGGGATTGTTCAAGGTTACAGACTTGGAGGCATTCTCCACCGCAGAAAACTTCTTGTCGCCGGCATTGCCGGTAAAGGTTCCGGCCAATCCCTTGGAGGTCGATTCCATCTTGAAAGAAGTCAGGGTGATTTCCGTATTCTCATCCGCGCTGTCGAAGGTGAACTCGAAGGTGGAGAAGGCCGGATCGAAGGTAAGCGCCACCGGCTTGGTCCCGCTGGCGACGCCTTCCGCCTTCGCGGTCATGATGGCATTTGTCATCGCAGGCTCGTAAACAGTATACTTGCCGTTGGTGACATAATACCAGTCCTTGGCCGTTCCGGAGGTAGAGGCGGCATACTCATGGGCGGAAACTGCCTGGGCTGCGGGAATCGTTCCCGTGACACTGCCCAAGTTGCCCGTGTTATAGCCAAGATTGACCGAAGACGGATAGACTGCGTAGAATGTATATGTGTTCTCACCGTCCACCCAAGCCAGTCCGTTCGTACCAGAGTTCACGAACTTGCCACGGCTCCTGTTCTCCGTTCCATTAACCGAAACATATTCCGAGAACGTGTAATTGGAGTAGTTCTGGTTAGAGGTGTTGGTCACGATGGCCTTGTCACTGACAATCTTGACCTCGTCGTTCGCCGTCCACCAAATAGGCTCGATGTTCGAAGCGTCGTTGTCCTTTCCGCCGTATTCAGTACGGGTAAGGGCACCATTCGTGTAAGATCCGAAGGTGATGAGCTCTCCGGCCTTGCCGGGCTCGATCGACTTGTTGCAGCTTGTCGGGATGAGCATCGATCCCAAAAGGACTGCCGCAGAAAAAAGTTTCATGGCTGTTTTCATACTTCTGTCCTCCATTTTACTCCCATTCCCATGTTGTGTTCCAGTCGAAGGATTCTCCATCGACTTTCGTAGCGTCGATCTCTCCCACCGATTGTCCCGCGATGGTGAGTTCAACCGAGTCATCCACAATGGACCCTCCCAAGAAGTCGCGTTCCAAAAGAACGCTCACTTCCTGCAAGACCATCGGGGTCTGATAGGTTTTGTTTTTGTTCATAATATATAAGTACTTATTTGTTTGTTGTCACTTTTTCAAGCCAGCTCTTGGGGACTCGTGCCTTGGCGAAGAAACTGTCCAGCAGGCTCACGACCACGTAGTAACGGCCCTGGAACTCCAGCACACGGCCCTCGACGCCCTTCAGCGGACCCTTGATCACCTTCACCCGGTCGCCCAGGGCGAGGGGACGGTCCATCAGGCCGCCCTCTTCCAGCGAAAGGTCCATCACCCGGCGGAAGTCCTCCATCTGCTTGTCGGGGACCACGAGGAGCGTGCGCGTCGCGCAGTCCACGATGTACTTCACCGGGATCACGCCCGTGTTCGCCAGCTCCAGCGCCTCCGCCTTGGTGGCCTTAAGGAACACCAGGTTGGTAATGGCTGCCTTCTCCTTCCGGGGTCCGTCCGTCGGAACGGTGGGGATGAAGTGCTCCCCCCCCTCGCGCGCCAGCCGGTCACGAACCTTCAGTTCCTGACCATAGCGC
>JAEEGL013899395.1_pt1 | contig 10383 bp, 9 predicted proteins | sample 9134231 | NCBI WGS metagenome assembly JAEEGL01 (sample SAMN16246548, study PRJNA631951) | gut metagenome | biome: gut microbiome; feature: rumen; material: fiber-attached | host: Bos | place: Iran: Karaj | collected 2018-10
AGGACGTTGCTCAGATTCTCATCTGCCTGAAATACGCAGCGCGGAAGGGTTTGATAAACAGACCTGATCTTGTCGCGGATCAGCCTGTGTCTGGCTGTCAGCCTCTCTGCCAGAGCGGTTTCTCCCATCTTCTGAAGGGTTCCACATAGATTGTCGAAATTCTGCTACTTTTCGTCTTTGCCTATCGGTATGTCGAAGGGAGCGAGATCAAACAGGCTGTACATACCCATTGTTTGTGACAGATCAACATTCCGGTATGCTTCCGCAAAACCCGCTACGCTGTCCAAAACCTCCCGCCAGATCCTTTCCTCCTCCTGCGGCTCCAACTGCAGTTCATCCGCAGTCGGAAGATCGATATATTCCTGCAGATACCCTGTAAAACCATTCCATTCATGAAAAAATCGTCCTTCCCGGTCGGGCAGAAAATGCGGGCACCTTAATCCGAAGTTTATATACCTTTCGATCAGTCGGTTTAGTTCTGTCAGCCTCTGCTCCGTCATATCGGGAGCGTTGCATAGCCGGAGTACCCATCTTTTATCAATGATGTAATTAAGTCTGATATCATCGGCACTGTGGGAAGTGTCGATCAAGCGTATGTCATCCCGGCCTGTATAGCCGAATTTAGACAGCTCAGAAATGATGTCGCTCTGTTCAGGTATTCTCATATCCGCAGGAAAACACTTCCCGGGAATCAAGGACGTTTTTTGCGATTCCATCGTTATCATCTCCGTAAACTGTGAAGTTATCTATGTGATTTATTGCTTTCTGTCCCCATCAGACTCTATTTGACTGAAATATGTCATCGATGAGGCCACGCCGATACCTATCAGCACCCATAAGAGAGCAGCCTCGCAAAAGTCTTTGAAGGCTCCGCCTACAATTGTACTGACAGCATACACGAGCAGAACAGCGATAACCAGCATACCTGTTATTCTGATCAGTCTCTTGTTGTTGTTGGCATCTTTTGCGTCCTTCTTTACCTTCTCCGTCATTTTCGAATCTCCTTTCACCAATTCATCCAAACTGATGCTGTAGAGATCGCTGAGACTTATCAAACTGACAATATCAGGCAACGACTTTCCATTTTCCCAATGGGAAATGGTCACACGGGATACCATGATCTTCTCTGCAACCTGGTCCTGTGTCATGCCGGCTTTCTGTCTTGCTTCTCTCAACTTTTCTGAAATTTCCATCTCTGTGATCTCCTTTGCATGGCTTGAGTTTATTCGAAAATGAGCCCACCTGTCTATCAAATGGCTTTTACATAACCCTCTCTCACTGTAAAAAATCCTTTACATGGCCATTTTTAAAGGCTTTTCTTCATCATAATAGTGGAAACTGGATTCCAAAACCGTTTCTCCAATAAACTTCGATTTGTCATTCTTTATTCTACATCGTAATTATTACATTCCAAGAAACACTGTGCAATTACAAAGTGCGCGATGACATATAAAAAGAGTTCCGATTACCAGTATCGAAACTCTGAAAAATGTGCGATTTTTCGTATTTTTCTGTGATCTCTGCAAAAATGGTGTACTTTTGGTGTACTTTTGCGAATTTCGGCAAAAATCCCAAAATGAACGACATCTCTGTTTTTCTGCAAAAGAGTACTTCTTAATTGGTGTACCTAGCAGAGCTTTGCTCCTGCCGGAATATGAGGATCCAGCATGAGCACATGGAGCTTTTCTTCCCCTTCTTCCTCGTGCTTTGCCGAGATTATCATGCCGCATGAGTCGATGCCCATCATCGCTCTCGGAGGCAGGTTCACTATGGCAACGAACGTCTTTCCGATGAGCTCTTCAGGCTCGTAGAAAGCGTGGATACCGCTCAAAATAGTGCGTTCCTGGCCTGTTCCGTCATCGAGAGTGAACTGAAGGAGCTTCTTGCTCTTCGGGACCGCTACGCAGTCCTTTACCTTCACTACTCTGAAATCAGACTTTGCAAAGGTCTCGAAATCGACCAGATCTTCAAACAGCGGTTCGATGACTACCTTAGAGAAATCGATCTTTTCAGGCGCTTTAAAGACTGCATTTTCTGCAGGATTTTCTGCTGTTTTTTCGGCCGTTTCAGGTACACCATTTTTGTCATTTGGTGTACTTATGACCTTCATAGTCGGGAAAAGAAGGACGTCTCTGATGCTCTGGTTGTTGGTAAGGAGCATAACGAGTCTGTCTATACCTATGCCGAGGCCGCCTGTGGGAGGCATTCCGTATTCGAGAGCATTGAGGAAATCGTAATCTACCTGGCACTTTGCATCCGGTTCGAGGGCTTTTCTTTCTCTTACCTGACGCTCAAATCTCTCGCGTTGGTCTATGGGATTATTGAGTTCCGAGAATGCATTACCGAATTCCATTGCGTTTATAAAAAACTCAAAACGCTCTGTGAAGTCGGGATCGGACGGCTTCCTCTTGGCAAGAGGTGAATTGTCCACCGGGTAATCATATATAAAGGTGGGCTGGATAAGGTGCTCTTCAACGAAAGCGTCGAAGAACTCAGCCAGAATATTGCCCTTTGTCTTTATCTCCGGAAGTTCAACGTTATGAGCCTTTGCTGCTGCGATGGCGTCTTCGTCCGTCTTCCAATCGTCAAAGTCCACTCCGGAATATTCTTTTACAGCTTCCTTCATGGTCATTCTACGCCACTTATTGAAGTCTATGGTCTGGTCTCCGTAGGGTATGACTCTGGTCCCGCAGATCTTGTCTGCAAGATCTTTGAAGAGATCTTCAACCAGATCCATCATCCCCTCAAAATCAGTGTATGCCTGGTAAAGCTCTATGGAAGTGAATTCCGGATTATGTCTTGTATCCATACCCTCGTTCCTGAAGATACGTCCTATTTCATAGACCCTGTCAATACCGCCGACTATGAGTCTTTTAAGGTAGAGCTCCGTTTCGATACGAAGGACCATATCCATGTCGAGGGTATTGTGATGGGTGGTAAAGGGCCTTGCGCTGGCTCCGATCTCAAATGGAGTCAGTATGGGAGTCTCGACTTCGAGATATCCCCTCTCGTCAAGGAAGTCCCTGATCTCTGCAAGTATAGCGCTTCTCTTCTTGAATGTATCCTTTACTTCCGGGTTTACTATGAGGTCTACGTAGCGCTGACGATAGCGAAGTTCCTGATCTGTAAGACCGTGGAACTTTTCGGGAAGCGGATTGAGAGCCTTTGAAAGAAGGGTGAGCTCTGTCACGCGAACGGAGAGCTCTCCGGTCTTAGTCTTGAAAACCTCACCGTTGCATCCGATGATATCCCCTATATCTATCATTTTCTTGAAGGATGCGTATTCCTCTTCTCCGAGATTGTCCCTTGTAACGTAGAGCTGGATGTCACCTTCCTGATCGCGGAGGTGGGCAAAACTTGCCTTTCCCATGACCCTCTTGGAGATGACCCTTCCGGCTACCTTATGGAATTTACCGCTGTGCTCTTCCGGATCGAGATGATCGTAGTGCTCCTTGAGCCATGATGAATAAGCATCCTGTGCGAACTTGGTTATGGCATAGGGATCCTTACCCTCTGCCTGCAAAGCCGCAAGCTTGTCTCTTCTGATCTGAGACTGTTCGGAAATGTTCAGTTCTTCTGCCATGATTACTCCTTGCTGATACCCATGATCTGATAGTGAAGGATCATATTGTCCGTTCCTTCTTTGGTCTCGATGGTGATCTCGACCTTGTCTCCCTTTTTCTTTCCTATGAGAGCTTTGCCGACCGGGCTTTCATTGGAGATCTTATCATTGAGAGGATCTGCCATGTTGACGCCCACTATGGTATAAGTAAAGACTTCCTTTGTCTTGAGATCCTTTAATTTGACCGTGAGTCCGAGGTTGACAGTATCGCCTGAGATCTCATCTTCGGAAACGACCTTGGCGTTGTGGATCATAGCCTCGAGCTTAGCAATACGCTCTTCGACTTCGACCTGCTCGTTCTTTGCCGCATCGTATTCAGCGTTTTCGGAAAGGTCTCCGTAGGATTTTGCTTCCTTTAAGTGTTCGGATACTTCCGGTCTTCTTACTGTTATGAGGTATTCGTGTTCTTCTACAAGTTTGTCATAACCTTCCTGTGTAAGTAATACTTCTTCTGCCATTTTTCATACTCCTTTATAGCTCTTTGGCTTTTTTTATCAATTCTTTTATCTCTTCCGGCGTCGTTGCCGAGTTTACTGTCTGACGCAGCTGGGCTGCTCCTTTCATGCCCTTCGTATACCAGGCAAAGTACTTTCTCATCTCAAGGCAGGCCCTCTTTTCACCCTTTTCAATAAGGAGAAGCTCAAAGTGCTCATCCATCAAAGATGCGTCGAAGAGCTCTTTCTTATCTCCTCTGAAAAGCCATGGGTCTCCCATGGAGGCTCTGCCTACCATGACCAGATCGCAGCCGGTCTTTTCTATCATCTCGTCTGCGTCCTTGATGCTCCTTACGTCTCCGTTGCCTATCACGGGAATGCCTACGGCTTCCTTCACCTTTCGTACAGCATCCCAGTCGGCTTTGCCGCTGTAATACTGCTCCCTGATCCTTCCGTGAACGGCTATGGCTGAAGCGCCTGCCGATTCCATCCTTTTTGCAAAGGATACGTAGTCTTTTGCATCTCCGAAACCTATCCTCATCTTTATGGTGACGGGTTTTCCGGAAGTCTCTTCAGAAGCCTTTACTGCAGCTTCCACGAGTCTTGCCGCAAGATCCGGTTCAGCCAGAAGAGCGCTGCCCTCATGGCTTTTGACCACCTTAGGTACCGGACAGCCCATATTGATGTCGAAGAAAGCGCAGGGGTTGTCTGCAAGGGTCCTTACCGCATAGTCTATCATCTCCGGCTCGCTGCCGAAAAGCTGAAGTCCTACAGGGCCTTCGCCCGGGCCTATCCTGAATAGCTCCGCAGTACCGGAACTTTTGTAGTAAAGTCCCTTTGCGGAGATCATCTCCGTGTAAGAGAGAGCTGCCCCCTCCCTATAAGCAAGATACCTATATGAACTGCCCGACACTCCTGCAAGGGGAGCCAGGATCATCCTGCTTTTAAGCTTTAGGCCGAGGAACTCCGTTTCAGTGGTTGAGAGCATCTTTTTCTATTCTGAGGATGGCCATTGCGGTCATGAGTCCCGGAACTATGGTAGTTGCCGTTATATCGACGCCCAGGATCTCTCTTATCCTCTTTAATCTGTACTGTATGGTATTGCTGTGTACGCCCATTATCCTTGCAGCTCTTGCCGTTGAAAGACCTGCATCCAGCATGAATACACCGAGGGTCTCCTCGAGCTCTCTCATCTTCTTGTCCGGAGTCTTTCTGAAAGGCTTCACAAGATCGAGATAATTCCTCTTGTTGGCGCCTCCCGCAAAGGCTATGGATACGCAGTTTCCGACAAAGGACAGTTCATACTTGCTGAAAAGTCTCTTCCTTGGGAAGATGTAGTTGACGAATCCTAAAGTCTCGTTTATGGAATGGAAAGCGTTGCATATGCCGTCTGTTCCGCTCACGTGCTGAAGGGCAAAGACGTTCCTTACGCCCATCTTGTAGAGGTCTCTTGTGAGCTCGTTCCACTCATCGTATTCGCAGACTTTCTGCTTGGGTTCGCTGAGTATAATACCTGCGACTTCGTCCTGCTCGAAGAGCTTGAGAAGTCTTAAGTTGTATTTTTCTTCAAAATCGGTGAAGAGCTTTATGGCGTCGTCCTTTTTGAAGCCGGGGATGTAGAAAACGCCTTCAAGTTCTCTTTCGGCTATGCCTATCTCTTCGAGGAGAGCGTTGACGAGGCTTCTGTTACCTCTTCTGACTGCCCTTATGAGCTCGGCGGTAGCGTCTCTTTCAGGAACGTAGTTCCACATACCTATGGCCAGCTGTATGATCTCGGCAAGCTTTGCTATGTCGTCCTGGCTGTAAGTGTTCTCATTGTCTACAAGCATCATATAGTAGCGCTTGTTGTCGATGTTGACAGGCCCCCAGTAGGTCACCACGCCGTTGACGTCGACTCTGGCTCCTACTGTCTCGCTGTCCGGGCCCTGCTCGATGCGAGCGTGGACTGCGTCTTCGATAGTGGTCTGATGACGGGTCTCTACGGAGAAGATCGTGTTGAAATCGCTGCTGAAGAGAACTATCTGGAAGTTGTTGTTTATCGCTGCCTGCCTCACTGCATCCTGAAAGTTTGCATACTTTTCAAAATTCAGAAGGTAGTAGATAGTGTTTACAAGAAAACTGTTGGAAAAATTCTCAGCCATTTCTATTTATCCTCCCTTTCCTCGTCTTCTTCAGGAGCGTCGTCTTCAAAGTTCCTGAATTTCTTTTCTTTTTTATCGAAATCATCCTCGAGATCTTCAGGAGTGCCCATGAATTCTTCGGTCATCTCCTTCAGGATCTCAAAGTTGCCTTTCTTATCTATGAAAGCGACCCGCTTGCCGGATTTGAGAGCTTCATTTATCTCGTCTTCCTTTGCGGCGGCAGCCTCTTCTTCTTCTCTTTTCTTGCGCTCTTCGGCTTCCTTGTCTTCTTTCTCTTTTCTGACTTTTGCCTTGAGCCCGTTTTCTTCTGCTATTTCGCCTGCTGTCTTGCTGCCGGTGAAAATGGCTTCGAATTCTGTCTCGTCCAAAGTTTCGAGTTCAAGAAGGGCTCCGGCCACTCTGTCAAGCTCCACCCTGTGTTCCTCGAGCATCTTCTTGCCTCTTGCATAAGCTTCGTCCATTATGCGGCGCACTTCTTTATCTATCTTGCTTGCAAGATCTTCCGAATAGTTCTGCTTGGAAGTAAAGTCTCTTCCGAGGAAGACCTCGTCCGCATCTGAGTAGTTGACAGGACCGATGGCTTCTGACATTCCGTATTTGGTGACCATATCGTGGGCTATCTTAGTAGCTCTTTCAAGGTCGTTGCTGGCGCCTGTTGAGATATCTCCAAGGACCACGGCCTCTGCAAGCCTTCCTCCGAGAAGATCTACTATCTCGTCTTCCATGTCGCCCTTGGTGGCGTAATACTTATCCTCTTCGGGGAGCGTCATGGTGAATCCGCCTGCAGAACCTCTGGGCATGATGGTGACCTGGTGTACAGGGTCGGAATCCGGCAGCAGTCTCTGAATGACTGCGTGGCCTGCTTCGTGATATGCAGTGAGCCTCTTTTCCTTTTCGGACATGACCCTGCTGGTCTTCTTGGGCCCTGCTATGACCCTTGTTATGGCTTCTTCAAGGTCATCCATATGTATGATAGTCCCGTTTCTTCTCGCTGTGAGAAGGGCAGCTTCGTTCATCATATTCTCTATATCGGCAGGAGTAAACCCGGGAGTCCTCTTTGCAAGGACGCTTAAGTCTACGTTCTCATCTAAAGGCTTGTTCTTTGCATAGAGCTCGAATATGGCCTGTCTTCCCTTTACGTCGGGAACTGATATGGTGACCTGTCTGTCGAATCTGCCGGGACGGAGGATAGCGGGATCCAGTACGTCCGGCCTGTTGGTTGCAGCCAGGATGATTATGCCTTCGTTTACGTCGAAACCGTCCATCTCGACGAGAAGCTGGTTGAGGGTCTGCTCTCTTTCATCGTTGCCGCCGCCTATGCCTGCGCCTCTTCTCCTTCCTACAGCATCGATCTCATCGATGAAGACTATACATGGAGCGTTGCGCTTGGCATCATCGAAGAGGTCTCTCACTCTCGAAGCGCCGACGCCGACGAACATCTCAACGAAGTCTGAACCGGAGATGGAGAAGAAAGGTACTCCTGCCTCTCCTGCTACGGCTCTTGATATATGGGTCTTTCCTGTTCCCGGAGGGCCTACGAGAAGGACTCCCTTGGGGATCCTTGCTCCGAGGTCGATGTATTTCTTCGGATTTTTGAGGAAGTCGACTATTTCAGCAAGTTCCTGCTTTTCCTCCTCAAGCCCTGCGACCTGTTCAAAGGTTATCTCCTTGTCCTTTACCATGCGGGCTTTGGATTTGCCGAAGGACATGACTCCCTTGCCGCCCTGTCCGTTCATGTTCCTCATCATGATGACCATGAGGACGATGAGTATGACCGTCGGAATGAGAGAGAGTATGGACAGCCAGTTGCTTGGCTTTACGGACTCTACCTTGAGCTTCCCTTCCGCCGCCTGAGGAACTATGTACTCCTGGGAGATGATCGCCATATCATAATCCGTAGGCGCATAAGCTATGAATTTCGTTCCGTCTTTAAGAGTACCTGTATAACTCCTGGAAGCGGAAGATATCTTGATGGTCGCGATCTTTTCGCTTGAGATCAGGTCGACGAACTCGGAATACTCCAGAGTCTTTGTTTCCTGACCGTTGCCATTACCGAAAAAGAAGCCCACCAGCAAAGTTACGATGGCGAACATAATGGCGTAAGTAACGAAGATCCCGATTGCACTTGGGCGTTTATTTTTGTTATTCAATTACAAAAAACCTCCTGCAAAACTACTTTTGTTTGTGTCAATACCCCTATTTTTACTTTAAGCAATAGATTATATCACAGTAATTGTGTTAATACAACGAAAAAACACAGAAAAACCACTAAAAAATAGCAGTTTTTTTGTGCCTTTAAAACAAATTTCCGGTCCGTTGTGAGAGGCCACACCTAAATAGTTAGCCTTAGGTAATTGACCGCCCGAGGACCATGTTGGTAAAATATGTATAGACAAAAGCAAAACGAACCAGACTGTTATATAAGGCGAAAAAATGAAGAAAGTATTCTACGAAATAAAGGAAACAGAAGTAAAGCTTTGCGAGGAGACCGTGACGAGTTACGGGATAAACTGCAGAGAAGACGGTAAAGTCGTATCGTCGATAGATGATATCTCAACGGACAGGGATTCCATAAAGAAACTTGCAAAGCTTTGCAACGATCTAGAGCTAGATCCCTCTCAGCTTGAAGAAGTGGCTGAAGACTTCGTATCCTAAAAAACTATCTTAAGATAATTTATGTTCTTGCCGGATGCTGCGAATTTTTGCTCGTACTCCGTTTCGATATTGCTCTTGGCAAGGTCAGAAGAGTGAAGGTCTCTTACGACCCTTTCGCACTTAAGTCCTGCAAGCTCTGCCTGTTCTAAAGAGAACTCGAACAAGGCGTCGTTGTCTGTTTTGAACTCAAGGGTAGTTCCTTCTGCCATGATCTTTTTGTAAGCCAGAAGCTTTGAAACGTGAGTGAGCCTTCTGTGAGCGTGCCTGTCTTTTGGCCAGGGATCCGAGAAATTGAGATACACCCCCGCCAGCTCCCCTCTTTCGAAGTAATCGGCAGGGTCTATTATGTATTCTGAAATGAGCCTGAGGTTTTTGAGATCCATGGCCCCTGCTTTTTGAAGTATCCTTGGATATACGTTGACTGCGCCTTCGCAGGCCAGATATATCCTCTCCGGATGAGCCAAAGCCATAGACGTGATGAACTGTCCCTTGCCGCTTCCTATCTCGATATATAAAGGACAGGAAGAAAGGTCATCATCAAAAAGAGAATGCCATCTGCCCTTTTGGCTTTTGGGATCCTCTATAAGATACTGCCTGTTTTCCTCTATGATCTTTTCTTTGTGTCTTAATACGTGCTGGCGCATTATCTTTTCCTGAACACTACTTCTCCGTGATTTATATATGCTGTATAACCGCCGGGAAATTCCACGGTCTTGTTACCGACGTTGGCATTCACCGATCTTGCCAATGCCTTTATATGCACGGCTTCTATGTCCTCGGCAAGGCCGGCCTCCTTGAAAGCAAGCCTTACGACCCTGTGATAGAGGGCTTCCTCAAGTACTCTGAGATCCTTTACTTTCAGGACCGGCTCATTGCCGTGGACTGCGTGACTTTCATACCAGTTTTCTGCAAGTTCTGATAAATATCCGTCATCCACAGCCGCATTGGCTGCAAGCCTTGTCAGCCCTTCTTTTATAGAGGGGTTTATCTCCTCGAGCATGGGAAGTATCTTTAATCTTACTTTGTTTCTCAAATACTCCTCCGAGGCGTTGGTGCTGTCTGTCCTATAGTCAAGGCCCTTTTCCCTGCAATACTCCTCTATGTCCTTCCTTGAAGTATCAAGAAGAGGCCTTATGAGGCCGTCCTTTCTCATATATTCCATGGCTGCAAGTCCGTGTATGCCGGTTCCCCTTAATATCCTGAGCATGACGGTCTCTGCCTGGTCCTCCTTGTTGTGGGCAAGTACGGGCCTTGCTGAGCAGCCGTCAGGAAGAAATTTTTCTATCTCTTCGCAAAGGGCCCTTAAGGCTTCCTGCCTTATCTTCCTCCCCGCCTCCTCTAAGGATTCGCCCTTTTTTCTTGCCAGCTTTTTTACGTCTTCTCTGTAGATGGTGACCGGTACTCCGATCCTTTCGCACTCCTTAAGGACGAACTGCGCATCGGCGTTTGCATCTTCCCTTATCATGTGATTCAGGTGGAAAGCCCTAAGCTCGAAGCCGTATTCTTTTTCAAGACCTTTTAGAACGTGAAG
>JAEEGL014387762.1_pt1 | contig 10383 bp, 7 predicted proteins | sample 9134231 | NCBI WGS metagenome assembly JAEEGL01 (sample SAMN16246548, study PRJNA631951) | gut metagenome | biome: gut microbiome; feature: rumen; material: fiber-attached | host: Bos | place: Iran: Karaj | collected 2018-10
CACGCCGTAGCCCAACAACGTCTCAAACGGGATGTCAAAGCCGTCCTTTTCGTATTTCGTGCCGCACACGGGGCAGATCTTGTCCGGCATATCCGAGCCGCAGCCGTAGCTGCCGTCGTCGATGAATTCGGAGTTCTTGCATTTGGGGCAGCGGTAGTGCGGCGGAAGCGAGTTGACCTCGGTAATGCCCGCCATATACGCCACCAGCGACGAACCCACGCTGCCGCGCGAACCGACGAGATAGCCGTTCTCCAGCGAGCGCTGCACCAGCTTCTGCGCGCTCATGTAAACGACGTCGTACTTGCCGAGGATGCTGCCCAGCTCCACGTTCAGGCGGTCCGTGATGCGCTGCGGCAGCGGATCGCCGTACAGCTCCTTCGCCCGCGTCCAGACCATCGTATTCAGCTCTTCCTCGGAATTCTCCAGCCGCGGCGGGAACAGCTTCCCCTTTGGCAGCAGCTCGATCACGTCCACCATATCCGCGATCTTCCGCGTGTTGTCCACAACGACTTCATACGCCTTGTCCTCACCGAGGTAGGCAAACTCTTTGAGCATCTCCCCCGTCGTGCGGAAATAGAGCGGAAGCGGCTCGTCCGCATCCGGCATCTTCATGCCCGCCAGCAGGATATGGCGATACTCCTCGTCCTCCGGCTCCTGGAAATGCACGTCGCACGTGGCGCACACGGGCTTGCCCATCTCCTCGCCGAGGCGCACGACGGCACGGTTGAAGTCGCGAAGCTGCTCTTCGTCGCGCGCCTTGCCGTTGCGAAGCAGAAAGGCGTTGTTGCAGATCGGCTGTATCTCAAGGTAGTCGTAAAAGGACGCAATGCGGCGGATCTCTTCGGGGTCCCTGTGGTCCACGATCGCCTGGAACAGCTCGCCCGCCGCGCAGGCAGAGCCGACGAGGATCCCCTCCCGATGCGCGATCAGCTCGCTTTTGGGAATGAGCGGCTTGCGATGGAAGTACTTGAGGTTGGAGGCGGAGATAAGCTGATACAGATGCTTGAGTCCCGTCTTGTTCTGCGCGATCAGGACGATGTGCATGGGGTGCTGGTTCGCCCGGTCCAGATTGGGACGCAGCTTTCGCATTGCGTCGTTGATCTGCTGCAGGCGTGTCACGCCGAGCTTTTCGAGCATGGGGAAGAATTTCGCCAGCATCTGCGCCACCGGCACGGCGTCGTCGCTGGCGCGGTGGTGGTTGAAGGCGGGCAGCCGCAGCGCCTCCGCCACGATATCGAGCTTGTGCCGCTTGAGCTGCGGCAGCAGGTTCTGCGCGAAAACAAGTGAATCCAGATAGGTCGGCGCAAACGGGATGCCGCATTTCTCACACCCGGCGCGGATGAAGCCGATATCGAACTCGGCGTTGTGGGCGGCGAGGATCCGGCCGCCGGCAAAGGCGAGGAATGCCTCCAGCGCGTCCTTGAGCTTCGGCGCGCCGCGAAGCATCTCGTCCGTGATGCCCGTCAGGCCCACGTTTTCCGGCGACAGGCGGCGCTCCGGATCGACGAAGGTCTGGAAGGTATCGACGATCTCGCCGCCGCGCATCAGCACCGCGCCGATCTCGGTGATCGCCTCCCGCGTCACGTCGAGGCCGGAGGTTTCGATATCAAAGCATACGATCTCGTCGGTAAACGCGCCGTCCTGCGTGCCGTGCACCGCAATGCGGTCGTCCAGATTGTTGACGAAATAGCCCTCGCAGCCGTAAAGGACTTTTATTTTATCCCCCGCTGCCTTCCAGGCGTCAGGAAACGCCTGCGCGACGCCGTGGTCCGTGATGGCGATGGCGGGCATCCCCCAGGACGCAGCCAGGTTGACGACCTCCTTGGCGTCGGTCAGCGCGTCCATATTGGACATTTTCGTATGCAGATGCAGCTCCACGCGTTTGACCGGCGCGTCGTCCACGCGCCCCTCATGCTTCACGGCGCTGATGTCGCGCGGGTTGAGCTGGATGTCCTTTCCGTCAAAGGTCGTTTCCATTCTGCCGCCGATGCGCAGCCACATCCCCGGCTTGATCCTTTCCAGCAGCGGCCTGGTCTCCGGCTCCGTCATCATGCCGCGCCGCACGCTCACCGAGCCGGTGTAGTCCGTCAGCTCGATCAAAAGCGTCCACACGCCGGGACGGCGCGTCTCATGGCAGTCGAATTTGAATACCTTGCCCTCCACGACCACGCGGTCCATCGTGACGTCCAGATCGCGCATCGGCGTAACGCGGCCCTTGATCTCACCGCCCATGATCCTCTTCATCTTCGGCTTCGGCCGCTTGGCGCCGTCGCCGCCCTTCTGAGGCTCCCGCTTTTCGGGCTGCTTTTTCGCCGCAAGATGCACGGCGCTCAGCTCGTACTGCTCCGCAAGCCGCTCTTCAATGACGGCGCGCGCTTCCCCGGGAATGTCGCGCACCGTTTCCAGTTCAAGGCTCAGAACACGCTCCGTCGGCTCCAGCTGCATACCGACGACCAGAGCCCCTTCCAGATACCGGTCCGTATCGCTGCCCGCCGAAAAGCTTTCAAACAATTCCTGAAACAGCTTTTTCTCTGCCATGTCCACCCTGCCTTACAATTTCTCTATTTCGTCCATCAGCGCGTCCGCCAGCCTTTCCTGCGGCACCTTGTACAGCACCTTGCCCCGGCGGAAAATCAGGCCCTCGCCCTTTCCGCCCGCCACGCCGACGTCGGCGGCGCTCGCCTCGCCGGGGCCGTTGACCACGCAGCCCATCACCGCCACCGTGATCTGCTTCTCACAGCCGGCCAGTCTGCGCTCCAGCTCCTCGACCAGCGGGATCATATCGTAGGCGGTGCGCCCGCAGGTCGGGCAGGAGATCAGGTTCACGCCGCTCTTTCGCAGGCCGCACGCCTGCAGGATGCGCTTCGCGGCGCGGACCTCCTCCACCGGGTCGGCGGTCAGCGAAACGCGGATCGTGTCGCCAATTCCGTCGCAAAGCAAAGCGCCGATCCCGACGGCGGACTTCACGAGGCCCATCGAGGGTGTTCCCGCCTCGGTCACGCCGAGGTGCAGCGGATAATCCACCGCCTCGTGCAGCAGGCGATACGCCCGGATATTGAGCGGCACGTCGCTGCTTTTGACGCTGACGCAGATGTCGGTGAAATCATACCGCTCCAGCAGCCTGACGTGCCGCATCGCGCTCTCCACGAGCGCCTCCGGCGTCACGCCGCCGAATCGCGCGAGCAGTTCCTTTTCCAGGGACCCGCCGTTGACGCCGATGCGGATCGGCACGCCGTGCGCGCGGCAGGCGTCCACCACGGCGCGCACGCGGTCCGCGCCGCCGATGTTCCCCGGATTGATGCGGATCTTGTCCGCGCCGCGCGCCGCCGCCTCCACCGCGAGGCGGTAATCGAAATGGATATCCGCCACGAGCGGGACGTGGATCCGCTCGCGGATACCGCTCAGCGCCCGCGCCGCGTCCATATCCGGGACGGTGACGCGCACCAGCTCGCAGCCCGCCTCCTCCAGCGCCAGGATCTGGCGCACGGTGGCGGTCACGTCCTGCGTGCGCGTGTTGCACATCGACTGTATGCTCACCGGCGCGCCGCCCCCGATGGCGACGGTGCCGGCATGGATCTGCCTTGTCATGGAAGCCTCCTAGAACAGCTTGACGACGTCGTTGAAGGTCACGATAAGCATCAGCCCCATCAGCGCCACGAAGCCGGCGGCGTTGATGACGGTCTCGAACTTCTGCGGGATCTTTTTCTTGAACAGCAGCATGGCGATCGCGTCCACGATCAGGATCAGGATCTTGCCGCCGTCCAGCGCCGGCAGCGGCAGCAGGTTCATCACCGCAAGGTTGACCGCGATCATCGCGCCGAAGAAGAAAACGTTCTCCAGCGCGGCGGCAAAGCCCTCCGCCGCCTCGGTCTCCTGCCCCATCTCCGAAATGGTGGACACGATGCCGACGGGCCCGCTGAGGTCCTTGACGCCCGCGGCGCCGGTGAGCAGCATCTGCAGGCTCAGCCGCACGAGACGAACGTAGTCCACCGCGTTGTACCAGGCGTATTTCAGCTTGAGCAGCGGCGTCGCTTCGACGAGCCCGCCGTAGGAAAAGCCGTAGGCGCGGTATTCCTGCCCGTTCTCGTCGGTATAGGTCCGCATGTGCAGCGTGCGGGTCAGCTTCTCGCCGTCGCGCAGAACGACCATCTCCATCGTCTCGCCGCGGGATTTGAACTGCAGGACCGTCGATACGTCGCTGCGCAGATAGATGCGCTCGCCGTTGATGCTGTAGATCTCGTCGCCGACCATGATCCCCTCCGGTCCCGGCGTGGGAAAGCCGTCGTTGAGCTCGACAATCTCATTGGTGTAAAACCCCGCCGAGCCCGCATACAGGCACAGCAGGATCAAAAAGCCGGTCAGGAAGTTCATCGCCGCGCCGGCGGCGAAGATCAAAAGCTGCTTCCAGAAGCTCTGCCGATTGAGCGCGTGCGGGTCGTCGGAATCCTCGTCCTCTCCCTCCATCGCGCAAAAGCCGCCGATGGGCAGGATGCGGAACGAATAGGCGGTCTCCCCCTTCGTCTTCTGGAAAAGCGCCGGGCCCATGCCGATGGAGAACTCGTTCACCCGCACGCCGCAAGCCTTGGCGGCGGCGAAGTGTCCCAGCTCGTGCAGCCCGATGAGCACGCCGAAGATCAGGATCGCGAACAGAATATAGACCATAGCTAACCTCTTTACTGTTTGATATGCCGCCGCACGCTCGCCCGTGCCAGGCGGTCCGCTTCCAGAATATCCGAAAGCGCCGGTTTCGATACCTGCTCCACCTCGGAAAGCGCCGTTTCGACCAGCGCCGGGATGTCGTTGAAGCCGACGCGTCCGTCGAGGAATGCGCCGACGGCGATCTCGTTCGCCCCGTTCATCACCGCGCAGGCCGTGCCGCCCGTCCGCGCGCAATCCTTCGCAAGCGCGAGGCAGCGGAACGCCTCTTCGTCCGGCGGCGCGAAGGTCAGCGGCGGACAGGCGAGCAGATCCAGCGGCTCCGCCGGCGACGCAGCCCGCTCCGGCCAGGTCATGGCGTAGCGGATGGGCAGCTTCATATCCGGCGTGCCAAGCTGCGCGAGCAGCGCGCCGTCACGGAATTCCACCAGCGAGTGAACGATGCTCTGGCGGTGGATCACCGCGTCCACCTGCGAAAGCGGCAGCCGGTACAGGCGCATCGCCTCGATGATCTCCAGCCCCTTGTTCATCAGGGTCGCGCTGTCGACCGTGATCTTCGCGCCCATCGTCCAGTTTGGATGCTTCAGCGCGTCCGCGCGGGTCTTTCCCGCCAGTTCCTCCCGCGAAAGCCCATAGAAGGGGCCGCCGGAGCAGGTCAGGATCAGGCGGCGGATCTCGCCGCGGTCCCGGCAGCCCTGCAGGCATTGGAAGATCGCGCTGTGCTCGCTGTCCACAGGCACGAGCTCCGCGCCGCAGCGGTCCACGGCGTCCATCACCAGCTCGCCCGCGCATACCAGCGTCTCCTTGTTGGCGAGCGCGACGCGCTTTTTCTTCTCGACGGCGGCAAGCGTCGGGCGAAGCCCGATCATGCCGACCACGGCGGTCACGACGGTGTCCGCCTCGTCCAGCGTCGCGGCGGCGATAAGGCCGTCCATGCCGCTCATGACCTCGGTCTCCGTGCCGGCCAGACGGCGGCGCAGCTCGTTCGCCGCGTCTTCGTCGCAGAGCACGGCGAGCCGCGGCCTGAACTCCCGCGCCTGCGCCTCGAGCAGATCGACGCTGGAATTTGCGGTCATCGCCGCGACCCGAAGCCCCAGCTCCCGCGCGACCTCAAGCGTCTGACGCCCGATGGAGCCGGTCGATCCCAGTAAAGCAACAGTCCTTGTCATATCAGATCATACCTACGCTCACGAAAAGATAGATAACCGGCGCGATGAACAGCGTCGAATCGAAGCGGTCCAGCATCCCGCCGTGCGTCAGGAACAGATGACTGTAATCCTTGACGCCCGCCTCGCGCTTGACGAGCGACATCGACAGGTCGCCGAGCTGACCGAACAGATTGCCGACGACGCCGGCGAGCGCCAGCAGCGGATAGTTCGCGGGGTAGCCGAGCCAGCGTGCGCCGATGAATCCGAGCAGGAGCATCCCCAGCGCAGAGCCGACGGGACCGCCCCAGAAGCCGGCCCAGGTCTTTTTCGGGCTGACGAGCGGAGCCATTTTCTTCTTCCCCCAGAGCATCCCGAAGTACATCGACAGCGTATCGCCAGCGAACGCAACGAAAAACGGCGCAAGGACGTAGACGCGGCCATACGGCTCCATAACGCGCAGCAGCACGATGCAGGCATACATCATCGGAAACACCGCGCCGCCGACGATCCCCGCCGAAACGGTTGCGAACGAAACGGCGTTCGGCTTGCCGAAGGTCATGACGGCGGCGAAAAACAGGCAGACGACCAGCGGCAGCGGTCCGCGGAACAGGACTTGCATCGGGTCCGTGCCGTCGCATTTGTAAAAGCCGAGCACCTGCGCGGCCGCGAACAGAACAGTCAGGGCACAGACCTGTTTCGAGGCGTCCTTCCCCGCGACGCGCAGCAGCTCGTACGCAGCGGCGCCGGCGATGGCGCACACCAGCAGCATCGTCGCCCACGGCGGGCACAGCAGCAGCACCGCCAGCAGCAGCGGCAGGCCGACGATCGCCACCAACCAACGTTGTAACATAAGACCAGTCCCTTATTTCGTACTCAATCCGCCGAAGCGGCGATCGCGCGTCCGATACCACGCGAGCGCGCGGTCCAGTTCCTCCGCGCCGAAGTCCGGCCAGAGCGTGTCGGTGACGTAGATCTCGCTGTATGCGCACTGCCACAGCAGGAAATTGCTCACGCGCATCTCCCCGCCCGTGCGGATCAGCAGCTCCGGGTCCGGCAGGCCGGCAGACCACAGATATTCCGGAAAAACCTGCTCCGTCAGCTCGTCCGGCGCGCGGCTGCCCGCCGCGCATTCCTGCGCAAAGCGCCGCGCGGCGCGCACGATCTCATCGCGCCCGCCGTAGTTAAGGCATACGTTCGCCTGGAAGCCCGTGATGTGCCGCGTCAGCTCGTCGGTCTCCTCGATGAGCGCACGCAGCCGCGGCGGCAGCACGCTCACGTCGCCCAGGAAGCGCAGGCGGATATTGTCCCGCGCCATGGTCTCCACGCTCTCGCGCAGATACTGCTCCAAAAGGCCCATGATGGCGTCGATCTCGGCTCTGGGCCGCTTCCAGTTCTCGGTCGAAAAGGCGTAGACCGTCAGATAGTCTATGCCAAGGTCCTTGCAATGCGTGGCGACGGCGCGGAAATTCTCCGCCCCCGCCTTGTGCCCCGCCGTGCGGGGCATGCCGCGGCGCTGCGCCCAGCGGCCGTTGCCGTCCATGATGGCGGCAACATGACGAGGCAGGCCGGAGACCTCCGCCTGCCCCGCTTGTTTCTGAGAAAAGCTTGCCATCCGGTCAGACCGCCATCAGTTCCTTTTCCTTCTTCTCCAGCAGCGTGTCGAGCTCCTTGCAGTAGTCGTCGGTGAGCTTCTGCAGGTCCTTCTCGGCGATCTTGTAGTCGTCCTCGGTGATCTCGGACGCCTTCTGCTGCTTCTTAAAGGTCTCGATCGCGTCGCGGCGGATGTTGCGGATCGCCACCTTGCCGCCCTCGGCATACTTGCGGATCTGCTTGACCAGATCCTTGCGGCGTTCCTCGGTCAGCTGCGGGAAGGAGAGGCGGATCGATTTGCCGTCGTTCTGGGGATTGATGCCGAGGTCGGATTCCTGGATCGCGCGGTCGATCAGCTTGACGGCGGCGGCGTCCCAGGGCGTGATGACCAGCTGGCGCGGGTCGGGCGAGGCGATGGACGCGATCTGATGGATGGGCGTCGGCGTGCCGTAGTAGTCGACCGTGATGCGGTCGAGCACGGCGGCGTTGGCACGGCCCGCGCGTACGGCGGCAAAGTCCGCCGCGACGGAGTCGATGCTCTTTTTCATCTTTTCGGTATAAGCCTTATAGTCTTCCTTGTTCATGGGGCGCCTCCTTTTTCATTCTATCCTGCGGCGGCAGTCCGCCGTATCGGTCAGTATGCTGCCATAACAGATCCGAAGCTCTTGAAACGCAAAGCGTTCCAAGGCGCAGGGATCTTTCCGGCGCAGGGCTTCCGCCCCGCGAATATACCGCGCCGCAGTTTATTCAACAGACACCATTATAAACGCTTGCGCGCAAAAAGGCAAGTTTATACTGCGGCATATTTGCGAACAAGTCCCGTCTCCCCGCAGAAGCGCCGATCGACGCGCGCGGCGCTCCCCGGAGCCGCGGCAGGCCGCCCGAGACTTCCCTTTCACGCTCAGCGCATCGGTTCGATCGCCGCGATGTCGTAGGGCGTGGTCTGGTAAACGTAGTAGTTCAGCCAGTTCTGATACAGCAGGTTCGCGTGGCTGCGCCACGTGACCAGCGGCGCGCGCGTGTCGTCGTCGCCGGGAAAATAGTGCTCCGGCACGTGCGGGTCCAGGCCCTGGCCCTTGTCGCGCAGGTATTCCTTTTGCAGCGTGTCCGCGTCGTATTCCGAGTGCCCGGTGATGAACACCTGCCGCCCGCCGTCGGTCATCATGACGTAGACGCCCGCCCGATCCGACGCGGCGACGATGCGCAGCCGGTCGCACTTCTCCACGTCCTCGCGCAGCACCGTCGTATGGCGGGAATGCGGCGCGAGGAACACGTCGTCGAAGCCGCGCATCAGCATGGACGAGCGGCGCTCGACCCGATGCTCGAACACGCCCGAGAGCTTTTCCGGCAGCGTGTGCTTGGGGATGCCGTAGTGATAGTAAAGCGCGGCCTGCGCGCCCCAGCAGATGTGGAAGGTCGAATGGACGTGCGTTTTGCTCCACTCCATGATGCGGCACAGCTCCGGCCAGTATTCGACCTCCTCAAAATCCAGCTTTTCCACCGGAGCGCCGGTAATGATCATGCCGTCGAAATTACGGTGTCTGACCTTGTCGAAGGTGGTGTAGAACTTGAGCATGTGCTCGGGCGGAGCGTTTTTCGCCTCGTGACTGGCCGTCTGCATCAGCTCCAGCTCCACCTGCAGCGGCGTGTTGCCCAAAAGCCGCGCGAGCTGGGTCTCGGTCTCGACCTTGGTGGGCATCAGGTTCAGCAGCAGCACCTGCAGCGGGCGGATGTCCTGCGTCATGGCGCGCGTTTCGGTCATGACGAAGATATTCTCGTCAGCCAGCGTTTTTGTCGCCGGAAGATCGTTCGGGATACGGATGGGCATACTCTATCTCTCTCCTTACGCAAGCGCCTGCTCAATATCGGCGATCAGGTCCGAGGCGTCCTCCAGCCCGCAGGAATAGCGCACCAGATCCGGCGACACGCCGGCGGCGGCGAGCTCCGCGTCGCTCATCTGACGGTGGGTCGTGCTGGCTGGATGCAGGCAGCAGGTCCGCGCGTCGGCGACGTGCGTCTCGATGGCGGCGATCTTCAGCCGGCCCATGAAGCGCTCCGCCGCTTCGCGCCCGCCCTTTACGCCGAAGCTCACCACGCCGCAGGTGCCGCCCGGCATGTATTTCTGCGCGAGCGTATGATACTTGTCCCCCGGCAGGCCCGGATACTGCACCCACGCGATCCGATCGCTCCCGGCGAGATATTCCGCCACGGCGAGCCCGTTCTCGCAGTGCCGCTTCATGCGCACGTGAAGGCTCTCCAGCCCCAGGTTGAGCAGAAACGCGTTCTGCGGGGACTGGATCGACCCGAAGTCGCGCATGAGCTGCGCGGTCGCCTTCGTGATGAACGCTCCCGCCAGGCCGAAGCGTTCGGTATAGGTGACGCCGTGATAGCTTTCGTCCGGCGTGCAGAGGCCCGCAAAACGCTCCGGATAGCGCGTCCAGTCAAATTTCCCGGAGTCGACGATCGCGCCGCCGACGCCCGCGCCGTGACCGTCCATGTACTTTGTGGTCGAGTGCGTGACGATGTCCGCCCCCCACTCGAAGGGCCGGCAGTTGACGGGCGTGGCAAAGGTGTTGTCCACGATCAGCGGCACGCCGTGGGCGTGCGCCGCGCGGGCAAAGCGCTCGATATCCAGCACCGTCAGCGCGGGGTTGGCGATCGTCTCGCCGAAAACCGCCTTGGTGTTCGGGCGGAACGCCGCGTTCAGCTCCTCCTCCGTGCAGTCGGGTGAAACGAAGGTAAAGTCGATCCCCATGCGCTTCATCGTCACGGAGAAGAGGTTGTAGGTGCCGCCGTAAATACTCGACGAGCTGACGACGTGGTCGCCGCAGGAAGCGATGTTGAACACCGCGTAGAAGTTCGCCGCCTGCCCGGAGGAGGTCAGCATCGCCGCGGTCCCGCCCTCAAGCGCCGCGAGCTTCGCCGCGACGCGGTCGTTCGTCGGATTCTGCAGCCGCGTATAGAAGTATCCGTTGGATTCCAGATCAAA
>JAEEGL014500137.1_pt1 | contig 10383 bp, 8 predicted proteins | sample 9134231 | NCBI WGS metagenome assembly JAEEGL01 (sample SAMN16246548, study PRJNA631951) | gut metagenome | biome: gut microbiome; feature: rumen; material: fiber-attached | host: Bos | place: Iran: Karaj | collected 2018-10
CGGTCTACAGGGACAGTGTTCAGGCACTCTGGGAGAAGACGAAGGATCTGGAGAACCTCCTCATTTACCCCGGCCACCGCAACCAGTCCCCGGAACAGCTGGTCGGCCGCTATGTGAAGGATAATCTGGACATTGCGGAGGGAATACTCGACGGGTCTCTTGCCGGAGAGGAGCAGGTCATGGACTTCCACGGAAAGGAACTCCGCTTCCGGCTGCTGAGCCATGGGCAGATGAGGATGTTCTGCTATAATCCCGAAAATGTTACTATATAAACAGGATGGCAGGGAGGCAGGAGACTATGGAACCGTCCCCGGTCTTTGCCGCGGAAAGAAGGAGGTAATATTATGAGCGAGAAAACGTATGAGGACGCCTTGAAGGAATTCCGGCAGGGCATGCAGGAACGGATGAAAACGATGCAGAGGAGTGCGGTGAAGAATTTCAGGACGCTCAATGCGATGGCGAAGAAGGGCGGGATCCTGTTCACCGGCTCCTCCCTGATGGAGATGTTCCCCATCGCGGAGATGGCCATGAGCGCCGGAATCACAAGGCCGGTCTATAACCGGGGCATCGGCGGCACCACCACCGACGACTTCCTCCGGGAGATCGACACGGTGATGCTGGACCTTGCACCCTCCGCCATCTTTATCAATATCGGCACCAACGACATGAACAGCCAGACCTACGGCGAGGACTGGATGAACCGCCTGATGAACAACTATGAGACCATCATCCGCACCGCCAGGGAGAAGCTCCCGGATACGGTGATCTACATGATGGCTTACTACCCGGCAAACCTGCACCTGCCCTGGCAGAAGAAGGAAGAGATCAGCTGGATGCTGGACCGCACGCCGGAGAACATCGCGGAGTGCAACCGCCGGGTAAAGGCCCTGGCGGACAAATACGGAGCGCTCTACATCGATGTCAACGAGGGCATCACGGACGAAAACGGCGAACAGAAGGCGGAGTACGCCATCGACGGCGTCCACATGTATGCCAGCGGCTACGAGAAGGTGTTTGAGCGCCTTCTCCCGATTCTTCAGACACTTTAATCCTTAAGGAGCAGGGGCGGCGCCGCCGGGGGATGCCGCTCCGCGCAGACCTGGTCAAACAGCGCGGCGCAGCGCCGGGTCAGATCGTGGGGAACCACCGGGCTTTCGGCAAGGCCTGCGCGGACGCAGCGGATGGTCTCCGCGATCTCGTAGACGAAGCCGGCGGATTCATGCGCATCCGTAAATCGGTCCGCTTCCCGCCCGTCCGGTCCGTACAGGACGGCGCAGTCCGCATAGTGGGGGTGCGCAAGTTTTATTCTGCCCTTCGTTCCGATGAGCTCCAGCCGCTCCTCCAGCGGGGCGTCAAAACTTGCGAACAGCGATGCGGTCACGCTTCCGGCGGTGAGCAGCACCCGTTCCGTCACATCTACTCCCGTTTCTCCGAATACCGCATGCACATGGCGGACCTCCGGCCGGGAGGGCAGCATCATGTCCGCAAGTCCGTAAGCGTAAACAAGGATGTCCGTCGCCGCTCCTCCTCCGAGAGCCTTTGAGCGGTAGCGGCTCTCCGGATCGGACGGCGCGGCAAAGCCGATTGAGACCTCCAGAGAGACCAGGCGGCCGATCCGGCCCTCGTCAAGCCACCGCTTCGCGGTCCGGTTTGCCGGAAGGAACCGGCTCCAGAGCGCCTCCATGACAAAGGTATTCTCCCGCTCGGACCGCCCGAGGATCTCTTCCGCATCCCGCCCGCAGGTAAACATGGCTTTCTCGCACAGCACCGGGACGCCGTAATCCAGACAAAGCGCGGCAAGCTCCGCATGGCTGGAGGGCACTGTGGAGATATAGACCGCATCCGGGCGCTCCTTAACAAGCATTTCTTCATACGAGCCGTAGGAAGCGGCAATTCCGTGGGAAGCGGCAAATGCCGGAGCCCTCTCCGCAGATTTGCTTGCCACTGCCGCAACCGTCACGCCCCCGTCCTGCCGGACCGGAAATCCGCCGGGCAGCACCGGGTCAAATCCGCCTGCTCCTTCATCCAGCATGCGCACCGAGCGCACGAACCGGTCCGCGATGTTTCCGGGTCCCATTACACAGAAGCGAAAAGGTTTCATCATCAGTTCCTCCGGGGATGAAATCTCTGCATCAGGAATCTGTATCTTTATTACGGTCATTTTCTGCTGCAGAATAAGGGCAGCAGGAAAAACTCTTCACATCATTATAAACCGTCCTTCGGCTATGGAGGCGTATATGGCAGACCGGAAGAAATACAGTGCGTTTATCTCCTACAGACATCTTGAGCCCGACAGTACGATTGCGGCAAAACTTCAGGCGCTCCTCGAGAGCTTCCGCCCTCCGAAGGGAATCCCGGAGGGCAGGCGGATCAGCAGGCTCTTCAGGGACAGCACGGAACTGCCGCTCAGCGAGGACCTGGGGGACGCGATCACGACTGCTCTTAGGGAGTCGGAATTCCTGATCGTCATCCTGTCGGAGCGAACGAAGGAATCCCGGTGGTGCATGAAGGAAATCCGGGATTTCAAGGCGGCGAACGGCGGAAGAATTGACCGGATCCTCCCGGTGGTGGTCTCCGGGGTCCCGGGAGACGTTCTGCCTCCGGAACTGCGCTTCGATGAAGAAAGCGGGGAGGAGAAGGAGCCGATCTGTGCGGACGTCCGGGCCGGCAGTATCCGTGAGGCAAAGAAAAAACTAAGGACAGAGTTTCTCCGTATTGCGGCGCCGATGCTGGGCTGCGGATTTGATGATCTCTATCAGCGGACCCGCAGGCGGCAGCAAAGGCGGCTTATCGCAGCCTCAGCTGCTGCATTTGCGGTGATATCCGGCTACGCTTTGATCCTTACCCGCAGCAACTACGCTATATCCGCGAAGAACGAGGAGCTGAACGCGGCGAATCACAAGATTTCCCTGCAGAATGAGACGCTGGAAAGCGCAAATTCCCGAATCTCGTCGCAGAACGAGGCGCTGGAGAGCGCGAATGCCAGGATCACCGAACAGAACGGACAGCTTGACGAGAACAACAGAAAGCTGAAAGAACAGCAGCTGGAGCTTATGCGAAGCGAATCCGCGCTGCTCGCTGACGCGGCGGTATCTTCCATGCAGGAGGGAGACTACCGGGAGGCACTGGTACTTGCCGCGAAAGCGCTTCCGCTGGATGCGGAGGATGAGCGGCCCTACTGCGCGGAAGCGGAGGCGGTGCTGAATGAAGCCCTGATGACAGGCCGGAATCTGGGCGGCGGACTCTATGAGTTTTCCCCGGTAAGCAGCCGGGAAATTCTTCTGTCTGACTCTCTGGAACAGGAGACACCTGTCCGGTGCCTTCAGCTCTCCCGGGACGGGAAGCTCATCTACACCCTGGACCAGTACGGCGCTGTGCGCTGTTTCGAAATAGAAAGCGGAAACCTTCGATGGAAGACTAATCTGCTCTTTGAATACACCGGCACCTTCAGTCCTGCGGTGGGATTTGCCTACAGTGCTGCCCTGGACATGCTTTATGTGAACTACATGCCGGCAGAGCATACGGATTATGCGGGATCGGAGATTCTCACCGCGATCCGGTGCTCGGACGGAAGTATAGCGTGGGACTTCCCCGGCGCCGGGGACAGAGTAAAATGCAGGAACGGCCAGGTTATCCTCTCCGGGGACGGGAAATGGGCGGCTTACGCGGCGGAGATCACCTCGTCGCCGTTCACGGAAGTCTTCTTCCTGGATGCTTTGTCAGGAACACGGTATAAGAGCTTTCCCCTTGGACGGGATGAGGAGTACCTGAGGACCGGCATTGTTTATCTTAGAGAGACTCCGGCGGGAGTTTTTTCGGAGGAGAATTCCGGCGATTTCTGCGGAGTTTACTATGTCGGGGGAGAGGAAGGGGAAGCCTGGGAGAGGCGGTTTTATCACGTCAGCCTCGACCGCGGGGAATACAGGGAGTTTTACCGGGAAGAGGAGGAAGAGAAGCTGTGGGTCCGGGCAATGCGGTACTCACTGTCGGACGATACGCTGACGGTAGCCGGAGATTCCGGCGAAGACTCAAGAGCTGCCGCCCTGATGCAGATAAACGTCGGAAAAGGAGATCTCCTGTGGGAGCAGAAGACGCCGGAAACCGGGAAGGACACAGTCTGGGGAGCGTTCAAAACCTCGGTACTCTTTGACGGCAGTAAAGGATATGTGGTGATCGGAAGGGAGAAGAGGCTGTATCTGTACAGCCTGGAAAACGGGGAGTATCTCGCGGAATACCGCTCGTACCAGGGGGAGCCCGGGGAGCTTTCCGGCAGTGTGGAGACACTTTTCCCGGTGAGCCCGGAGTGTTTCGGATTCCTGCTCTCGGATGGAACGCAAGGTGCCTGCTGGAGGGCAGGAGAGGCGCTTTCCTTCAGCGGATGTATATCGGATGTCGGTTTCAACGCCGGCGGGGTGGTGTGGAACGGAGGCTTAAGGGAAATGTCGGAGGCTGACGGAACCCGCGCTTACGGATACCGCGGCGGATTTGTGCTGACCGTGCCGGATAAGGAGTCCGGAAGGATGGTGCTCACGAGGCACCGCACACTGTATTCCCCCTGGGAAAAGCAGGAAATCCGGGAGGATACGGACTACTGGGATCCGTATCCCATGACAGAGGAGGAGATTGCCTTTACTGCAGGACCTTCGGTCAGTTATGTGATGACACGCTTCAATTCCGAGATGAAAAGCCGTGAATACAGGGTCACCGTTCTGGATACAGGCACCATGGAGAGGGAAGAGTATCTGTTCCGTCCCGGCAGAGAGCTTCGGGATATGAAGACACCCCGCTTTATTCTGTCTTCGGACGGCCTGGGGATGCTCGTGGACGCCGGAAACGGTTCGTTTTATTACCATACTTTTGCCACCGGAGAGACCAGGCTCCTCCAAAACGGTGAAGAGGCTGCGGGCATGGAAGATGCCGGCGCCGTTCCGTTTGAGAGAGGAACGATGAATTACTCGGCAAAACTTACAGAGGACGGCGCAGCATTCTGTGCGGCTGTAAGCGGGGGATCGCTGCATCTCTGGCATGACGGCGACGGGGAGGAGATCGCCCTTCCTTCCGGGATGCAGTGGGATTATACGGAGGAGAAAGTCCGGCACAGGATGCTCTCGGCGGGGGCAAACGGCCAGGTGCTTCTCAGCGATTATTCCGGTGCGGACGGCATCAATGCAGTTCAGCGCTTTGCCGTGTTCGACCCGGAGGAGCACCGGTGGGTGATGGTGGAGGACGAGGCAAAGGGAAGTGATGGGCGGCTCGTGAGTTTTGCGCCGGATGCCCCTCTTCTTGCTGTTGCAGATAACGATAATACCATCCGGATCTACGACACGGAGGAGGGAATTCCGGCAGGGCAGGCTGCGCTGCCCGTTCCCGGGAGCGCGCTGCGGCAGCTTGGCTTTTCGCGCGACGGCGCTTATCTCTTTGCGGTGACGGAGGATGATCTTATCCTGATTTATGACGCGAAAGAAAAGAACCTGGTGTACAGTACGGTGCTTCTTTTCAGTCTGGATGTTTCCACAGGCCGGGAATCCCCGGTGGAGCTGATTCACGATTCTTCGCGCGCAAGGCTGTACATTACCGGGCTCCATCCGGTACATTACCGCGGAGGGCTGTGTCTGGACACCCGGTCCTGGACGCAGACAGCCTCGATGGATTCCGAGGTGATTGCCATCCTGCCGGAAGAAGAGTGCATGCTGGGACTGGATTACCGCACTGTTTACGTAACGCATATCCCGGACACTTCGGAACTGGCGGATGCCGCAAGGGAGACAGCCCGGGCTCTGGAGGAGTGAGCGGACGCCGAGGTTGCGGAACGAAACCGGCGGGATTGCCGCGCTGTTTTTCCTGTGCTTATAATTTAGCTGTTCATGAACGAATGCAGTGTTAACAAGGAACGGACAAAGGAAAGAGGAGAAGTGGACAGAACGGACGAGCGGATTCTTGACCTCTTAAAGGGCAATGCAAGGATGAGCTGGAAAGAGCTCGGCGATGCCGTCGGGATGTCGAGGACAGCGGCGAAGAAGCGCGTGGAGAAGCTGGAGCGGGAAGGTATCATCCGCGGATACAATACCTGCGTCTGCAGGCCCGGCGAGGTAACTGCGCTGATCGATATCGTCACCGCCCCGGAGGGCTTTGACGAGGTACTGGACTACCTCATCCGCCATACGGCGTTCGTCCGCCAGATTTTCCGTACGACAAAGGAAAACCACCTTCACCTAGTCGCGGTGTCCGATTCCGTAAGCGACCTGAAATACCTGGTCCGGATGATTACCTTAAAGTGCGGCAGCCAGATCACGGAGATTCACTGCCACGCGGTCCGGGAGGTCATAAAGGACGTGTACAGCACGGGGAGAATTCGTAATGAACAGCACAAAGCCGAATCTGCCGCTTGCGCAGATCATGAACTCGATCGGGGGAGTGGAGCTGAAGGAGAAAAGAAACGGGCAGTTCCGCTTCCGGATGTACCTAAGCCCGCAGATGAGTGCGGAGACAATTGAGGCGCTGGATTTGAGCGTGAGGTCCTACAACAGCTTAAAGCGCGCCGGGTTCCATACCGTAGGGGAACTTGCCGAAGCCGTCGCGGGAGGAATGAGCTTAAAGAGCATACGCAACTGCGGCAGGACTTCCGCAAGGGAGATCATGGAGCACCTTTTTCTTTACCAGTACAATTCACTAAGGCCCGAGAGCCGGGACGCATATCTGAGGGAAGTGGCGGCAATGAATGTCCGCCGGAGTTCCCCGGAATAAGCGCGCTGCAAAACCGGCTCTCCTCAGTCTCGTGTCATTCAGCCGTTGTGCCCGCCGGTCCGTTCGAATTCATCCCAGTGACCGAACGGCGCAGTGGCGTCGATTCCCATCTTGGCGGTGTGGATGCCATAGGCATCCCGCCCGAAACCGACAGCGTTGGGGATGATCAGAATGCCCCGCTCCGCCCTTAGGCGGGTGGACATTGCCCACAGGATCTCCCTGGCGTTGTCTACATCCACATCTTCGTCCACCACGACGAAATTCTTCAGGAATTTAAACGCGGCGAAGGCTCCCATTATGGCGTTCCGGGGCTCATCCTCCAGCTGCTTTTTTATGGCGGCGGCGCCGGTCAGATAATTGTTGCAGATCTGCAGGCTGACCTGGCGGACATCGATGTTCATGCTCTTAAGCATGTGATAGATTGCTGCTTCCCTTGGGGTGCCGAGAAGGGTCACATCATCGCGGCTTCCTGCGTGGATTGCCTGAAGGATAGGCCTTGTTCTCGAGGTGATGGCCGTGATGTGGAAGAGCGGATTGTCCATAACAGGCACATAGAATTCCATGAAGTCGCCGAAGGGCCCCTCGGGCTCCCAGGGCTCCGCCGGGTCAAGATAACCCTCCAGCACCAGCTCCGCCTCCGCGGGGACCTCCAGATCCACGGTTTTGCATTTTACCAGCTCGACCGGTTCGCCGCGCAGTGCTCCGGCGATTTCCAGCTCGTCCACGTCTCTCGGCGGACCGCAGGTCGCGGCGAGGAGGTCAAGGGGATTGTTTCCGATCACGACCGCGAGCTCCAGCCGCCTGCCCAGTGCCTTCGCGTGGTTGTAGTAAGCCTCCAGGTCCTGCCTGGGGGACATCCGGAATCCGGTGACGTTTTTGCCTTTCAGCTGCATCCGGTTGATGGAGAGATTGCGGATTCCGGTTTCCGGATCCTTCGCGATGACGATGCCCGCGGAGTTGTAGCGTCCGCCGTCCTTCGGGGCGTGCCGGATGAAGGGGAAGGACAATACGTCAATCTCATCCCCGAGATAAATCTTTTCCTGAACCGGGCCCTCCGGAACGAGAACGGGCCTGATGCGTTCGTCGATGCGTGCGGAGAGAAGCGGAAGAAGAGCTTCCCTGTCACAGCCGAAGAGAACAGAGAGAAAGTGCCTGTCCGCAAACAGGTTATTGATCATTGCAGCGTCAGGAAAGCCCTCGATATTGTCGAAGAGAACAGTATGCCCGGTCTTCTCCTGGCCGCGCATGAGTGAGCCGAGGCTTTGGAGAGGGACAGAATCCCTCCGGACATCGATGAGGCCGTTTTCCTGAAGAAGGGAGATATACTCCCGCAAATTGCGAATCATGGGTATCTCCTTATAAAGCTCCGGCAGTCCCTTATGGGACTGCCGGCTGCGTTCTGAAGAATCAGGCCTTCTCGTTCACGGAGCCGATCCGGGTGATAATCGTAAAGGCCATAATCAGCAGCAGAATAATGCAGTAGTAATTGTGCGTCACTACGCTGAGCGGGGTGACCGCGTTTTCCACGGCGCCGTTGGCCAGCGAGGCCGGAAGAACGGCATGCACGGTCCAGGGCGCAAGGGCGGTCATTGCCAGTCCGCCGCAGTCCATAAGATTGGCCCGGCGGTACTTATCCACACCGTATTTTCCGCCGAGAGTTTTGATCACATCTCCTACCGCAACCATTGCCACCGCAGTGACGCCGGTGATCCAGCCGAGAAGGCCGACGCTTAAGACCGTCATTCCCTCCATGCTCTTCGGACCCTTCACCAGTTTTGTCAGGAGTTCCGCGATATCCTCGATCACGCCGCTCGCCTCCATGACGCCCAGCAGCATGAACACGCCGTAGAGCATGAACACGGTGCCTACCGTGCCGGTGATGGCATTGATGAAGATACCGTCGACCTTCCAGCCGCCGGGGAAGGTGAAGATGTCACTGAACTTGTAGAGGCCGCTCACAAGGCTGAGCACAATGCCGGTGACCACGCCCATGGACAGGGCGAAGATCAGGTGCTGCTTCCTTAAGCAGAGGACGATGACCACAACGGGGATCACGATCATGATGAGGCTTCTGCCTGTAAAGGCAAGCTCGGCGGCTGAGACTGTCGGCGTGCCTTTTCCGCCGAAGACAAGGATCGCAATAAAGGACAGAACCGCTGCCGTGAGCGAGTATTTCATGCGGCTCTTCACCACGCCGCCCATCTCAGCCTCCTGTGTGTTGGCGGAGGTGATGGTGGTGTCGGAGATCGGGGCGAGGTTGTCGCCGAAGAGAGCGCCGGAGACCAGCGCGCCGGCCATGACCGCGGGATTTACGCCGACCATGACGCCCACCGGGAAGAGGATCGGGAAGGAGACAACATTGGTTCCCACCGAGGTTCCGGTCGCCATGGACAAAACACAGCAGATTAAGAAGGCCATTGCGGCGAAGAGACCGCCGCTCATTCCGGAGTTGACTACGAGATAGGCAAGCGACTGGATAAGGCCGCTGGAGGAGACCAGCTTGCCGTTGACGGCGGCGATGATGACGGCGACGGAGATGATCGCGAAGATCGGGCGTCCGAGTCCCCTGACCGCCGCCTCGCCATAGGCGGTAAAGTCCTTCGCAAACGGCGCACCGATGATGACTGCCGCGAAGAAAGCCAGACAATATCCGTTGACGTTGGACTGGTGCGTGCCCGCGATGATAATGAAGATCACTGCGATCAGGACGGGGATGTACTTGCCGGCTTCACCGAAGCGAAATTCCAGTTTCTGCTGTTTCTGTTCCATGATGTCCTCCCTGCTGTCAAGGGCGGGGACCCCGCCCTCACTGTCCGCGAATAAGGATGCAGCATCCTCTTTGCGGCACGTTAATGCGTCTTTTTTATTCTGCTAAGGAGCGCTGCGGCGCTCCGGTCGCATTCCTCAAGCACCTCCGTGATTTCCTCCCGTGTGATATTGTCGTAATGGATGCCGCACAGGACAGCAACGCGGCAGCACAGTTCCCCGGAGAGAAAGGAGCTGACTCTGCCGCTCACCACGTCATCCCTGTGTCCGGGAAAGGCATAGGAGAAAACTCCGGTACCGGAATCGGCCGCGCTTACGCTGCCGATATGCTCTCTGCCCCCGGTGATCACGACCAGGAGGTCGCCGCCGATCCATTGATGGGTCATGCGGATGTCAAAACTTCTCATCTTCCGCTCATCCTTCTTCGGGAAGTCCGCTCCACCGCCTGAAGCCGTCCGGCACGATCCCGAAATGGGAGAGCGCTTTTCCGGCGATGTGCGTCACCTGATCCTCCAGGGTTTCCGGGTGTTGATAAAAACTCAACACCGGCGGAAGAATCACGGCGCCGCACTCGGAAAGAACGGTGAGATTCCGGAGGTGGATGGTGCTCAGCGGCGCTTCCCTCGCGATAAGGACCAGTTTCCTTCGCTCCTTCAGGGTCACATCCGCAGCCCGGAGAAGAAGGTTGTCCGCATATCCGCAGGCGATGCCTGCCGCGGTTTTCATGGAGCAGGGGGCGATGATCATGCCCTCCGCGGGAAAGGTGCCGCTGGCGGCAGGAGCCGTGAAGTCGCGGATATCGTAAGTTTTGTCCGCAAGGGAAGTAACTTCGGCCAGGGTATGCGGCGTTTCACACCGGATGATCTCCCTTGC
>JAEEGL014587839.1_pt1 | contig 10383 bp, 2 predicted proteins | sample 9134231 | NCBI WGS metagenome assembly JAEEGL01 (sample SAMN16246548, study PRJNA631951) | gut metagenome | biome: gut microbiome; feature: rumen; material: fiber-attached | host: Bos | place: Iran: Karaj | collected 2018-10
TGCCCAACGGCATCTACCTGTTTACGGCCAACGCCTTCTCAAGGGCCGGCGAGGACCCCGCGAATACCCTCTATGCCGGACAAATCTACCTGAACGGCAACCAGAACTTCCTGATGGCACCGGTGGAAGACATTGTGACCAAGGACAGCGCCGAGGACGGCGTGAACTGCTACCTGACAGGCGACGGAGCCGATGCCGAGATTCTCTTTGGCGAGGTAGAGGGCTATGTGCCCAGCAGCATGAACGGATGCTCGTACGCCTTCAATGCCGGCCGCTACCTGAACCAAACCGCTGTAGAGGTAACAGACGGCACACTCGAGATCGGCATCCGCAATCCGGGTACGGGAATCGGAAAGGATTGGACAGCCTTCGGCAATGTGCACGTATGGTACCTGGGCAGCGCCGAGCAGGGCAACGAGCGGCTGGGTGCTGTGCTTGACAGCTACCTGGCACGCGCACAGGCAATCCTGGATTTCCCCTGGTCGTCAGACATGGATTACAGCAGATTCCCCAATATGTCCGAAAGCGTGAAGACAGAACTGGCAGCCATCATCGAAGCAGGCAAGACGGCCGAAGGCGGGCAGGCAAAGATGGAGGCCATCAACGCCTTCTCTGCAAAGTTCACCGAGGTCTATGAGAGTCGCAAGGCCTACATAGCACTGGGTGCTGCTGCCGAGGGATTGCTGGATCAGGCAACCCTGCTGCTTGAGCACGAAATGATTGACGATGCAACCTACACGAAAGCCACAGAGGTAGGACTCGATGCCTGGGAGGTTTATCAGAACGGTTCGGCCAGCGCTGAGGAGGCCCTCGCCCTGGCAGGGGAACTGAACAAGACCATCGGCAAGCTGGGCGGCGTAGAGAAGGACGAGAACAGCATCTACCGCCTGAAGAACGCCAAGGACCTGCAAACCTTCGCCCTGTTCGTGAACAACGGCGAAACAGGTGCCAATGCCATCATGGATGCAGACATAGACATGAGCGAGGTGGCAGATTTCACCGGCATCGGCGTGGCACGCGACATCCTCTACACAGGTACCTTCGACGGTCAGGGCCATAAGATTTCGGGCCTCAACATCAACCTTCCCGAGCAGGAAGAGGTGGGGCTCTTCCACATCGCCGGCGGTGCGGTGCTCAAGAACTTCCGCCTCGACGAGACCTGTACCATCACGGGCAGCAAGAACGTAGGCCTGGTGGGATGGTGCAACGCAGCCAGCGGCGCCACATTCGAGAAGGTAGGCACTGCTGCCAAGATGGTGGGCGGCGAGAACACCAGCGCCTTTATCGGCCGCGGATGGTCGAGTTCGGCTCCGATGAGTTTCACCGACTGCTGGACAGTGGGCGAGATAGAGAACACCAGCGGCACCACCGGCAACTGGATAGGATGGTGCAGCAACTGGAAGGCCGAGTTCACCAACTGCTGGACGATCTCGACGTTCGCCATTGCTCCGGCCGATGGTAACTATCTGACTCGTAAGGGCGACAACGTAACCTTCACTAACTGCTACACTTTGCGCGGCTCCCAAGGCATAAAGATGACTGAGAACGACGTGACGAGCGGTGCCCTGTGCTACAATCTGAACGGCGACCAGAGCACGATTACCTGGTACCAGACACTGGGCATAGATCCCTATCCCGTACTGGACAGCTCGCACGGCATCGTCATCAGGAACGCGGACGGCATCTATGCCAACACGACGGCCATTGATGTCGTCCGTAGTCACCAACCCGAGATACAGAGCGGGGTATATGACCTCTTCGGGCGCAGGATAGCAGACAGGATACCGGCCGAAGCCGACTTGCCGAAGGGTATTTACATTGTTGGAGGCCGCAAGGTGATGGTGAAATAAACTGATGAAAAAGGCTTCTCTCTTCTTGCTTCTTGCTCTTGCCTGCACCTTGCATGCAGAAGCGCTGAGTGTGGAACATCTCCGGGTACAATCTCTTCTGAACCCGCAGGGCGTAGATGACAAATCTCCCCTGTTCTCGTGGCAGCTCCGCTCCGAAGAGCGCGGAGTGGAGCAGGCCTCCTACCAGCTGACCGTCACCTCAGATGCCGGTGGAATGTCGGTTGTCTGGGAGTCGGGGCAAGTGGAGTCATCCGCCTCGGTAGGAGTAACTGCCCAAGGGCTGACTCTAAACCCCTCTACCCGCTACTTCTGGCATGTGACGGTTTGGGACAACAAGGGCAATCAGGCCGTTTCCTCCGAAACCGCCTATTTCGATACAGGCCTGATGTCAGCGAACCGCAACCCGCTCTCTCCGGCCATCTGGATTACGGCACCCGATGCCGCCCGGGAAGGGTCCTCTGCCTCTGAAAGCCGCTATGCCATAGACTTTGACATGTTTCTGGCCAAGGGCCGCGCCTCTTTTATCTTCGCGACCACTGCCCCGGGCGACTACTTCATGTGGCAGATAAACTGCCAGGATTATGACCAACCCGCAGTGCGCCGGCACGTCTATGTCAACGGCTCGGCCTCGACCACGAACACCACCGTTACCCAGTTCGCCAAGGGTGATATTCTCGGACATCTGCGCCACTACCATATTGAGGTGGAGGGAAAGACGGTACGCACCCTTATAGACGGCAAGCTGGTTGACACCTTCACATCCTCTTCGGGAAACATCCCCGGGGGCGACATCGGAATGCGAATCTATGGCACAGCCGAGGAAGCCTATTTCGACAACATCAAGGTCACCTCCTTCGATGGGAGCGGCAACGGAACGGTGACTTTGGAAGAAGACTTCGAGAAGGCGTCCTCCGACTACTTCATCGATGCAGTCATCGAGGAAAAGGCAGGTAGCCGGATGTGCTATCTGGCATCCGCATCGGGAGAGAAGAAAGTCATGCAGGCACAATCCTCCGGCACACCTATGTTCCGCAAGGCATTCACGCTGTCGAAGCCGGTGCGCGAAGCCAAGCTCTACACCTCCGGCCTCGGCATCTATGATGTCTTCATCAACGGACAGCGCGTAGGACACCTGCAACCAGACGGGAGCACACTCTACGAAGAGCTCAAGCCAGGATGGACCGATTACCGTTCCCGCGTATTCTATTCCTCTCATGATGTCAGCACCCTGCTGTCCGAAGGAGCGAACGCCATCGGTGCCGTCGTCTCCAGCGGTTGGTGGGCAGGAAACATCTCAGGCGGCGTTTACGGATCGTCACGGCTGGGATTCATAGCCAAGCTGGTTGTCACCTACGAAGACCTCTCGCAGGAGACACTGGTTACCGACCTTTCATGGAACGCCTCAAAAGACGGGCCTCTGCGCAGCGGAGACATCTATGACGGCGAAGTCTATGATGCCCGGCTGGAATCGGAGTGGACAACAGCCGGATACGATGACAGCCAATGGGCTCAGGTGAAGGAGAACACCGACTTCAAGGGACAGATAAACGCTTTTACCGGAGGCTATGTGCTTCAGTTGCCCGACAAGGTGCAGAGCGTCCGCGAAGTCAAGGTTTACAAAGGCATCAAATCCACAGGCACCTCCTTCGGCACGATAAATGTAGTGGCCACCCATTCTGCCGCCCCGTTCAGCCTCAGCAAGGGAGAGGCCGCAGTCATTGACTTCGGCCAGAACCTTGTGGGATGGGTAAAGTTCAGAGTACGCGGAAAGAGCGGAAACAGGCTCCACCTGCGGTTCTCCGAAATGCTGAACGATACAGGAGACAAGGGCCGGGGAAACGACGGACCTGGCGGAACACCCTACCTCACAGCCCTTCGGTCGGCGAAGGCCGAGTGCTACTACACTCTGTCCGGCCGGAAGGACGGAGAGGAGTACCATCCCACCTCCACCTTCTTCGGCTTCCGCTACTGCCAGATCCTGCCTGCTGAGGATGTGGAGATCCTGGCCATCGAGGCACAACCCATCAGTTCTTCCACTGAGGAGACGGGTACCCTCACAACCAGCGACCAGAGAGTCAACCAGCTGATATCCAACATTCAATGGGGACAGCGCGGCAACCTGCTCACCGTACCCACCGACTGCCCGCAACGCAACGAGAGGCTGGGATGGACGGGCGACACTCAGATCTTCTGCCAGACAGCCATGTTCAATGCCGAGACCGAGTCGTTCTTCCGCAAGTGGCTTCAGGACATGCGCGACTCGCAGAGGTCCGACGGAGCCTATTCCACTGTAGCCCCCTTCAGGAACTCCCGCATCGGTGCCGGGGCATGGGCGGATACAGGCATCATCGTACCCTGGAAAGCCTATCTGATGTATGGAGACAAGGCCATCCTGCGCGAGAACTTTGCCTCGATGGAGAAGTACATGAACTGGCTTGCCACTCAGACAGAGGACGGTTATAAATACGTGGGCGGAGCTACGAACTATGGCGACTGGGTATCTTACGTTCCTACCGACAAACGCTACGTTTCGGTGGCCTACTATGCCTACGATGCCCTGCTCATGGCCAGGATATGCCGCATCCTCAGCCCCTCGCCCAACATCGGCACCTATGCCCGCAAGGCAGCCGCCTACGAGGATCTCTTCAAGAATATCTGCAACGAGTTCCGCTCCCGCTACCTGACACCCACCGTTAAGGAGACTTCCCAGACAGCCCTCCTGCTGGCCCTACAGTTCGACCTGCTGAACGGCGAAACCGAGGTGAACGACTTCAAGACGCGGCTCTCTCAGGCCATCCGCGACAACGGTTACAAGCTGAATACCGGCTTCGTGGGCACTGGCATCCTCAACACCACCCTCTCCCGCTTCGGGCTCACTGACTATGCCTACGACCTGCTGCTTCAGCGCGACAATCCCTCCTGGCTTTACAGCGTGGATCAGGGAGCCACCACCATCTGGGAACGCTGGAACTCCTACACCCTTGAAAGCGGTTTCGGCGAGGCCAGCATGAACTCGTTCAACCATTATGCCTACGGAGCTGTGGGCGAATGGATGTACCGCTATATGGTGGGCATCGAACCCGATGAGTCAGCTGCCGGATTCAAGCACATCCTGCTCTGTCCGCAACCCGACTGCCGCACTACCCGTCCCCAGGGACAGCCGGCCATTACCCGCGCAGCCGGAACCTTCCTCAGCCGTTACGGCCTTATTTCTGCTGCCTGGAACAAGCCCGACGAAAAGACCTTCACCTATGACTGCACCGTTCCGCCCAACACTACGGCCACCCTGCGCCTTCCCGCCAAGAGCGAGTACCAGACGATGCTCGAGAGTGGCATTCCCGCCAAGCAGGCTCAGGGCGTGAAGTTCATCGGATTCCAGGACGGGCACCAGGTCTATGAACTGGGTTCGGGCACCTATCACTTCTACACAGACGGTTCTACAGGCATTGGCTGTCTCGACGATACAGAATCCTCTGCCCCTTCGCCCGTCTTTGACCTCTTCGGCCGTATGCGCCAGTCCTCAGCGGAAAGCCTCTCCCTCCTGCCCAGGGGAATCTATGTCATGACCGGGAAGAAGGTCCTCAGATTCTGATTGCCGGAACCAAGGCCAAACCCGGCTAAGGCTTGGCTCATCCAGGCATTCTGGTCACAACCCGGCTCAAGAACGGGATATTCAACCCTTATCAAAAACGCCGCCACCCAACGCAATTGTTGAGTGGCGGCTGTTGCTATTCCTACGATTCATCTCCTTACAGCATCATCCTGAGCCCAAGACGAGGCCCTTCAGGACCTGCCGTTCGAAGACAAATCACCAGCGGAAGTGGGGGGGCAACTACTCGTCGCCCCAGATATCCCAGCTGTTTTCCTTTGTCAAGGCCTCACTGCCGTTGACCGTTTCGTCACTGATGGGCAAACTCTCTGCCAGCATTTGCTGTACCTCTACGAAAGCTACTTCCGTCTGAGGCTGGATATATTTTTTCTTCATTGAGAGATATCTTATGTTAAATGTCATCATATCTATTGAACTCATAATTTATCATGAATTATGTTCTGCCTGCGCCTAACAATTATGAATTATGAATTATGACTTAATAAGCCACCTTTTTGCCATTCACAATATAGATGCCCTTAGTGGTCTTCTCGACACGGCGGCCGGAGAGGTCGTAGATAGCACTGTTAACAATGGTCTCCGAACCCTGGACGGTATCGATGCCGGTACCCTCGCCAAAGTCGAAGAAGAAGCCCTTCACGGCAGCGGTGCTGATCAGATAAGCCTTGCCGGCGGGAATAACACCCTCTGCCTTGTAGAAGCCTACTACGCCGTCCTTCTGTGCCAGCACATACTGACTTCCGTTCGTCTGCAGAGGCTCGTCAGTACCGATCAGGTCGCTGGGGATAAATCCAGGACCGGCGTCCTCGTTGGGAACGAAGCAATAGAAACCGGGAGCGCCCTTCAGTACAACAGGCTGACATACCGGAACAAGCTCCTCTAAGGCATTCAGAATCAGCTTATCGCCGTCAACGTTACCGGTAAAGGCCTCAACACCTTCGGGTATCTGAACGGCAACATCGACATACATGGTTGCATAACCGACCTCGGTAATCTCCTTCACAATACCATGAGTGGGATCCAGCACGGGATAAGCATCCTCGCCGAGGTTCTGACGGAATGCATCGCCCAGCTTGACGGCCACCTCACCGCTTGCGAACTGGTCGGCAGTCATCTTCGTGCCCTGTGCCGTTCCTATCTCATTAAGATAGTAGCAGTTGTTGATGCTGATCTTACCGTTGTTGCGGCAGAAGGTGTAGCAATAGTCGAGACCCGTGCCATCAGCCAGGGTAATCATCGTGAAGCAGTTGTTCAGGGTAGTGGCCGATGTGCCGGCATCCCATGCCACGAAGCCGCAGTACATCGAACTGCCGGCATTGCCCACGGTGCCGAGTGTTGCGCAGTTGTTGAAGGTTATGTCGGCATAGTTGGCACCGAGCATACCTGCATCGCCCGTCACGCCACTGCGCGTGCCGGTGATGTTCACATTCGTCACGACGTTCTCCACGAGCACCTTGCCGGAAGCCATACCGATCAGGCCGCCGAAGTGGATGGTGGGCACGGTAGCCGTACCGTTAACAACCAGGTTGCGGATGGTGGCGCCGTCCACATAGCTGAAGAGGCCGCCATAGTTATCAGTCACGTCGTAGTTATAGGTGATGCTGTGTCCGCAGCCGTCAAACACGCCGGTAAACTGTGCATTGCTGGTACCGATCATCAGCATGGGATAATCACTCTGAGTCAGGTCGATGTCAGCAGTCAGCACGCCGTTCACCTTTACGCCGCTCTTAATAGTCTCATTAAATGCATACAAGTCTTCGGCCGTTGCGATATTGATGGCATCATTAGGCATGTTCACATAGTTGCCGCCCTGCAGGAATACCACGGCATGGTCGGGATAGATCACGGGAGTGGCATCCTGGCCCAGTGTCTGGCGCCATACACCGCCATTCACATCGGGATAGTTCAGATTGTAGGTCAGCTCACCGCTTGCCAGATAGTCGGCCGACACCTTGGTGCTCTTGTTTGCATCCTGCAGTTCCTTCACGCCCTCACGGTAGTAAGTATTGTTGTGAGTGGCATTGCCGGGGTTGCGCGAGAAGGTGGCAGAGCCGTCGTCCTGGCAGTTGATCTCACCGACCATCAGGCAGTTGTTGAAGGTCACGCCAGCACTTGCCCAGCCGACCAGACCGCCGCAGCAGGTGGTGCTTTCGCCATTGATGACGATGTCCGAGAGCGCGTTGGTGAAGGTGGCGGGAGCATCAGCCACGCCCAGGAAGCCGGCATGCGTGCCGTCGCCGCTGAGCATACTGGTGATGGTCACGTACGTTGCCACGTTCTGGAACGTACCGCCTGCACCCTGAGTCTTGCCTGCCAGGCCGGAAGCGAACTTCTGGTTGGTTTCGATGGTACCGGTGGTGATGATGTTCTTCACCGTACCGCCGTTCACGAAGCGGAACAGAGCCGTGCTGTGCCTTGCCTCGGCACCGCCGTCGGAATAGTTCTCGTAAGCCACATTGACGGTGTGGAACTGACCGTCGAACGTACCGGCATAGCCCTTGCCGTCCGTACCGATCGAGAACTCAACGTTTGTATAGTCGCTCATGTCGATATCATCGGTCAGCACAGCGTTCAGGGCCTTGTCGTCGCCGGTGTTGACCTTCAGGGCGAACCATGCCAGTTCTTCGGCAGTGCCCAGTGCATACACACCGTTCTCGGGCTTCACGAAGTCGGGATTCAGGCTGCCGCAGTTCTGGCAGAGGATGCCGTCATACACGTGGTCGGGAATCTGGGCAGCCACCTCGTCGTTGGTATAGACGATGTCACCCAGGGGCAGACCGTCGCAGCGGAATCCCTCGCTGGGCTGTGCAAATACCTTCTTGCTGCTTGCAGCCAGTACGGGAGTGGCATCCGTGCCCAGGGTCTGGCGCCATGCTCCGTCGGCCTTGTTGCCGTTCAGCATATAGGCCAGTGCGCCGCTTTCCAGCGAACCCTCGGGAATCTCGCCAACCTGCTGGCCATAGATGTCATAGCAGTCCGACCAGACAGTGGCATCGTTGCGGTAGAAGGCCTTGCCTGAGTCGTTGCCGCTCACCTCAGCCGTGCTCCAGCAGTTGGTGATTGTGCTCTGGCCACCGCCTGTCCAGCCCGTGATGGCTGCACTCTCTCTGCCGCCGGCCACCTTGCCGGTTACGTAGCAGTTGCTGATAACAAAGGTTGCTGCACTGCCCATATTCACGCCGATGATACCCGACACGTTCTGTTCCGTACCGATGGCCTCGCCCTCGAAGCCCAGCTTGTCCAGGGTGACAGTACCGCCGTTGTTCGAGCCGCCCACAATACCGATGAAGGCCTGGCCGCTCAGCTTGGCGTTCTTCAGGGTGAAGTCCTTGATGGTGGCGCCGCCGGTTACTCTGCCGAAGAGACCTACATACTCCACACCGGGCTTCTCGATGGTGAGGTTGCTGATCACGTGACCCTGACCGTCGAATACACCACAGAACAGGTTGGCCTGTGTGCCGATGGGCTCGATAGCCACATCCTTCATGTCGATGTCAGCAGTCAGGAAAGCCTCCCTGTCGGCCATTCCGCCATTGACAGCCTGGCTGAAGGCAACCAGATCCTGCGGCGTGGCAATATTCATGGGAGCGATATAATTAGCGTATGAGCCGTCAGCCTTCTTGATAACAAGGCCGTGCCCTCTGTTCAGCAGGGGGAATGCATCCTCGCCCAGCGTCTGATACCAGTTGATGTCGCTCTGGTCGCCGTTCAGCAGATAGCAGAGCTCGCCGCCTGCCAGCTGTTCGTCAGTAACGGCCGTACCCTGTACCGTGCCTATCGCATTCACGTAGTAGCAGTTGTTCAGGGTTACTTTGCCACTCGAGTGCGTCAGGGTAAAGCAGTGGTCAGTACCAGTGCCTTCCCTCAGGACGCAATTACTGTAGCAGTTGTTCAGGGTAGTGGAAGAATTCCCGTCCGACCATCCCGAGAAGCAGCTGTACATCGAGCTGCCCGGATTGCCGAATACGCCATGTACGGCGCAGTTGTTGAAGGTGATGTTGGCGTAGTTGGCTCCGACCATACCTGCATCGCCCGTCACGCCGCTGCGGTTACCGGTGATGTCCACAATCATTACGACGTTCTCCACGAGCACGGTGCCGTCGGCCCGGCCTATGAGCGCTCCGTAGTGGATGTCCGTCACGGTGGCAGTACCATGGACGCGCAGGTCATGGATCTTGGCTCCGTTGACGAAGTTGAAGAGTCCGCTCCACTTCTCTGTTACATTAAAATTATAGGTGATAGAATGTCCGTTTCCGTCGAATTCTCCCTTGAAGGGCGAATTCAGGGAACCGACCCTCACGTCCTCGCTGCCCACGTCGATGTCGGCCGTCAGCGTGGCATCGACATCCGCACCAATGGCAACCAGCGCTGAAAAAGCGGCGAAGTCATCGGCCGAGCCGATCTTCACCTTCAGGGTGCCGTTGGAGTACGAGCCGTCCTCATTCTTGACAACCACGCCGTGGAAGCTGTCCAGCACGGGATAGGGATCCTCGCCGATGGTCTGGTACCAGGTAATCTCGCTCTGGTCACCGTTCAGCATATAGCACAGGGCGCCGCTTGCCACGTCCTCCTCCGTCATCTTCGTAGCCTGCGAGCCTGCCAGGGTATAGCAGTTGTTGAACTTCACGTTGTCGCCCTTGCGGGCCAGGTAGTTGCCGTCAGACGGCGCGATGGCAAACGTGGAGGTCGTCCAGCAGTTGGTGAACTCAGCCTTCCAGTTGCTGCACCATCCGATCCAGTTGCCTGTGGTGCCGCTGGTGTTCTCGATCTCGCCTACGCTCCAGCAGTCGCTGAAGCTCATGGGCGCCGTGCTCGACCATCCGCGGCCTATAAAGGCACTGGTGTTCTCGCCGCCCACCATCTTGGCCGCAGTGCCTACCTTCTCGAACGTGGCTCCGCTGGCTGCGTTGCACCATCCCACCA
>JAEEGL014798926.1_pt1 | contig 10383 bp, 7 predicted proteins | sample 9134231 | NCBI WGS metagenome assembly JAEEGL01 (sample SAMN16246548, study PRJNA631951) | gut metagenome | biome: gut microbiome; feature: rumen; material: fiber-attached | host: Bos | place: Iran: Karaj | collected 2018-10
CTCATAGACCTTCATATCTAAGAAAGTCAATTTCTCATCCGTTGCAAATATCGCCATCTTCAAAGTGACAGGGTGCGTATTACCAAAGAGCACTTCTCCCGCGTTAGTCAAGTGATCGTTTTTAATACGCCCATAACGATTCAATCTTATCGGGCAAGTGTACTTCCCTTCCGGTAACCTGCCAACCTCAATAGCTTTCTTCCAAAAAGCCTTTATCGTTGCTTTATCAATTTGAGTTGCCACTGCTTCAGATTCAGCTCTTTCCCATTTCCCGCGATGTCGGCTTGCCCCGAAAAAAGCCTTTAATTCTTCCGGCGTCACTTCTCGATCTTCATCAGCAGTTCTAAGGTAATATCTGCCATATGCAGAATATGGCGCGTTCTCTCCGCTAAACTCTACCTTAATCACATGACGGTCATCAAGTATTTCCTCTGTGATTGCGGGATAAATCTGCGGTCTGATACTTTCATATACAGTTCTTGAAACATCTCTCAATGAAGACCCGGAAACCTCCTGTCCTGTAGCATCTCCATTTGGTTTTACTCCAAAGTATAGTGTCCCAATACCACGTTTATTTAAGATAGATACAATAGAGACCATCCCTTCCTTGATTTCACCTGTCGTTTTCTTAAATTCAAGCGTTTCGGTCTCTTTACCAAGATTCACCATAATGATACCTCTCATTTCATAAGTGACATCATTATACTATAAGTGACATTTTTTGTCACTTATAATTTTGTGAAACTGCACTCATTTTTAAGCACCCCTTTTCAGCTTCTAAGAGAAGGTCTGCCCCTGCTCCTTGAATTGAAGATTCGCAACATAGGTTGTCTTACCAATAGTGTGTGTAATGATGTCCCAGTATTCAAACAATCAACCATGGGTCAACTAAATTATACGCAAAGATACATAATATATACACAATATACGCAGAAATGCTTATAAATAACGTGTTTTCATGATGCAGTTTCGGCTCGAGTCAACTACCGGTCAACTAAAATCATGCCCAAAACGGAAGAGGCTTTCGATCCCAACCCGGAAGCCGGATCGGGCAAAACAGCTATTACGATCCCGGGAAATGTGATATAGTATAGAAAAAGACGAAACGGGTTCAATCTTTTCTCAAGGTTCGCGCGTAGAATGGGCGTGAAAGGCGGTGATCCCATGCGGATCCTTCTTGCGGAGGACGAAAAGAGGATGGCGGCGGCCCTGGCCGTCCTGCTGGAACACGAGAAGTACGACGTCGACCGGGTGGGGGACGGCGCCTCCGCGCTGGCGGCGCTGGAGAGCGGCGTCTACGACGTCGCCGTCCTGGACGTGATGATGCCGGAGATGGACGGGTTCGAGGTGGCGAGGACCGCGAGGAGCCGCGGCGTCGCGACGCCCATCCTCATGCTCACCGCGAAGAGCCAGCTGGAGGACAAGGTGGAGGGACTCGACAGCGGCGCGGACGACTACCTGACGAAGCCGTTCCAGGCGAAGGAGCTGCTGGCGAGGGTGCGCGCCCTGGGCCGCAGGCAGGCGTCCTTCCGGGACGGGGACCTCAGCTTCGGGGACCTGGTCCTGGACACCTCCGGGGCCGTCCTCACGTGCTCCGCCACCGGCCGGACCGTCCGGCTGGGGGAGAAGGAGCTCCGGATTCTGGAGTACATGTTCGCGAACCGGGGCCGGATCCTCACGAGAGAGCAGCTCGCCGTGAAGATCTGGGGCTTCGAGAGCGAGGCGGAGTACAACAACGTGGAAGTGTATATGTCCTTCACGCGGAAGAAGCTGGCGTTCGTCGGCACGCGCGTGGAGATCAAGGCGGTGCGCGGCCTGGGATACGAACTGAGGGAGAGCAATGTTTAAACGGTCGAGGAACAGGATCATCCTGGCGATCATGGGCTCCGTGGTCCTGCTGTTCGCGGCGACCATGTCCGTGATCCTGCTGGCGAGCTTCCGGGAGACCCGGCGCAGCGGCCGGGAGACCCTGGAGCGCTACGCGGCGCAGCTCGACCCGGGGCAGGCGCCGGATGCCCGGGAGGAACGGGGCCCGGGCCGCGGCCCGGGGGATCTCCCGGACGGAGGCGGCCGGGAGTTCGAGCTCTCCACCTTCTACTGCGTCGCCCTTTCGGAGGACGGGACCGTCCTCCGGACGGATCTCGGAGGAAGGGACGTGTACGAAGAGGAGGAGCTCGCGGACATCGCCCGGGAGATCCTGGCGGAGGGCCGGACCTCCGGACGGACGGGGGACCTGCAGTACCTGGTGCGCGAAGGGGACGGGGAGATCCTGGTGGTCTTCCTGGACGACACGGTCGCCGAGGGCGGCCTCAGGATGATGACGAGGAACGTCCTCATCGCCGGGGGCGCCGCCATCGTGGTCCTCTTCTTCCTCTCGCTCTTCCTCTCGAAGCGGATCATCCGGCCGCTGGAGGAGAACGACCAGAGGCAGAGGCGGTTCATCTCGGACGCCGGCCACGAGCTCAAGACGCCGGCGGCGGTCATCGGGGCGAACGCCGAGGTGCTCGCCGCGGAACTGGGGGAGAACGAGTGGCTCTCCAACATCCGGTACGAGACCGAGCGCATGGGTGAGCTCGTCGGGCGGCTCCTGGACCTCTCCCGGGCGGAGAGCGCCCGGACGCCCATGGAGGACACGGATCTTTCCGGGATCGTGACGGGGGAGGCCCTCGCCTTCGAGAGCCTCGCCTACGAGAACGGAAGGACGCTCCGGACCGGCGTGGAGGACGGGATCCGCGTCAGCGGGGACCGGACGCAGCTACAGCAGCTCGTCTCCGTCCTCCTGGACAACGCCGTCCGGCACTCCTCCGGCGGGGAGATCTCCGTGTCCCTCGGACGGGAGGGCCGCAGCGCCGTCCTGCGCGTGGAGAACGAGGGGGAGATCCCTCAGGAGAAGCTCGGACGCCTCTTCGACCGCTTCTACCGGGCGGACGAGGCCAGGAGCTCCGAGGGGGACCACTACGGGCTGGGGCTCTCCATCGCGAAGGCGGTGGCGGAACGGCACGGCGGGACCGTGCGGGCCGCGTGCCGGGACGGGAAGGTGGAGTTCACCGCCGTCCTGCCCGTGAGGAAACAGACCGGCCAGGGGGCCTCGGGCGGCTGAGCCGCCCGCCCCGGATACAGGACCGGATCGAAGAGGCGCCCGACGTGCCGGAGGAGAACCTGACGGTCCTCCATGAGGCGGTGGAGAGATACGGATGATCCGCCGTCGGAAAGAAAAGCAGGAAATTTACAATTCTTCAATCAATTTTCAATCGACCTCCCTTACAATGGGTCCATCAGACGTAAGGGAGGCCATTTTTATGAGACGCGTGAAAAAGGCGGCCGCGCTCCTGACGGCGTTGACGCTTGCGGCGGGGCTCACGGCCTGCGGGCTCCCGTTTTCCGCCCTGCGGGGCGATACCGGATCCTCCGGGGAGACGGAGGCCGCCCAGGACGGAGGGCAGGCCTCGTACGCGGAGCCGGACCTCTATTCGGAGGCGGCCGTGGACGGGGAGATCACGGCGGCGGAGGCGGACGGGACGTTCTCCATCACCACCGAGGACGGCAGCTTCACCAGTTCCGGGAACGTCTATACGATCGCGTCCGCGGGCACGTACGTCCTCTCCGGGTACCTGGAGGGACAGATCCTGGTGGACGCGGGGGAGGAGGACGAGGTCGTCCTCGAGCTCGCCGGCGTCACGATCGTCTGGGGGGAGGACTCCCCGGTGAAGGCGGTCTCCGCCGGGGATCTGGAGATCTCCGCGAAGAAGGACACCGAGAACGTGATCCGCGACACGCGGAGCGTCAAGACGGAGGAGGACGATTCCCAGGGCGAGGGCGCCGTCTGGGCGGACTGCGACCTGAAGCTCAAGGGCGCCGGCGTCCTGGTGGTCACCGGCTCCTACAACAACGGGATCCACACCACGAAGGACCTGACGATCCAGAAGCTCACCCTCAAATGCGAGGCGTACAACAACGCCCTCAAGGGGAACGACTCGGTCACCGTGAAGAGCGGCACCGTCGTGGCGGTCTCCACCAACGGGGACGGCGTCAAGACGGAGAACACCGACCTCGGCAGAAGCGGCGAAGGCAGGGGGAACATCACGGTCCTGGGCGGCGCCGTCACGGTGTACGCGGCCGGGGACGGCTTCCAGGCGGCCCGCAGCTTCGTGATGGAGGCCGGGGAGGACGGAGAGCCGGAGGTCACGGTGTACACGGGCTCCTTCAGCGGGTACACGGCCGAAGACGCGGAAGAGTCCTCCCAGAAGGGCGTGAAGGTCCAGGATGAGCTCATCGTCCGGGCCGGCAGCGTCACGGTCTTCAGCTACGACGACGGGCTCCACGCGGACGCCGGGACCGCCTTCGAGGACGGGACCGAGGGACAGGGCGCGGTCCTCATCTCCGGCGGCGCGGTGACCCTGAGCGTCTGGTCCCCGGAGAGCAGCGCCATGGGAGGCCCGGGAGGATTCGGAGGATTCGGGGGACCCGGAGGGCAAGGAGGACAGCAGTCCGTCTCCGGCGCGGACGGGATCCACGCGGACGGAACGCTGGAGATCTCCGGCGGCACGGTCCTGGTCGACAGCGCCTGGGAGGGTCTGGAGGCGAACGTGATCCTCATCTCCGGCGGGGAGACCCGCGTCGCCGCGAACGACGACGGGCTGAACGCCTGCAAGGGGGCTTCCACGCCCCTCGTCCGCGTGACCGGCGGGTACCTGGACGTCGCCGTCTCCGCCCGGGGCGACGTGGACGGGATCGACAGCAACGGCAGCTACGAGCAGACCGGCGGCGTGGTGGTCGCCAGGGGGCCGTACAGCGAGATGGCCGCCGCGGTCGACGCGGAGGGATCGGTCTCCGTCACCGGCGGCACCCTGATCGTCCTGGGATACGCCAGGGTCGCCTCCGGCGGGAACGTCCGGTCCGTGCAGCTCTCCCTCCACGGGGAGGGGAGCCACACCGTCGTGATCGGCGGGACGTCCTACACCTTCGAGAACGCGGAGGACTACGGGGCGACGCTCTGCTGGAGCGACGCCGAGGTCTCCTCCTGAGGCCGGCGTCCGGAAAGAGAGAGGAGAAGATCCACATGGCGGTCAGCGTCATGCAGAGATACGAACTAAAATACCTGCTCAGCGGCAGGCAGACGCAGTACGTCCGGGAGCGCCTGGCGGGGCGCATGGAGCCGGACCGGTACGGGAGGACCCGGATCGCGTCCCTCTACTACGACACGCCGGACCGCCGGCTGATCCGGGCGAGCCTGGAGAAGCCGGAGTTCAAGGAGAAGATCCGGCTGAGGTCCTACGGGCCCGCGACGGAGGAGTCCCCGGTCTTCCTGGAACTCAAGCGGAAGGCGTGCGGGATCGTGTACAAGCGGCGCACGGAGACCACGGTCCCCGAGGCGCGGGCGTTCTTCGAGCACGGGTGGGACCCGGGCCGCGTCGGCCAGATCCGCCGGGAGATCGCGGCCTTCCGGGACATGTATCCCGGCCTCGCGCCGTCGTGCCTGGTCTTCTGCGACCGGACGGCGTACTTCGAGCCGGGCGGGGACCTGCGCCTCACGATCGACGAGGATCCCCGGTACCGCGGGGAGGACCTGTCTCTCACGCGGCCGATGCGGGGCGAACCGCTCCTCGGCCCGGGATGGACGATCCTGGAGGTCAAGGTGCAGGACGCGGTGCCGCTGTGGCTCGCGGAGATCCTCTCCGGGGCGAAGGCGTACAGGACGGGCTTCTCGAAATACGGCGAGGCGTACCGCCTGGAGACGCTCGGGGCGCGGGGCGCCCTGAGGGAAAAGGAGGCTTCCTGACATGTTCGATTCCATTTATTCATTCTCTGTGACCTCGGCGCAGTTCTTCCTCATGGCCGGGTGCGCCCTGGCGGCGGGGTTCCTGTTCTCCTGGCTGATGAGCTTCCGGGTCCGCTCCACGAGGCGCATGTTCATCGTGACCGCGCTCATCCCGTTCATCGTGGCGGCGGTGATCACGTTCGTCAACGGGAACATCGGCGTGGGCGTGGCCATCGGCGGGGCGTTCAGCCTCATCCGGTTCCGCAGCGCCCCGGGGAGCGCGGAGGAGATCGCCGCGGTCCTGGCGGCCATGGGTTCCGGCATCGCCTTCGGCATGGGCTACCTGGCTTACGGAGCCGTCATCCTGCTGGGCCTCGCCGGGGTCTTCCTCCTGCTCAGCGCGGTCCCGCTCTTCGAGCACCGCGGCGCGCCGGAGGACCGGCTCCTGCGGATCACCGTCCCGGAGTCCCTGGAGTACGCCGGCACCTTCGACGGCGTCTTCGAGCGCTACCTGGAGAAGGCGGAGAGCGCAGGCGTCAAGACCACCGGGATGGGGAGCATGTTCCGCCTCTCGTACCGGGTCCGGATGAAGGATCCCTCGGAGGAGAAGGCGTTCCTGGACGAGCTCCGCACGAGGAACGGGAACCTGGAGATCTCGCTCCTCCCGTACGCGGAGGCGCAGGGCCAGCTGTAGGAAACGTGAGAATCAAGGCTGATCCGAAGTCCACCATAGATCTGCCGTACATTCGGGACGAAAAGGCCCGTCCGCGGTTCGCCGCGGACGGGCCTGCGGCTGTCCCGGAGGCGCGGGACCGGCCGAAAAAAACATCGAAATCTTCGATATTTGTTCAATAGACCTCCGGTAAGATGGGGGTGACAAAAGGGAAGGAGGCATTCCAATGAAAACCATGAAAAAGATCCTCGCGCTCCTCCTGGCGGCGCTCCTGGCGGTCGGCCTGTGCGCCTGCGGGACCGGAGGAGCCGGTCAGACGGAAGCGGCGGACGGATCCGGGAACGCGGCGCAGGCGCCGGTTTCCTCCTCAGGGCAGGGATCGGAGACGGAGGAAGACGTTCCGGAGAGCACGGACGCGGAAACGCCCGGGGATCCCCCGGACGGGGCTCCCGGGGGCGGACCGGACGGCGCTCCTCCCGACGGGGAAGGCGGCACGCCGCCGGAGCGGCCGGACGGGGAGGACGGCACGCCGCCCGAGCCCCCGGACGGAGAAGGCGGCCCCGGAGGAGAAGGCGGCACGCCACCGGACGGGAACGGCGGAACCGGCGGCCCGGGAGGAAATGCCGGCGTAGGAAGCTCCGACGCCGAATACGCGGGCGCCCTGGAGATCACCTCCGGCGGGACCCAGAGCGGCGGGACGTATTCCAGCACCTCGTCCGACGAGAACGCCCTTTTGATCTCCACCTCGGAAGAGGTCACGATCACGGATCCCACGGTCACGAAGACCGGGGACTCCGACGGCGGAGACAGCTGCAGCTTCTACGGGGTGAACGCCGGCGTCCTCGCGAAGGACGGGGCGAAGGTCACCATCACCGGCGGGACGGTCACAACGGACGCGGACGGCGCGAACGGCGTCTTCTGCTACGGCGGCAACGGCGGCTGGAACGGCGCCGAAGGCGACGGGACCACGGTGATCATCCGGGATACGAAGATCACGACGACCGGGGACGGCTCCGGCGGCATCATGACCACGGGCGGCGGCGTCACGTACGCGTACGACCTGGAGGTCGAAACGAGCGGCCGGTCCTCCGCCGCGATCCGCACAGACCGGGGCGGCGGGACCGTCGTCGTGGAGGGCGGCACGTATACCACCGGCGGCCTGGGATCCCCGGCCATCTACTGCACAGCCGAGATCACGGTGTCCGGCGCGGTCCTGGTCTCGAACCTCTCCGAGGGGATCTGCATCGAGGGACTGAACTCCGTCACGCTGACGGACTGCGATCTTACGGCGAACAACACGAAGCGGAACGGGAACGCGCAGTTCCTGGACACGATCATGATCTACCAGTCCATGTCCGGTGACGCGGACAGCGGGACGAGCCGTTTCACCATGACCGGCGGCAGCATCACGAGCCTGAGCGGACACGTCTTCCACGTGACGAACACCAGCGCGGTCATCACCCTCGAGGGCGTGAAGATCGTGAACGAAGACGCGGAGAACGTCCTGCTCTCGGTCTGCGGCGACGGCTGGACGGGCGGCGGGAACACCGCGGTCCTCAACGCCTCCGCGCAGGAGCTGTCCGGCGCCATCCTCGTGGGCAGCGATTCCTCCCTCACGCTGAACCTGACGAGCGGGTCCTCCTTCACGGGATACGTGGACGGGTACATCGTCAGCGCGGCGGGGGACACCGTCTCCACGGAGACGGGCACCGTGTCCGTGACCCTGGACGAAAACAGCACCTGGACCCTGACCGGCGACAGCTACGTCACGGAGTTCAACGGAGACCCGGCGAACGTCATCAGCAGCGGATATACCCTGTACGTGAACGGGACGGCTCTGACCGGAACGAACTGACAGGAGGATACGAGGGTCCGGCAAACCTGACGATGAGCGCTTTGCAAAACAGCGCGGATAAACGAAAGCACCAGTTTGGCTGGTGCTTTCGCTTGCGTTGCGATTCCAGTTGTGGAACGCCAACTGTTTCGAAAATAACGATTTGTCTGAACAGGTCGACTATGCCCTAAAATGTTTCATTTGATTTCATAAAGTCCATGAGATTTACGTTCTGAATCCCATTGCGTTTTTGTAGAAGGTAGTCCGTTGTTACCACATATTTCGGGTAATTATCCTTAATCTGTTCCAATGGTTTGTATTCCCTGTCCTCGGTATCCGCACTCAGAGCAATTGTATATGCAACCTGAACATAAGAATAATCCGCATTCTTACTTCTGAGAATGAAATCGCATTCCAATTTACCTATTCGCCCCACACTCACTGAGTAATCATGTGAGCACGCATACACATATACCATGTTTTCTAATACCGGACCGAAATTGATTCGGTTATCAGTATTCTCAGCAAAATAGAATCCAAGATCAGACAAATAGTATTTCTTCTCTCCACTGAGAGAGTGCTTTGATTTCATATCGAACCGGTTACATTCATAAAGAATTTTAGCATCCACCAGAGCTTTTATATATCTGGATACTGTTGCTTTACCAATTCCAAAGCCACTGCGTTTCAAGGTTTCACATATATTATTGATACTTGTTGTTGCTCCAAAATTATTGATGATGTACCGACGAACAATTTCAAAAGTATCCTTTTTCCTGATCTTAACTCTTCTTCGAATATCCTTTTCGAAAATTTCACTGATAACTCCCTGAACATACTTTCTTTTATCAGATGAATCATCAAGAAAAATCGTTCTGGGGAATCCGCTATCCAAAATATATTGTGTCAATTCTGCTTGTCCGTTAGACTGAATGGGTTTTCCATAGAAGCGCTTCATTTCCTCATACTCATCGAAACTCAGCGGGAACATTTCGAATTCCAAGTAGCGTCCGGTCAATTTTGTTACCAACTCGCCGCTCAGCAAATAAGAGTTTGATCCCGTGATAAAGATCGACCACCCGCCATCCGTTCGATATCCGTTGATAAGCGTTTCAAAACCACTGACGTTTTGTATTTCGTCAATAAAAAGGTACTTTAATCCGCTTGCGGTTGCCCGATCGTCAATAATTTTCTCCAAGGCATCATCTGTACGGATATTCCGAAATCCACGCTTATCAAGGTCAATATATATAATGTTTTCTTTTGAAACACCTCTTTCCAGTATTTCTGAGGCTATTGTTTCCATCAGGCTTGATTTTCCGCAGCGCCTTACCCCGGTTATGACTTTTATGATATCGTCGTCATCATAAAAGCCTCTTATTTTTTTCAGGTAATTTTCACGCTTAAACAATTCCATGGTAAATCCTCCCATATATCGCAATCATTTCTCATCTGCCTATTCCCGTTAAAGTATATCATATCGAGGCGCAATAATCAATTTAACGTTACCGAATTTGCAATAATATCGTTTTTGGAAACGTTAAAAAGCTGTAGATTCAGTCGCTCAGGATCCAGCGGAGAATGTTCGCATCCCTTCCAGATTTCGATTATACCATCTGTGTTTGTTTTTGTCACGAGCTATTGCGAACGTTTGTTCCTTTTCGCGGCCGCCCGAAAACGGGATGCCGTAAACACGGTCAGCGGCCCTCTGGGGATAGTTCTGATTGTAATACGATCACCAATATCGGCCGGCTTACTCACGATTCAAGTCACAAGAATGCACCGGCTTCCATTCACCAGTTGGATTGATAAATAGAAAGAAGAATGTTATGATGTCCGTGTCAGTCCGGTTTGGAGGGAGAAACAGGGATGGAGACAAGAGCGGAGACGTTTCGGGAGAACGTGATCTATCGGCGCGAACTGCCGGTGAGCGACACGGAATACGACGTGGTCTGCGTCGGCGGCGGCTCGGCCGGGATCTGCGCGTCCATCGCGGCCGCGCGCCACGGCGCGAGGACCCTGCTGATCGAACGGACCGGATGGCTCGGAGGGATCGGCACTACTGCCGCCATGGTGGAATTCGGCCCGATCGTCCGCGGCGGGCTGCGGGTGTTGGGC
>JAEEGL016886416.1_pt1 | contig 10383 bp, 3 predicted proteins | sample 9134231 | NCBI WGS metagenome assembly JAEEGL01 (sample SAMN16246548, study PRJNA631951) | gut metagenome | biome: gut microbiome; feature: rumen; material: fiber-attached | host: Bos | place: Iran: Karaj | collected 2018-10
AACCAGATACTGGTGAACAAGCATTAGAAATATGTGAAGCACTAGTTAGAAGTGATGCAATTGATATAGTTGTAATTGATTCAGTAGCAGCATTGGTTCCACAAGCTGAAATTGAAGGTGAAATGGGAGATAGCCATGTTGGTCTACAAGCTAGATTAATGAGTCAAGCATTAAGAAAATTATCTGGTGTTTTAAATAAGACAAAAACAACAGCAATATTTATCAATCAATTACGTGAGAAAGTTGGTGTATTGTTTGGTAATCCAGAAACTACTCCTGGTGGTAGAGCTTTAAAATTTTATAGTTCAGTTAGATTAGAAGTAAGAAGAGGAGAACAAATTAAACAATCAGCTGATAATGTTATTGGTAATAGAACTAATGTTAAAGTTGTTAAGAATAAAATTGCGCCACCTTTTAAGACTGCACAGTTAGATATTATGTATGGAACTGGTGTTTCTAAAGAGGGTGAAATAGTAGATTTAGCTTCTGAAATTGGTTTATTAGAAAAGAGTGGAGCATGGTATGCATACAACGGAGAAAAGATTGGCCAAGGAAGAGAAAATGTTAAATTACTATTAAAAGAAAATGAAGATTTAAAAGAAGAATTAGAATATAAAATTAGAGAACATTTTGGTATTTTAAATGGTATGAAAATGCCTGAAAACGCTAAAAAAAGTGGAAAAGGTGTTAAAGTAGACCCTGATACTGGTGAAGTGTTAGAAGAAGAGTAGTTATTACTCTTTTTTGATTTTTAAAAAAGTATTTAACACTTTTCTTGTTTTTGTTGAAAAAGTGTAATTATTTTTTTATAATGATTATATAGATTTATTAATTTTATTGATTTTTCTATAATTAAATGAATATAAAAAATGGAGGTAAGAAAATGGGTTCATTTACTTGGGCCATTTTAGGACTTCTTGGTGGAATTTTATTAGGTGTTATTGTTATGCTTATAGTTAATTCTGCTCGCGAAAAAGCGGGAGAATCTAAAGCAAATAAATTGATTGAACAAGCCAAAAGAGAAGCTGAAAAGCAAAAGAGAGATTCTTTGGCTGAGTTAAAAGAGGAATCATATCGTCTTAAAAAAGAAACTGATAGAGAAATAAAAGAAAAGAAAGAAGAAATGAAGGAGTCTGAAGAAAGACTACTTCAACGTGAAAAAAACTTAGATAAACGTGAAGAAATATTACAAAATAGGGATACTCTATTAGATCAAAAAGACAACAATTTACTTAATAAACAAAAAGAATTACATGCAAAAGAAGTTAAAATGGACGAAATGTTAAAAAGTGAGATGGAACAATTAGAAACTATTGCTAAGTTTACTAAAGAAAAAGCTCACGACATGATCATGAAACGTGTTGAAGAAAACATGTCTCGTGAAATTGCTGAATACGTTAGAGAAAGAGAAGCTGAAGCTAAACTTGAAGCTAACGAAAAGGCAAAAGATTTGATTGTATCTAGTATGCAAAGATATGCTAATGACGTTGTTTCAGAACAAACTGTTACAACAATAGCTTTACCAAACGATGAAATGAAAGGTCGTTTAATTGGTAGAGAAGGACGTAACATTAGAACAATTGAATCTGTTACAGGAGTAGATTTAATTATTGATGATACTCCAGAAGCAATTGTTATTTCAAGCTTCGATCCATATAGAAGAGAGATAGCTAAAATAACTATTGAAACTTTAATTAAAGATGGTCGTATTCATCCATCTAGAATTGAAGAAGTATATGAAAAAGTTTCTAAAGATTTAGAAGAAAAAATTACAGAAATGGGTAATGCTGTTTGCATTGATTTAGGATTAACAAGAGTTGATCCAAAATTAGTTAATTTAATTGGTAAATTAAATTTCAGAACAAGTTATGGCCAAAATGTATTACAACATTCTAAGGAAGTTGCTTACCTATGTGGTTTGATGGCTTCTGAATTGGGAGAAAATGTTAACTTAGCTAAGCGTGCTGGTTTATTACATGATATCGGTAAAGCAATTGATTTTGAAACTGAAGGAAGTCATGTTGAGCTTGGTGAAGAAATTGCTAAGAAATACAAAGAAGATCCTGTTGTTATTAATGCAATTAAATCTCATCATGGAGATGTAGATGCTAATAATGTAATTTCTGTTTTAGTTAATATTGCTGATACATTATCAGCTGCAAGACCTGGAGCAAGAAATGATTCATTAGAAAATTACATTAAGAGATTAGAGCAATTAGAACAAATTGGTAATGAATACGAAGGCGTTGATAAAGCTTATGCAATGCAAGCTGGTAGAGAAATCAGAGTTATTGTTAAACCAGATGAAGTTGATGATTTACAAAGCTTTAAGATTGCTCGTGATATGAAAGAAAAAATTGAAAAAGAAATGCAATATCCTGGAACTATTAAGATTACTGTAGTAAGGGAAACAAGAGCAGTAGAAGAAGCAAAATAATTGCTTCTTTTTTTATTGTGATTGACTTTTAAAAATGATATAATTATTAAGATAGATAATAGAATAGGTGATATGATGAAAAATGAAAAAAGGAACTCTTTTTCTTTTATTGTAATTGTAATATTATGCATTTCGATTTTGGGGGTATTAGTGTTCCCAAGTTTTTCAAACAAAACTAAGAAAGAAACGACAAGTGAGTTCATGAGATACCGTAGTTCTTATGAAACAATGAATTCAGGTAGTTGGAATGTATCTCAAGTATTTGTTGATAATGGTGGAGATGTAACTTATAGTGGTTTAAATAAGGCTTATATTACTTCTCAATCTGAATATGTTGAAGATAATGAAGTAGTTCTTATGAACACTTTAACTTTGGAAACAGGTTCAAATACTAGCCCTATATTATATGGAGCATTCTCTTATGTTATTGATATATCATCTTTAATGTTAGATGGTTTATCATATGATTTAAATTCTTATGATAACTATATAGAGATAATTGATGAAGATTGGAATACAGCTGCTAGAATTTCAATGGGTGATATTCTTTCTTATAATTATTATACGGAGAATAACATTACTATTACACCTGGTGAACAGACATTTATTTGGTATTTTGATGATACAAATAACCAAATTATAATATTCAATGGAGAAAATATTTCTGTTTATCAAGAATACAATAAATCATTTGAAGTTGTATTAGATTTATCATATGATTTCTATAATGCAAATCCTATTCAATTAAAATCATTCTTAACATTCGCTGATGATACAGTTCTTGAGGGTGATGAAATATATAGTCAAATAATATTCGGTGAAGCAGCAGCAGATCCAGTGGTAGTAGAAAACTTAACTAAGTCTTCTGAAGTTTATAATTCATGGAACGACAGTTGGGGTAATGGCGGTAACGATGATATGTTCTTCGTTAAATACGACTTAGGTTTCGATTTAACTATGGATGATACTTATGATACATTAGCTAGTTTAACTTTAGGCGATGGAACATTAATGGCTTATGGTGATGGCATCGATTATGAATTGGGTGGCTTAGACGACTATATCAATAGTTCTTATGCTACTTTAACTAGTGGAAATAATCATTTAACATATATAGTTGGTTATGAAAAGCCAGCATCATCTGGTAGTGTTACTAAGAACTTCAGTGTTGATCTGATGGCTACGGGTGTTTACTCAGAAACAGTAGATTGGGAAGTAACATTTGATTATCAAGAAGAAGCTGTTTATGCTACAAGCAATTCTAATGAAATTGATTTAAATATTAATAATGATAGTTATGGCTTTGGAGCAATAAATAAGATTAATAATAATCAAGATGTTAACTTTGTTTATACTGTAGAAAGTATTGCTGGTGATATTAATAATAGTTATGATGGAACTTTATTAAAAGGATTCAATAACTGGTATGCAAGTAATTATGGTGAAAACGATTATACGGCTTCACTAGAAGTTAGCAATGTTTATTTAACTGACACATATGGTACTGGTGGAACAGAAAATAAATTAGGAAATAACGATTATGCTATTACAGCAATAAAGATCAAAGATGATAAAGAATATGATTATGCTTTAGATTCTACAAATGTTCTTTATTACTTAACTGATGCTAATATAACTGGTTATGGAAGCAAAAAAATATATGGTAAGTTAGCAAATAGTAATGAATGGACTTTACTAGGTACTTACATGAAAAATGGTTCTGGAGAGATAGATTATATTCCAGTTGATAATACAACAAATTATAGTAATGGAGTAATAACATTACCAAGTAATACTCTTCAAGTTAAAGTAGAATATACTGGTAAGAGAGCAGCAGTTTATGTTGGTTATGATGTATATGTTTCTTTATTACATTCGGCTAATGTTAAAGCAATTGTTAATACGAATGATAATGTTTATTTAAAAGTTAATGCTGAAAGTAAAGATGATGAAGCAGATAATTATCATAAGTTAACTAAATTAAGTACTAATAGTTCATTAATCTTAACAAGTAATAATGAAGGATTAGAAGGAACTAATAATGTAATTAGTTATCATGCTGATTTCAGTAAGAGTATGTCTTATCAAGCAGGAGAAAGTAATTTAGCTACTAGCTTATTAGCAAAAGAAGAAGTAGCAGAGTTATATTTGTTATTACCACAAGGTGCTGTATTAAGTGGTACACCAACGGTTCAAGGTTATGGTGATGTAACTGTTACAAGTTCTAAAACTGAAACAGCAAAATATAATAATACTAATAGAACATTAGTTAAATTAAATATTAGTAATGGTGAAGGTAATTACTTAGATAGTAATAATAAGATAACTACTGGATATAAGATTGATTTTGTTATTAATTATTCACAAGTAGCAAATAGAGATTATGGTAATACATTGTATTTAGATGCTATGTATGTTTCTGGTAATACTATTGAAGATGGATATGCATCAGCTTCAGAATTACCTAGTGGAATATTAACATCTGAAGATGTAAAAGCCACTTTCAATTTAATAAATAGTGGAGATATTAAGAATAAACTGTATAAAGGTAATACTACTTCAGTAAATTCAGTTACAATAGTGGCTGGTCAAGCTGAAAGTTATGTTCAAAGTGTTGGAATGAATGACTTTGCTACTGAAGCAACTATTAAAGAAGGATATAGTTATGTTTATAAATTAGAGTATTCTTATAGTGATCCTTTGTTAAGTTTCAATAATGTTGTATTCTATGATGTATTAGATAGTGCTTATGGAAGTAACGAATATGTTAAAGGTACTTTTGATAGTGTAGATACTTCATATTTAAATGATACTTTAGGAATTAGAACAACAGTTTATTATTCTACAAAGACTGATATTAATTTAAATACTGATACTGATTTAACAAATCAAAATATTTGGTCAGTAGATTTACCAACAGATAAAACTAAAGTTACAGCTGTTGCTGTAGATTTAGGAAGTAAAGTATTTAGTGGTCAAGATAGAATAATACCAATGATATATATTAATATGATTGGATCTAATAACTATACTAAAGAAAATTTATATGCTTATAATAATTACTTATTTAAATATGATGATTATTATGATGGAACAAGTAAATCAAGTACATCTGCTACAACAAGAGTTAAATTAGAAAAAGCATCTATTGATTTAGCTTTAAATGTTAAACAAGATATTAATGGTGCAACATTAGCTACTGGAACAGAAGGCGCTCCTTCTAAAGTAGAAAGTAATTATGGTTATTTATATACAATTACTAATAGTGATACTTTGAATGATTATCATAATATAAATATCAATAGTGTTGTTAGTGAGGGTATTACAATAGACTTTGATAATATTAGTTATTATGATGTATTAGCTAATAATAAATTGATATCTGAAGATGATAGAGTTGGTTATAGTTATGATGCACCTAATAAGAGTATTAATTTAACTGTTAGTAGTCTTCCTAAGAATAGTGTAATTAATATTTGGGTTCCAGTTATTGTGGATATGGAATCATTAACTAGTGATGATGCAGTTATTACAAATCAAGCGATGATTAATAGACTAGAAGGTATTGCATATAGAGGAACTACTTCTAATGCTTATAATACTGTAGCTATACCTCAATTAGAAAGTACGAAGTTTATTAAGAGCGGAGATGTATATGTAACTACAAATCAAGAAGCTTTAAAAGTAAGTAAAGGTACTACTTATACTTACATGGTTAAAGTAGAGAATAATAGCGATGTAGTAGCAAGTAATATTTTGGTAGTTGATAATGTACCAAATGGATTAAATGTTAATAGTGGAAGTATCAGTAATGATGGTGTATATAATGGTGGTACTATTACATGGGCGATTGATACATTAGGAGCTAGAGATAGTGTTGAATTAACTTATAGATTAACATTACCAACAAATATTCCTAATAATACTAGATATTCAAGTAATGCACATGTTACAGTAGTTAATCCATTTAATAATTCAAGTAATATTTATGATGAAGATACTAATACTATTTCTGTTATTTATAATTCAGCTGCTGATATTTTGGTTAATAATAAAGTGGCAGGAACAATTATTAATAATGATAAAGAATTTACTTATACGGTAACAATTAATGGTAATAGTTATGATACTGGTCAATATAGTATTACTGATGGAAACAATAATGAACTAGCAAAGATTAATGTTGATAGTAATGGTGTTGGAACTAAAACTCTTACATTAAAGAATGGTGAAAAGTTCAAAGTTAGAGATTTACCAGCTGATGTTAATTATACTGTAGCAATTAATAATGAAAGCGGTTATACAACATTAGAACAAAATCATGTGTTAACACTTGCTGATAATAAGAATTCTTTAAGTGGTACAACATCTGATGGAGCTACAGATACTTATACATTTACAAGTACATATTATGCTGAAGGTTATTATGATCCAATTGCTAAGATGACTTATGATGGAACATATAATCCTGATGACTTTAGATTTAAAGTAAATGGAAATGATTATTTCTCAAATGCTTCTAATGATGCAAATGATGAAATACATTTTAGTCAAATAAGATTTATTAATAAAATAGGTACATTTGAATATACTGTAAGTCAATTAGATTTAGGTAATCCAAATGTAATCTATGATGATAATTATTATAAGATGTATGTCACTGTTACTGATAATGGTGATGGTACATTAAGTACTTCTGCTACATATCGTGACAAATATGATAATGAAGCAACTGAAATGGTATTTAATAATCAAGAAGTACCATCAGGTTTATTGATTAGAAATGTTTATGTTGGTGATTATATAGTTGAAGATAAAACATTTGATTATGTAATTGAAGTTAATGCTCCAGTTGATGGAGAATATAGAGTAACTAATAAAGATAAGGAAGAAGTTGGAACATTAGATGTTCAAGGTGGAACTGGTTCTTATACAGCTACGTTAGGAGCTTCTGAGTATATCTTAATTAGAGACTTACCTGAAAATACTGAATATGTAGTTAAGATGAAATTAGAAGATTATTATGAATCTGATGCTACTGGTGGTAGTGAAGTAAATGGTGAATTAGTAGTAAGTGGAACAATGGCTACAGCAAATAGTGAAGTAGTATATCAAAGTTCTTATAGTACAAGCGCTAATTATAAACCAGTAGTTAATATAGTATTAAATGAAAAAGAATTACAAGATAGTGAATTTACATTCAACCTTGTTGATATTAGTGAAACTGCAAATGGTTACAGTGATACAGCAACTAATAATGTAGATGGTGTAATTGAATTTGGTAATATTGCATTTAATAAACCTGGAACTTATAAATATGAAATAAGACAAGTTAAAGGGGATTCTAATAAGATTCTATATGATGAGAATCCAGTAATATTAACATTAGTATTAACTGATAATGGTGATAATACAATGAATGTTCAAGAAACTTATACATTCGTAGAAGGTAGAACAGCATTTATTAATACTTATTCACCTAATGGATTCAATAATAACGAGAACAATCAAAATAACAATAATAACAATGGTTCTGGATTAGTTAATCCAAATACTATGGATTATTTTGCAGCTACTGTAATAGTATTGTTGTTAGCTTTAGCAACAATCATTACGGTAAGAGTTATGAGGTTTAAAAAATACGCGAAGTAGATAATATAAGAGGAGAGATAACATGGAGTTAATTGATTTCTTAAAAACTAAATATAAGTTTTGTGAAGAATTAGCTAATGGCGGATATTTCTTTTATAACAGCGAAAAAGGTAATAGTGATGGCCTATATATTCCGAAGGATTTTAAGACAACGGAAGAGATGGGCTATCTCTCTTATTTGCCTGGTATTGGTGGTTCTGCCAATGATGCTGCACAATTAAGAAACCAAATCCGTAGTACTAATAATCCTCCTCAATATATTATTTCTATTTCTGGTGATTGTAAGGATAAAAATAATACTGTAATAAACAATTATGAATATGTTACAAATAATTCAAATATAAAAATAAAGAATATGGTACTGATGTCGTTTAGTGCCAGTGGTGTTACAGGTTATGACAAGTTAGAAAATTTTATGTCTAAACATGAAGATGTAAAATGTACGATGGTAGTTAATAACTCGGGATATGATAGTGGTAGAGTAGATAGTCCAAATAGATATCCACATTTAGTTCAAAATAAAGTACCTATTATTTATGTCGATCCGACTAATCAAAGTAGTCCGAAGAGTAAAATGAGTCAAGGTTCTAAGAATGGATTTAATGTTTATTGGTTACAATCAACATCTTCTGGACATGTGGCATTTAATGCAGATATTATTTATAACAGATTTGTTGATGTATTGTTAGGTTATAGTAATACTTTTGGTAGTAAATCTACTAAGGGAAAAGATATTAAATATACATTAGTAAAATATGATTATAAAGCAGGTAAATATATTAATGCTGATTATAGTGAATTAACTCCTAGTGGTGGACCTGTTACTGTTTCGGAAGTGGAAGCACCACAGGTAAGTGAAACAACACCACAAAGTACAGGAGCAACTGATACTGGTTCAACTTCTAGTAGTTCTAGTTCATCTAGTAGCTCAAGTAGTTCTAGTTCAAGTAGTTCATCTAGTTCGAGTCGTTCAAGTAGTAGTTCTAGTAGTTCTAGTTCAAGTAGTTCATCAAGTAGTAGCTCATCTAGTAGTTCTAAGAAGTCAGAAGATACTAAGAAAGAAGAAGAGAAATCAACTGATGGCTCTAAGAAAGCAACAGATTCAACAGTTACTTCAGATTATGATTATGTCTTAAGTAGCATGAATGCTTTATGTGATTCAGTTAAAGCATCTGATTGCTTGAAGAACTTGAGTATCCCTTCATTAAATGGTGCAGATCCATTGATGGCTAAGATAGTTGAATGTATTGATAAATATTATGATGCAGTTAATGAATTATTAAATAATATCTATAAAGAAGCTGAAGCAGTAGTAAGTTATGCTAGAGCGATGGTAGATATGGATAAAGATATTCAAAATGATGTTAAAGATTTGGGAACTATTAAAGAATTAGAATTAGATAAAGATAGTAGACCTGCTGGCAGAAAAACTAGTGATCCAGTATTTATTTATAGAGATAAAAATGATAATTGTACATTTGGTTCAAATGGTGATGAATATAGCCTTGGTTACTCAAAAGAAAAAGGCGAAATTAAATCAATAGATGCTCAATATCACTTTAAAACTAATGAGGAAGCTAAGAGTCATTTACAAGATATTAAAGATAAATATAAATATGATGTTAATGTTAAAGATGTAGTAGTTTCTGGGTCTGATGTTAAATTAGTATTTAAAGAAGAAGCTTTAAGAACTCTTTCAGAAGAAGAAGTAGAGCAGAAGTACGGGGAGGCCAAATAAGATGACTAAAGTTTGTATGGAAGATTTAGACAATGGAATGGCCGATTCAACATTTAAAAATCTTAAGAATGATAATAGCGAATCAACAAAGTTAAAAGATAGTATAAATGAATTTACTTCTAATAAAGATAAATTAAAAGGTGAACAATGGGATACAGTTAAAAAGAAAATAAATGAATTTCAACCATTGTTAGAAGAAAGAGGTAAAGTTGCAGATAAACTTATTGAAGCAATTAAAAGTGCAATCGGTGTATTAAAAGAATATCTTGGTGATGATCAAATGTTAGATACTTCTCAATTAGAAGATTATAAAGAAGAGAAGAGAAAAGTTGAGCAAACGATAAGTGATCTTAAAGCTAAGTTATTAGAAACTGTAACTGAAGAAGTAGATGATGGTGCTGGTGGAACAGAAACAATAACCAAGCCAAAATATAATGCAGATGATATTAATAAACAAATAGCAGCTGCAGAAGAAACATTAAAAGAGTTAGATAGAATTATTAAGAAGATAGAAGGTTTAGATGCTGTGTATGAAAAAGCAATGGGAATCATTGAA
>JAEEGL010935553.1_pt1 | contig 10382 bp, 11 predicted proteins | sample 9134231 | NCBI WGS metagenome assembly JAEEGL01 (sample SAMN16246548, study PRJNA631951) | gut metagenome | biome: gut microbiome; feature: rumen; material: fiber-attached | host: Bos | place: Iran: Karaj | collected 2018-10
AGCAGCACGGCCGGGTCCACCAGCATACCTACAGACACGAAGAATATAGCCCCGAAGAAGTCCTTTATCGGCCTGATAAGAGACACTATCCTGTCTCTTTGGACAGTGCCGGAGAGGATACTTCCCATGACAAAAGCTCCCAGAGCCTCGGAGATGTTGGCCTTGAGAGTGATCACCACCATAAACAGGCAGAGGCCCAGGGAAACCACAATCAGTGTCTCGTCGCTCATCAGCTTCCTGAGTTTGCGGTAAATTGTCGGGATGAAATAGATTCCTCCAGTAAACCAAAGCAGCAGGAATACCGTAATGGTCAGAATCTTGGTGGCCAGCTGAACCCCGCTGAAAGTCTTGCTGATAACCAGTGTCGGCAAGACAACCAGCATAAGAATAGCTACAAGGTCTTCACAGATAAGTGCGCCAAACACTAGCTGAGAAGACTTCTTGCCCCCTATTTTAAGGTCATCGAATGTCTTGATTATTATGGAAGTAGAGGAGATGGAAAGCATCGCTCCCACAAAAAGGGCAGTAATGTTTTCCCAGCCAAAGATCTTGGCGATCAAAAAGCCCATGCAGAACATTACAACCGCTTCTGACAGAACGGTTGTAATTCCGGCTCCGCCTACTTTAGTAAGTTTCTTGAAACTGAATTCCAGTCCAAGGCCGAACAGCAGGAAGATCACTCCGATCTTGCCCCAGAACTCCACGCTTTCCACCTGGGTGGCGGTCGGAATGAAGCCGATGTAAGGTCCGGTAAGAATGCCGGCGACGATATATCCCAGAACCAGAGGCTGTTTGAGAGCCTTGAAAATAATAGTCACCACTCCGGCCACGACAAGAATCAGGGCCAGGTCAAGCAGCATGGGATGTATCGCAGAAGTCATTTTCAGTCAGTATAACCAGGTCTGCCGAGGAGCTTGTACAGGTTTTTCTTGTAAACGTCAACTGCAGGCTGGTCAAACGGATTCACGCCCAGCATATATGCAGACAGGGCGCAGGAGAACTCGAAGAAATAGAAGAGCTGGCCCATATTCCACTCATCGATCTTTTCCATCTCGATGTAGATATTTGGCACATTGCCGCTGGTGTGAGCCAGGCGTGTGCCCTTCTCGGCCATCATATTGATGTGTTCCAGTGTCTTGCCTACCAGATAGTCCAGACCGTCGAGGTTGTCTGTGGACTTTGGAACTATAACCTCCACTTCCTTGCTTCCGGCCAGGATGGAAGTCTCGAACATAATCCTTTCGCCGTCCTGGATATACTGCCCTACCGAGTGAAGGTCGGTCGTAAAGTCCAGAGTTGTCGGGAAAAGCCCCTTGAGATCCTTGCCCTCGCTTTCGGCAAACAGCTGCTTTAGCCATTCTCCAAGGTACTTGAGCTTAGGATGGTAGTTGGCGAAAACCTCTATCTTCTTGCCGTTGCGGTACATTATGTTTCTCAGAGCGGCATAGATAATGGCAGGGTTCTCCTTGGTCTTTTTCATCAGATACTCGCGAGCTTCCCTTGCTCCGCCGATAAAGTTTTCTATGTCGAACCCGGCCACGGCGATAGGAAGAAGCCCCACTGCCGAGAGAACAGAATATCTGCCGCCGACATTGGAAGGTATGGACAGTGATGTATATCCGTATTTCTCGCTCATAGCCCTCAGAGCTCCGTCCCTCTCGTCGGTGACGGTCACTATCCTCCTTCTGGTGTCCTCGGCCCCGAATCTCTTGAGCATATTCATCCTCAGGATTCTGAAAGCCAGCCCTGGCTCTATGGTAGTCCCTGATTTAGAGATGACTATAAGGCCGTATGACTTTTTCTTCAGATACCCCAGAAGGTCAGACATATAATCTTCGCTGAGCGAATAGCCGGCAAAGACAATATGTGGCGAATTTCTCTCTCCGGCACTTGCAAAGCTGTGGGAAAAGGCCTCCAGAGCGCATTTTGCGCCGAGGAACGATCCTCCGATTCCTATCACGACCACAACGTCCAGGGTGCCAAGCCAGCGGCTGGCAACAAGACGGCAGTCGGCCAGTGTCTTTTCAGAAATGTTGACCGGAAGGTCCAGCCAGCCTGTCATCTTGCCTCCCACTCCTTTTCCGGAAACAAGCGTGTCGAAAGCATGGAAAGCCTCGTCCATCGCCCTCTTGTAATCTTCCGCCCCTACAAAGGGCTCTATCATATCGGTATTAAGCTTGAGCATAGTCTGAATAATGTTAGTAAAGCCTGTCGCTGAGCCTCTTCATAACGTAGGCAGGATATTTTTCATCATAAAGAATTTCATAGACGGCCTCGGCGATCGGCATTTCCACCCTGTATTTCTTGTTGATGCGGTTTATTGCGGCGGTGGCGTAATACCCTTCCGCAACCATACTCATCTCCACCTGGGCGTTCTTTACGGAATATCCTTTTCCGATCATGCTTCCGAAAGTGCGGTTGCGGCTGAACTGGCTGTAGCCGGTAACAAGCAAATCTCCCAGATACGGAGAGGTGAGCACATTACGCTTCTTGTCCGGATGCGAGGCGTTCAGGAACTCGGTCATTTCCTTGAACGAACTTGTCATAAGGACAGAGAGGAAGTTGTCTCCGTAACCCAGCCCGTGAGCGATTCCCGCTGCAATGGCATAGATGTTCTTAAGGGCGGCGGCATACTCCACTCCATATATGTCCGTTCCCGGCATTGTCCTGACGTATTCGCACTCGAAGAAATCGCAAAGGGCCTTGGCGTTAGCCACGTGCTTGCTGGTGAAAGTCAGGTACGAAAGCCTCTCCATACCAACCTCCTCAGCATGGCAAGGGCCGCTTACAACCCCTATCCTGTCATAAGGAATCCCGTGTTACTGGTTAAAATACTCGGCGATTGTCTTGTCTCCCACAAAACCCTTGATCGCGGAGACAATGAACTTCCCGTCAAGCGGAACGGTGAGCCTTTCCATAACGCCGAGAAAATAGGCGCTCGGTATGCAGAAAACCAGCACATCAGCGCTTTCCACCACAGCGTTAATGTCTGTTGACATGAACAGGCGGTCCGGCTCCAGAATCACCGAGCTCAGATAAACCTTGTTGCGATGGTTTTTCATCACCCGGTCTATGTTTTTCTGGTCTCTTATGAACCAGGAAATCTTCTCCTGGTGGTTCATCAGCAGCTTTACCAGAGCCGTAGCCCAGCTGCCGCTGCCCACCATGGCAAATTTCAGGTTTCGTTTTTCAAGAATCGAGTCCATAGATTATTGTTTTTTCATTCTTGTATTCCAGCGTAGACAGTGGCCTGGGCAAAGGCAAGGGCGTCGCACCTCTCATTCTCAGGATGACCGGCGTGGCCTTTAAGCCAGTGGAAATGAAGGTCCATGCCTTCCGCGCACCGCACATACTCTCTCCAAAGCTCCTCGTTGGCTTTTTTCTTCTTGTTCTTGTTTTTGAAGTCATTGGCCAGCCACTGTGCAAGCCATCCTTTCTCTATTGCGTTTACAACGTATGAGGAATCTGACCAGATATGTACCGTGGCGTCTTTCCACTTGATTGCCTTCAGCCCCTCGATGACAGCTGTAAGCTCCATCCGGTTGTTGGTAGTAGAAGCCTCTCCTCCGCTCAGCTCTTTCCTGAGGTTTCCGCAAACCAGCACCACGCCCCATCCTCCAGGCCCGGGATTACCCCTTGAAGACCCGTCGGTATAAAGGTAGATCGGTGGACGCTTTTCTGTCATAACCTATTCTGCTTCAGGTTCCTGCTGGTTCACTTTCTTCGATTCGTCCTGGCCCGGTATCTGGGCTTTCATCGGATTGGCGTGTATCTGGCGATATCTCTCGCGGCTGCGGTAAATGTCAATGGCAAGATAGATGGCGCTCAGCATGGAACGAGGATTCGCCTTGTTCTGTCCAGCAATGTCAAAAGCCGTTCCGTGGTCAGGAGAAGTCCTTACCACAGGAAGGCCGGCGGTATAGTTCACGCCCGTGTCGAACGAAAGCGTCTTGAAAGGTATCAGGCCCTGGTCGTGATACATTGTCAGGACCGCGTCATACTTGCCCTGGAGGGTGGCGGCGAAGAATCCGTCAGGAGGGAACGGCCCGAAGGTGTCGATACCCTCGGCGTTGGCGTCCTTGATTGCCGGAATAATTATCTCCTGCTCCTCAGATCCCAGAAGGCCGCGGTCTCCCGCATGAGGGTTCAGACCCAGCACGGCAATCTTCGGCCTCTCGATGCAGAAGTCCTGCTTCAAGGACTCGTTCATAAGGCGGAGCTTGCTCATTATCACTTCTTTATTGATAGATGCAGACACATCCTTCAAAGGAATGTGCATAGTCACCACACCCACTCTCAAAGAGTCGGAACACATAAACATCAGACCGTCTTTGGCTCCGAAAGTCTCAATCAGGTAACCGGTATGTCCGGCATACTTGAAATGTTCCAGCGTAACGCCCTTCTTGCTGAAAGGGGCTGTGACAATGGCATCCAGATAACCAGCCTTGGCTTCCTTGACAGCCATTTCCAGAGAAGCGATTGCTGCCTTGGCGCTGTCGTGGGTCAGCCTGCCTGGTTCGATCGGAAGGTCGTCTCCCACGCAGTTGACTATGTTAACCCTCTTTGGATGAGCGTCTTTTGCGGAAAATATAAGGTTGGTGTTAATGTTCTCGGTTTCTGATATCTGCTTGCGGTAGTAGCCGAAAGCCTTGGACGAACCGTAAATCACGGGCGTAAACATCTCAAGCACATTGGCGTTTGAAAGAGCCTTTATAATAACTTCATATCCTATGCCGTTGCTGTCGCCCTGAGTAATTCCAATTACAAGTTTCTGTTTCATAATTAATGGTAACCTAATCGGTGCAATTTACGAAAAAATAATCATAAATTTGCACAAGATGAAAATCAGCATATTGGACACGGACATCAAGTATCTTCCGGGAATAGGCCCCAAGCGTGCACAGCTGCTCACCAGCGAAATCGGAGTGCACACTTTCAGGGATATGCTCTACTATTTCCCTTTCCGGTGGATAGACAAGAGCAAGGTGTATCCGATAAGCTCTATCCTCAGCGATAATCTGCTGGAAGGAGAAGACACTCCGTCTTCATCCTACATCCAGATAAGGGGAGTGATCGTAAAGAAAGAGCTTGCCGGCCTTTCCGGGACCAGGCCCGTAAAAGGCAAGAGCCGCCTTGTGGCCACTATGCAGGATGCCACCGGAAAAATAGACCTCGTCTTTTTCAGCGGCCTTAAATGGATATCTGAAAAGCTGGTTCAGGGAGAAGAGTTCATAGCCTTCGGAAAGCCATCGGTCTTCAACGGCCACGTCAACCTGGTTCATCCGGAAATCTACAGGCCAAGCGAGGCTGTAACCTACGGAACTGGTTCAATGGCAGGCATATACTCCATCACCGAGAAGATGAAAAACTCCGGTCTGGGAATCAAGGCTCTGACCAAAATCCAGAGCGTTCTTCTGGAAAGAGTACAGGGCCATATAGAGGAAACCCTGCCGCTTTCCATAATACGCTCCAAAGGCCTTTGCCCTCTGGTAGAGGCCCTGAAGAACATCCACTTCCCCGCAGGAATGAGAGAACTGGACGCTGCCCAGAAAAGGCTCAAGTTCGAGGAACTGTTCTATCTGCAGCTGAGTCTGCTCAAGCAGAGAAACATCCGACTTTCGAAAAGCGGCGGAATAATGATGTCCAGGGTCGGCGACAATTTCAACAAGTGCTACGCTTCCCTCCCTTATCCGCTGACCGGAGCGCAAAAGAGGGTGATCAAGGAAATGCGGGAAGATATGCGCAGCGGAAAGCAGATGAACCGCCTTCTTCAGGGAGACGTGGGAAGCGGGAAGACTCTGGTAGCGGTTCTTTTGAGCCTAATCGCGATAGACAACGGCTACCAGGCCTGCATAATGGCTCCTACAGAAGTCCTTGCCCAGCAGCACCTTGCAAGCATATCAAAGTTCCTCAAGGCCACGGATGCCAAAGTGGCCCTGCTGACAGGAAGCACCAAGGCCAAGGAAAGGAAGCAGATACTGAAAGACCTGGAAAACGGAACCCTGAACATAATCGTGGGCACTCACGCCCTGATCGAGGACAGGGTGAAGTTCCACGCCCTGGGGCTGGCCATAATTGACGAGCAGCACCGTTTCGGGGTTGACCAGAGAAGCCGCCTGTGGAACAAGAACGACGATTCAAAAACCGAGAATCTCCTCCCGCACGTGATGGTGATGACCGCCACCCCTATTCCGAGAACCCTGGCAATGACTCTGTACGGAGACCTGGACGTGAGCGTTATAGACGAGATGCCTCCAGGCCGCACGCCTGTGGTCACAACCCACGCTTGGGAAAACCAGAGAAGCCAGGTTTTCAACTTCATGCGTCAGCAGATAGACCAGGGAAGGCAGGTGTTTGTGGTCTACCCTCTTATAAAGGAAAGCGAGAAGATGGACTACGAAAACCTGGAGGCCGGCTATATGCGCATCATAGAGGAGTTCAAGACTCCGCAGTACATAACGGCTGTGGTCCACGGCAAGATGAAACCGGAAGACAAGGCCATAGACATGAACCTTTTCGCTTCCGGGAAAGCCCATATACTTGTGGCTACCAGTGTAATAGAAGTGGGCGTGGATGTGCCAAACGCCTCGGTTATGGTAATCGAGAGCGCCGAGAGATTCGGCCTCAGCCAGCTTCACCAGCTCCGCGGAAGAGTGGGAAGAGGAGCAGCAAAGAGCTACTGCATACTTATGAGCGGCTACAAGCTCAGCAAGGAAAGCCGCAAAAGGCTTGAACTTATGTGCAAGACCACGGACGGATTTGTCCTCGCCGAGGAGGATATGAAGATGAGAGGCCCCGGAGACCTGGAAGGCACATCGCAGAGCGGCCTTGCCATAGACCTTCACATCGCCTCCCTTTATCGCGACGGAAGATATCTGGAAGAAGCACGGCAGACTGCCCTTCAGATTCTTGAAGACGATCCGCTGCTCCAGAAACCGGAAAACAAGTTTCTCACAGAAGAGCTTAAAGCGCTCCGCAAATCCGGGAAAGACATCAAAGACTACTCAGCGATCAGCTAAAAAACAAGCCCGCCAGTTACCCGGCAGGCTTGTTGCACAATTAGCTGTAGCCAACTAAATGACAGGCAATTACTTGATGTCTATTGTACGGTGCTCTGCGACTGGCAAAGCCTTCACGATCTTTGGAAGATGAACATTCAGGACACCGTTCTCCATCTTGGCGTCTATCTTCTCGATGTCAACATCGTCCGGAAGCATCAGCCTCTGGTGGAATTTCTCGTATGAGAACTCGCGCCTGAGGAAGCGGCCTTTCTTCTTCTCTTCCTTGTTCTCGTTCTCGGTCTTCTTCTCCATGTTGATCACGAGGTTGCCCTCGCCGTCGAGCTGGATCTTGAAGTCTTCCTTGCTCAGGCCAGGAGCGGCCAGTTCAAGTTCATATTCTTTTTCGTTCTCGATTACATTGATGGCCGGGGCTGTATAACTGGTCCTTTCCATCCAGCCGTTGTCGAAGAAATCATTAAAAATTTCCGGCAGCCAGCTATTTGAAGTTCTTCTTACAGGTAGCATAACGTAAAATTCTTAATGTTCAGCCTTCTGGCCCAAAAGGGCCTTGTTCGCTGATCTTCAGTAACTGAAGACACTTCCATCAACGGCAAATCAGGTGCCAGGCGAATTATCCGGCCCAAAGAGGAAATATTGTCGCTAAAAGAGGAATAAATGTCCATCTTGAGTGACAAAAAGGCAAAAAACACCTTCAGCCTGCTTTTCAATCAAGATTCTTATTAAATTTGTAGGTTAGGAGAAACAAAAACACATCAGATATATGAATACCAACGAAAAATTCGTCATCACCATTGCCCGTGAAATCGGTTCTGGCGGAAGAACTATCGGGCGCAAACTGGCCGCCAAGCTTGGCGTACGCTATTCAGACAAGGAGCTCATCCGTAACCTGAGGGAAAAATTCAACCTGACAACCTACTCTATCGAGAAGCTCAAGGGAGAAAAGAAGAGCTGGCTGGCAGACTTTATTCAGATGGTGGCTCCAATGCCTAAGGTCGGGATGTTATTGGACGCCGACAGCAAATTCCTGCAGGAGCTTCGCTCGGATGTCACCACAAACGATATCTACAAGGCAGAATCAGAGATACTTAACGCTATCGCTGAGGAAAGTTCCTGCGTCATTGCCGGAAGAAGCGGATTCTTTGTGCTGAAAGACCATCCTAACAAGCTGGACGTGTTCATCACCGCATCCAGGGAAAACCGCATCAAGAGGATCGTCAGAAAGCAGCACCTGACCGAAACCGAGGCTGAAACCATTATGGATTCAATTGACGAGGCTAGAGACAACTACGTAAAGCGCTACACGGGAAAGAGCCGCTATGACGCCCGCAACTACGACATCGTCCTGAATGCAGACAACCACACAGAAGACGAAATCGTTGACATAATCCTTTCATACATAAAATAAAGATGTCCAAAACCAACCTTCTGGATGCCCATTGCCAGGCTATCCTTCAGGAATACAAAGACAAGCTTCCCGTTTTCCAGGATGCTGAAACCAATATTCTCGCCCTTCTTAAACATACACTCAAGGAAGCGGGAATACATCTGGCCAGCGTCGAGTCCAGAATCAAGACAGAAGACTCGCTCTGCGGAAAGCTTGAAAGGAAAGGCTCAAAATACAAGGGCCTGGCAGATATTACGGATATTCTTGGAGTGCGCCTTATAACCTACTACATTGACGATGTGGACAAGGTTGCCACCGCTATAGAGAGACTGTTTGACGTGGACTGGGAAAACTCCATAGACAAGCGCAAGATCCACGACATAGACAGTTTCGGCTATGTCTCGCTTCACTACGTCTGCTCTACGGAAGGCTTTCCTTTCAGGTTTGAAATCCAGATGCGCACCGTTCTTCAGCACGCCTGGGCAAATCTGGACCACGACACCGGCTACAAGTCCGGAGTGGAGATTCCTAAACGCTACCTAAGGTCCATGAGCCGCCTGGCCGGAATGCTGGAGCTTATAGACGAGGAGTTCAGCAAGATACGCTCCGAGCTTACAGACTACAGAAGAAAGGTACAGAAGCTGGTCGCATCGGGCAACCTGGACGAAGTCCCTCTCGATCTGGACTCCTTCCGCAGTTTCCTGGAGCTGGATCCTTTCAGACAGATAAACAAGAAGATTGCCGCCGTAAACCAGGCCGAGATACAGGAAGTTTCACTGCTTCCTTACCTGGCCGTATTCAAGGGCATCGGCTGCAAGACTCTGGGAGACATCCACAACATAATAAACAACAATTTCGAAGGCGCTTACCAGATAGCCTGCTACCAGATGGGACTGACCGACCTGGACATAGTCTCCTCTTCTGTCGGCCCTCAGAATCTCTGCATAGCCTATATCCTGAAAAGAGGCTGGGGCAAAGGCGGAGTACGCTATTTCTTTGACCTTCTCAACGGCAAGGAAAAGAGCAACGAGATAGTAGCCGAAATGATTGTAGAACAGGCAAAAGAAATGCCTTTCATGAACTTGCAGTAATGGCAAACAAACAAATAGACACGGATCTTCTGGACAGGGCGATAATGTTCGCCGTCAAGGCCCACTCAGGAACGGAGAGAAGGGGCAAGGGTTTTCCTTACATCGTTCATCCGATGGAGGCTCTGGAAATTGTTTCGACGATGACTTCAGACCAGGAGCTTCTTGCCGCCGCTGTTCTCCACGACACTGTAGAAGACACATACGTTACCATAGACCACATCCGGGAAGAGTTCGGAGACAGGATAGCGTCCATCGTTGATGCGGAAAGCGACAAGGGAATCGAAGGAAGAAGTGAAGATGACAGCTGGCATAACCGCAAAAAAGGAGCTATCGAGCGTCTGGCAAAAGCGTCCCGCGACACCAAGATGGTGGCTTTGGGAGACAAACTCTCCAACATGAGAGCCATTGCCAGAGACTATTCCATGATGGGAGACGAACTCTGGAAGATATTCCACGTAACGGACAAGAAAGACCACGAATGGCATTACAGGGGTCTGGCAGACTCCCTCAGGGAGCTGGAAGACACGTTTGCATTCAAGGAGTTTGAGACTCTCATAGACCAGGTCTTCGGAAAGAAACAATAAAAAGCCCCCCTATATGAAGCCCATCAAGATTTCCCTCAGCGATTATGTACTTTCCGGCGGAGGAGCCAACGGAGAGAGCTACAACCACAGGACAGACCCGTCTGTGATGCTTAAGCTCTATTTCCCTGGCAAGATAACCCAGCCGCTGGACGAGATGCTGATGGCAAGGAAGGTCTATAGCCTGGGCATCCCTACCCCAGAACCGGGAGACTATGTCGTCACGGAAGACGGCCGCTACGGAATCCGCTTCAAAAGGATTATGGAAAAGACTTCCTATTCCAGAGCCATCGGGGACAACCCT
>JAEEGL012325099.1_pt1 | contig 10382 bp, 5 predicted proteins | sample 9134231 | NCBI WGS metagenome assembly JAEEGL01 (sample SAMN16246548, study PRJNA631951) | gut metagenome | biome: gut microbiome; feature: rumen; material: fiber-attached | host: Bos | place: Iran: Karaj | collected 2018-10
GGTGTCCCCGTCCTTCACCTCGATGCGGTTGTCGAAGTCACGGCCGAAGAACTGCTTCATCATGGCGAAGGTCTTCGCGTTGCCGACGATCGCGGCGGAGGGATAGGTCTTCGTGAAGTTGAGGATATTGGCGGAGTGGTCGGGCTCCATGTGCTGGACGATGAGGTAGTCGGGCGCACGTCCCTCGAGGGCTTCCGCGAGATTGTCGAGCCATTCATGCCCGAAGCGCGCGTCCACGGTGTCGAAGACGGCGATCTTCTCGCCCGCGACGACGTAGGAATTGTAGCACATCCCGTCCGGGACGGTGTACTGTCCCTCGAACAGGTCGATCTTGTGATCGTTCACGCCGGCGTAGAAAACGGTGTCGGTGATCTTTTTCATGATGTCCTCCGAATGAATGGGTGTTGGGATTGCTTCTATTATATCGGATCGCGGAGGGATTGTCAAGGGAGACAAGAAAAACGAACGGCGAAAAGTGGACGGGAGCAGCGGAGGAGAAAAATCTGCCGATTTCATGATAATTTCATCCGCGCGATCTCTTTACAAAATCATTTCCGTATGGTATAATACCATCACCACACAAAAACGAATATTTCTCCATCGGGATGCCTATGTTCTTTCCGTAAAAAACGTAGGCTCTATTTCGCATTCCGATGGAATTGTTGAAGCGTTTTTGTGTGGTAGCATGACGGGGTCCGCGTTTTTATTGCGTGTGGCTCCGGCTGCACGCATTTTTTATTTTTGAATACTTGCGCAAGGAGGATATGGATGAAGAATCAGAATAATCAAAACAACAATCAACCGATCGGAACATACGATCCATCACAGCCGATCGGATATTACTATCCGACGAAACAAAAGAAAAAACATCATGTTTGGTTATGGGTCGTGGTCGGTATTGTGGTTCTGTCAGGAATCTTTGGAAATGCAGGTAAGAAATCTTCAAAAGAGGATGCAGATCAAACCAAAATCACCGACAGCGACACCACAGAAATGCAAATCTATGAGGTCGAACCCAAAGAAGACGATTCGACGACTTCGGATAACGCCGTCCCTGTTCCCGATACAGTTGAAAACACAACAGAAACACCGCAGACAGACAATACTGACCCCGTCGTGACGGCAGAAAACAGCGAAGAACAAACAGGTGCCGAACCCGACACCAAAGCACCCAACAGCGTTGAAGAAGAAATCACAAACGAGCCGGAAATCCAGACTTTGTTGAATACAGACACTTCACCTGCCCTTGTTGAGCCACAAATAGATGCGCCTGAGCCAATTCAGCCCGTACAGGAAATCATCTCTCTCGTTCCGGACGAGCCAAAAATCCAAACCATATCAAACTCAAACATCTCTCCTGATCCCGTTGAGCAACAGCTCGAAGAACCTGTGCCAATACAGCCTGTACAGGAGATTATCCCTCTCGTTCCGGATGAGCCGGAATCCGGGCAGCCCATTGTGCGCATGTTGGACGCATCGCAGTTTCTGGGAGAATGGTATGATGGAATTCCAAGCAAAGATGAAAACGGGCAAGTAATCTTCATTGTAAACATGGAGACTGGAAAGATTCATAAGCCAGGGTGCCAGTACACTAATTTCTCAAAGTATGAATACGAGAGAGCTGTTACTATCTACCCTAACGAACTGATTGACAGTAACCCGTCTTTTTATTCGGATTGCGGAAAATGTGGTGGATGTAACCACCAACCCTGATTCTAATTTCTATTCAGAGTCCGTCCTCCCGGGGGCGGATTTTTCTTTGCTCCCGCCATTTTGCTCTTGCTTCTGTGCCTGCGATATGCTACAATGGGTTCAGAAATTCCGGAATCCTTCCCCGAAAGGAGCTTTCTCATGACTTACTATGTCTCTCCCGCCGGCTCCGACGCGAATCCCGGCACGGCGGAGCAGCCCTTTGCCACCCTCGCCCGCGCACGCGACGCCGGACGGCTGACCACCGGCTATACCGTCCGTGTGCTCCCCGGCGAATACCGCGAATCCCTCGTCCTCGACGCGGCGGACAGCGGTTCGCACTGGATCGGGGACGGTGCATGCCTCACGGGCGGGCTGACCGTCCCCGCGTCGGACACCGCTCCCCTGCCCTCCCAGTTCGTCTCCCGCCTCACCGACGAGGCCGCGGCGCACGTCCGGGTGATCGACCTCGCGTCGTACGGCCTCTGCCCCGACGACTGGGGTCCCGTCTGCGCGATCGGCGGCTTCCACACGGCGTCCCGGTACGACGGCGCCGCCATCGGCACCAACATCGAGATCTTCTCCGGCGAGCGGCGCATGACCCTCGCGCGCTACCCGAACGAGGGCTGGCTCCGCCTCGAGGCCGTCATGGACGTGGGCGAAGTGAACGAGTTCCCGCCGCAGAACTACTGGCGGTGCAACAACGGCCTCCGCAATCCCCGGGGCGGGTGCTACATCCTCGACCCCGCGACGAACGAGCGCGTGAAGACCTGGGCGGAGCCCGAGACCGCGTGGACCTTCGGCTACTTCATGTGGGACTGGGCCGACTCCTCCTCGCCCGTCACGTTCTACACGCCCAATCGCGCGATGTTCCCCCGCTTCGTCTCGAATTACGGGGTCCGGCCCGGCGCGGTCTACTATCTTTACAACGTCCTCGAAGAGCTTGACAGCCCCGGCGAATACTACCTCGACCGCAAGACCGGTCTCCTCTTTGTCTGGACCTATTCCCCGGCCGACGCGGTGACCGTCTCCCTCTCCCGCGAACCGCTGATCCGCGGCGCGGCGGACGAGGTGACGATCGAGGGCTTCACGCTGACGGCAGCCCGTGCGAACGGCCTGAAATTCACGGGGCGCGGGAACGTCCTGCGGCATCTTCTCGTGAAGAACGTGGCGGACCACGGCATCGTCGTGCACGGATATGAAAACACCGTCGAGCGGTGCGAGATCACCCGCACGGGCCGCGGAGGGATCTATCTTGCGGGCGGCGACCGGAACACGCTGACGCCGGGCGGCAACCGCGCGGTGAACTGCCGGATCCACGACTTCTCCGAGGTCTATCAGACCTATCAGTCCGGCGTGGACCTCGCGGGCGTGGGGAACATCTGCGCGCACAACGAGATCGCGGGTTCTCCGCACATGGCGATCCACTACGGCGGGAACGAACACCTGATCGAATACAATCTCATTCACGACGTCGTGCTGCATTCGAGCGACGCGGGGGCGATCTACGCGGGCTACGACTGGTGCGGACACGGGAGCGTCGTGCGGTACAACCTGCTCTACAACATCGGCGCGGGGGACTTCCGTCCGGATGGCATCTACTGGGACGACGGGCAGAGCGGGCAAACGGCATACGGGAACATCGTCGTCGGCGTGCCGAAGAACGGTTTCCTCGTGGGCGGGGGCTTCGAGAACACGGTCCGGGACAACCTGATCGTCGGGGACGGGGAGAGTCCGATCCACTACGACGACCGCAACCGCGACGGCTTCGTGCACGGCGGCTGGGCGAAGCAGGCGGTGAACACCCCGGACGCCCCGCACTGGCAGAAGCTGCGCGCGACGCCGTATCTCTCCGACGCGTGGCGGGCGAAGTACCCCTCGCTCGGGCGGCTCAAGACGGACTTCGCGACCGATCCGGACGACCGGGACTTCCCGATCAACCCGACGGATTCGGTCATCGAGGGCAACGTGATCGTGCACCGGGACGGGTATCTCGGGGGGATCGCGGACTCGGTATACCGGTACAGCCGCGTGGCAGACAACGCGGTTTACCGCACGTGCGAGGAGGCCGGTCTCGACCCGGAGACATGGCGCTTCCGCTCTCCGCGGCCCGGATTCCCGGAAATCCCGGTGGAGAAGATCGGTCCCGAGCCGGAGCCGGATCCGGACGGCGGTGCGGAAAGCGGCTCTGCGGAAGGCTGAAAACCGCCCGGATTTTTCCGGAAAACTTCACCGAAAGCCCTTGACAAACGCTCCCCGACGCGGTATAATATATGAGCACGCGAAAAGCGGAGCACGCGCCCTTAGCTCAGCGGATAGAGTGCCCGGCTACGAACCGGTAGGTCGTAGGTTCGAATCCTATAGGGCGCGGAGAGAAAAAGCATTGCCTCGGCAATGCTTTTTTCATGCCGTGGGGACAAAGAGCGGGCTCACTGCGCAAACCCGCGAAGAACGGGTCAGGCCGTTCATTCCGTCAGCGCGCTGAATAAAGATGCCCCCTGAACTTTCCCTTGACTTTCCCCCCATTTTATGCTATGATACAGGCAGTACCATTCCTAAAAACTCCGGAGGATTTTTTATGAAAACCTTTCTCCTCGCGGGCATCGAATGCTCCCGCGTCGCGCAGGGCTGCATGCGCATCGGCGGCATGGCACCCGCGGACCTCGACCGTCTGATCAAGACCGACCTCGCGCTCGGCATCAATTTCTTCGACCACGCGGACATCTACGGCGGCGGCTCCTGCGAGACCGTCTTCGGCGATTTCCTCCGCGCCAATCCCGGTCTCAGGGACAAGATGGTCATCCAGTCCAAGTGCGGCATCCGCGGCGGCACCTACGACTTCTCGAAGGACCACATCATCCGCGAGGCCGAGCAGTCCCTCACCCGCATGGGGATCGACACCCTCGACTTTCTCCTTCTCCACCGCCCCGACACCCTCGTCGAGCCGGAAGAGGTGGCGGAGGCGTTCGCGAAGCTCTCCCGCGAGGGCAAGGTGAAGAACTTCGGCGTCTCGAACCACAATCCCTACCAGATCGAGCTGCTCGAGTCAGCGCTCGGCAGCCGCAAGATCGTCGTGAACCAGCTCCAGTTCAGCATGACCAACACGACCATGATCGACGCGGGCATCCACGTCAACATGGAGGACGGCGCGGCGGTCAACCGGGACGGCAGCGTGCTCGATTACTGCCGCCTGAAGGGCATCACGATCCAGCCGTGGTCCCCCTTCCAGTACGGCTTCTTCGCGGGCCCGTTCATCGGCAACCCTGATTTCGCGAAGCTCAACGCCAAGCTCGACGAGGTCTCCGCGCGGTACGACGTCACCCCGACGGGCATGGCGATCGCGTGGATCCTGCGCCACCCGGCGAAGATGCAGCCGATCATCGGCACGACGAACCCCGACCGCATCGCGCAGATCGCGAAGGCCGCGGACGTCACGATCACCCACGACGAGTGGTACGAGCTGTACAAGGCGTCCGGAAAGACGCTGCCGTAAAGCGCGAAGACAGAAGCAGCGATTCGCCCGCGCGGATCGAAACGGGTCCCGGTCAAACGATCGGGTCCCGTTTTTTGCCCGATCCGGCGCCGCAAGTTGACAAAAAAGAAAAATCCGTGTATAATGAAGAAAAGCGAATCGACGGTCGGTGGGAACGGTCATGAAGAGAACACGGAATATACGCATCCTGTCGGCAGTCTGCCTGCTTCTTTTGCTTCTGCTCGCCGGATGCGGAAAAACGGAAGAGACGCCCGCGGCGGAATCAACGGCCGCATACAGCGGCAGCAAACTCGATCTCGGCAGCCTTGAGGTTTTGCCGACCTTTCTTCCCCGGTATGACGAAGGATCCGGGGAACTGACGGTTTGCGTCAGGCAGGCTGACGCTGACGGAGTCGTCGGGACCGTCGTGCTCCGCCGATCGGACGAAAACGGCGGTTGGGACACGGCGGACGGCTCGTTTCGTGAGATCGCGCCGGAAGGCGGCGGGGAGCCTTTGCAGGGCGTTCTTCTCCCGGACGGCTGGGTCGCCCTCTCGCGGGATCCGGCGGGACAAATCACGCTCGAGGTGGATCGCGGCGGAGAACGGGTCCGGACTATGCTCAAGGACTTTTTGGGAGGATCCGATCCGCGGGAAATCGCGGTGAGCGGCGACGGCGCGGTGTGGCTCGCCGCTGGGGACAGGATCGCCGTCGCGGAACCCGATCTGACGCTCCGCACCTCATTCCCGGTGAATGAAATGCCGCTGTCGCTCGCGTCGGACGGGGAGAGCGGCGCATGGGTCCTGTTTTCGCGGGAGCTTCTCCGGTATGACGCGAACGGTCTCGTGATCGACAGCATACAGCCGCCGGATGGGGCGTTCCGCCTGTGGTATTCGGAGGGGACGCTGTACAGCGAAGCGGCCAAGGGGCTCTTTGCCCGCGAAGACAACTGGACGATGAAGGTCGATTACGCCGCCGCGGATATCATCCCTCAGAACTTCCACCTCCTCCTGGTCCGGGAGGACGGCGAGACTCTTTTCGCCTTTTACGACGAGGGGAGAATGAGCCTGTGGAATTACAAAACGACGGACAAGGCGCCACAGAAGGCGGAGCTGACCCTCCTCTATATGCTCGAACCGCGCGCGGAAGTCAAAAAGGTGATTTCCAATTTCAACCGTACCCATCCGGATATTCATGTCAACATCACCGTGGTGCCGGACGCTTACGGCGGGGATTACACACGGGCGAAGGATGCGCTCCTGCTCGGGCTGATCACCGGGACGTATCAGGCGGACATGGTGTGCGATCTCTACAATCTTGTCGGCACGATCACCGCGCATCATCTGTTTGAAGACCTGACGCCGTACCTTCTCCGGGGCGAAGGAAAGCTCCGGATGGACAATCTCTTCGGTTCGGCGATCCGGACGATGACGTATGACGGGGCGATCTGGGGAATTCCGATGGATATCCAGTGTGAAACCCTCGTCGGGCTGAACTCCCTCCTGGGCGAATACGCGGGCAGGACCCGGTGGACCCTGACGGAAGAGATGGATTTCATCGATTCGCTGGCGGGGAACGAAAATGTGGCCGCCATGGTCGGACTGCGGCAGGATCTCGCCACGCTCCGGCTGATGTACTATACCGATCTGCGAGCCTTTATCGACACGGAAAGCGGGACCTGCTCCTTTACCGATCCGGAGGCGATCCGTTTTCTCTCGTATATGGCCTCCCTTCCCGTCACCAACGAAGAATTGAGCAGAAGTTCCGCGGCAGAACGGCGGAGCTGGGAAGAAGGAGAGGTCGTGTACCGCGACGGACAGGTCGCGCTTCTGGGGCTCGATATGACCTCGCCGTTTGATTATTTCTACGGCTGCGGCATGTATCAGACCGACGAGATCACCGTGATCGGCTACCCGACAAAGGACCCGGAGGACCCGTACAGCGGCGTTGTCACGCGGCCGTCCGATCCGTACATGATCCTCAAATGCTCCGCGCACAAGGAGGAATGCTGGACCTTCATACAGTATCTGGCGGAGCACTGCGGCGAGACAACCGCAGGCTTCGGCGATTACCGCGCATCGAACATCCTGAAAAGCGAGTACGACGCGTATGCCGAATCCCACGAGGGATATGTCTTCTCGTATTATGCGGACGGTTCCGTCGCCTGGGGCCCGGAAGACGACAAACCGGGCAAGCGGGGATACCGGAAGGCCTTCACCCGGGAAGACGCCGCGATGTTTTGCGGGATCCTCGACGGCGCGGGTTCCCCGTGGGCCATGGGATTTGACACATCCCTCGAGGCAATCGTAAAGGAAGAGCTGTCTGCCATGGCCGCCGGTCATGCGACGCCGGAGGTCTGCGCCGCGAATCTTCAGTCGCGGGTATCGATCTGGCTGGCGGAGCACCAGTGATGGGAGAAGGCAGCGATAAAGAGGAGGAACGATCATGAAAAGGACGATACTGCGCGTTTGCCTGCTGCTCCTGGCGGCGGTTTTCGCCCTGAGCGGATGCGGAAAGGAAAATACAACGAAGCGCAAAAGCGGTCCGGGCCAGTCCCTCCGGGGATCGGCGTCGGGCGAATATGAGGTGATCACAACGGAGAAAACCCTTTCGGGCATTTTCCGCGAAGAATGCCTGTACCATTATGCAGAGGACGGATTTCAAACATGGATGACCGTACGCCCGTATTACGACGCCGGGGCCGGGACGCTGACGGTCCTGGCGCGGAGAGAAATGCTGGCGCAGGCCGGGGAGGGAGAGACATCCGCTGCGATCGTGACGGTCGAAGAGCTGCGCCTTGTCACGCTCGCGGAGGACGGAGAGGTCCTGTCGGTTCTCGATGTTCCCGCTCCGGAAACGGGCAGCATGCTGAACCGCGGCGTCGTTACGCGGGACGGGCTGCTCTGGCTGAGCTACCGGTACGGCGTCGTACAGCAGGTCTGGCTCCACCGCTGGACGGCGGGAGAGCCGTCACCCGTCACCGCCGCATGCGATGCGCTCTTCGAGGCGGCAACCAATCCCTTGCAAGGCATGCTTGCCCACGACGGGCAGGATACGGTCCTTGCCGCGGCGGGAGACGAGCTGGCAGTGCTGAACGGACGACTGGAACGGCAATATCTTGTCAAGGCGGTCGGTGAGATCGGCGCCGTCGGTTTCTCGGACGGGATGCCGGCCTTCTCGGTGCGGGGCACGCAGAACACCGGCGTCTATGCCGTAGATCCCGGGACACGGCGGGACAGCCTTGTCTGCGAGATCCCCGGCCTGATCTACCGGGGATTCTTCACAAATGGGGGACAGTTCCTGTGGCAGGATCGGGACGGACTCTGGACGCGGGGCGAAGAAGAGCCCCGGCTGCTTCTGAGCGACCGGAACTCCGCGATCTCCGGGGAGTTGATTCTGTTTTTCGCCGTGGACGAAGAGCGGGTCTTTTATCAGAGCAACTCTCAGGATGAAGAGATGGACGGCTTCTGCCTCTATTGCCGCGCGCCCGATCTGGATCTCTCCGAAGTGAAGACGATCGTCGTCGCCGCGACGCACCGCCAAGACCGCCGGATAGACGAACGGGTCGCGGCATACAACCGGACACATCCGGATGTGCGGGTCATCGTGACGGATTTTTCAGACGGGCAGACCCTGGCCTCCGGTGTCGACAGACTGACGTTCAACATCGTCAACGGCTTCTATCAGCCGGATGTCGTGCTGACGACCCCCTCGAATACCCTGACGGATACCATTCTCTCCAAGAAGCTTTACGTCGATCTGCTCCCGTATCTTGAGAAAGACCCGCAAATCTGCGCAGACGACCTGTTCCGCACGGTACGGACGGCGTTTACCGACGAAGACGGCGGACTCTGGGGCATCACACCCATGTTCGATCTGCGGACCGTCACGGCGCGGCGCGATATCCTCGGCAAGTACGCGAAGCGCGGGACGTGGACGCTCACGGAATTCTTTGATTTTGCCGCCGCGCAGCCGAAGGACCGCGTCCTCAACGGTTCGCTCACGCAGGATTCCGCGGATGTGATCCTCGGCGCGGCGGGTTATAACCGCTGGATCGACTACGACGCGATGACCTGTGATTTTTCCGGCGGGGACTTCACCGACTTTCTGCGCTTTGCGAAGACTTTGCCGAAGGAGCCGGACGACCTCGCCAGTCCCTCTGCCTTCGTCAGCATGGAGGACCTGTACGAACCGTACCGCACCGGACACTATGCGCTCGGGATCCACTATCTGAACGGGATTTACGGATATCTCAATCAGGAATTGCAGTTTGGAACGTCAGACCTCGTGCGGATCGGTTATCCTTCGCCGGACGGTTTGAGCGCAAATATTCTCTCGTCCAACGAGGTATGCGTCGTTATGAAATCCTGCGCCGATCCGGATGCCGCATGGGATCTCATCCGCACGTTTTTCGAGGTGACGGAAAGTTCCTACGAAATGCTCTGGGATACGCAGTTTCCCGCGACGAAGAGCGGATTTGCAGCGTACCGGAAAGCATTCGAGACCTATTTTATTCTGACGGATCCCGCCACGAATACGGTGGTCTTCCCGGAAAAAGGCGCGAACCCGGAGCAGGCGAAGAAAGAATACGGCAAATCCCGGATCGTCTACGATGCGACGCCGGAGATCCTCGATGAAATCGAAGCGATGCTCGACAGCGACGGCGGGGGTCGCGTCATCGACTACACCCCCTCGGAGATCGCAGCCATCGTGAAAGAGGAAATCTCTGCCTATCTGGGCCGCGGGACGAGCGAATCTGACTGCGCCGCAAAGATCCAGTCACGGGTATCCCTCTGGCTGGCGGAGCACCGATAGAAGATGAGGTCAAAGAGAAAACCGGCCTTCGCGAGGTCGGTTTTCTTCATTGCGGTTCCTTTGCTTTGTTCGTTTATTTCCCCCGGAACGTCTCCGCGCCGAACTCGTTGTACCAGTTGTACCGCACGAGCTCCCCATCGATCTCCCAGAGGGCGGGTGTCTCGGTCTCCATCCAGTCCACCGGACGCGCGACGTTCTTCTGCACCGAATTGACGGCCCACGCGGCCTTCAGCTCGGCGAGCTCGTCGGCGTTCAGCACGCCCGGTTTGCAGGAGACGAAGAGCGGCGAGCCCGTGCGCGCGAGGACGTCCAGCCACTGCCGGTTGTATTCCCATCCGATCGCGCCCGTGATCCCGACGCAGTCCGCGTCCGCCATGTAGAACGTCCCGTTCTGGATGAGCCGGAAC